>Ga0208559_100108_pt1 | contig 27500 bp, 39 predicted proteins | sample BED_Mat_host_6_1_FD_187138 | JGI IMG/M metagenome (GOLD analysis project Ga0208559, IMG submission 187138) | Extremophilic microbial mat communities from Yellowstone National Park, USA - BED_Mat_host_6_15 (SPAdes) (version 2) | ecosystem: Environmental > Aquatic > Thermal springs > Hot (42-90C) >...
GAAATATGTTGCTCATAACCTACCCACCTCTATGGTGAAGTACTTGTTTTTGTCGGTGTCGTGTATTATTACCCTAGCGACTTTTTTACTTAACTTAATGGTTCCTTGTGCCTTGATTGTATCGGTTGTTGAGTCAAGATAGACCAAGTCTAGGGTTACTGAAACGCCACTTGGTTCTACCTTAATGTAATCACCACCTGGCACTGTTATTTTGTCCACAACGTGAACTCCAGGTATGTTAGTTATCTTAGCTAGTATCATATCTAAAATAAATCTGGTATTAAGATTTTTAAGGCTTATTAAAACAACACGTTGATAACATACTTGATACTTAATACAGGCAACATTGTGCTTAGTGCTTTTTCCCCGTGACTACCGTGGTTTAATCCGAGCCTGCCCTATAGGGCAGTTCCGAGTAATTAACGTAAAAAACACGTGTTTGTTCTAAACAACGTGGTTTAGGTACCGAGACTAGTTGCAAAAACCTGGCCAGTAAAAGCTAGCTTGCTAGGTCGATGCAGAATGAAAAATGCCCAGTGCTTAATGCATGGTGCTTATCGCACGATGTACTTAGGGGAAAGTAGTAAGCAACCAAGTAAGTGGTTGCTGTTGTTTGATGCAGGTATCATGTGTTATGCTTGTGATTAAGCATCAGCACTTAGTGTTTTGGGTCTTATAAACCTCTCTTTTGCTGGTCCTCCGAGTCTCCCTTTCCTCTTTGTTCTATCCCTCATTCCATCCCTATGTTCTATCCCTCTTCCCCCTTTATTTCAATTTTTTATTTTTTGAAAAATTGAAAAATAAAAAATTTTCAATTTTTCTAGATCGTGGTTTTTTGTTTAGATATATAAACCAAAATGATGTATTACATGAATAATTGAAACGTAAAATTTATAAATAAGCTAAAATAATTTACGTTGATGGAAAAAATGAATGAAATGGAAAACCACGGTAACGTAAAAGTCTCTGGAAAAGACGTTAATGGTCTGATAGAGAGAGTCGGTTACCGTTTTCCGTTTCATGATCTGAAAGCCAGGAAAATGGGAAATAAGTACATTATTGAGATCCTAAGCGATACTGTGGTTAAGGCTTATGCCATCAACGTTGAAACGCTTAGACGTGTAGATGCAATGATTGATGGGCGTGCGTATTGGATCATAAAGCAAAGTGGTAGGTATTTGGGCGTGATCTATAGCAGGGTTTATGACATAAACGTTAGGTGGTACACGTGCTTTGATGTTGATATCCTGAGTGGAAAGTTTAGGGAAATTGAAATACCACCTTTTGGTGTATTGCGTAAGGCATTGATTAATTGCAAAGACGCAATTTAAGCCGTAACCCACAATACCTAAAAATCAAATTCAGTTTTTCTTTCTTTTTGAGGTTAAAATTTAAAAATAAGCTAAAATAAGTTATGGTGATGTCCTGGATACAGTATGTGGAACCCATAGGTAATGACTTTTTGGATAACGTGAAAGAGAATATGATGCGTGATATAAACACGTGGGTTTTAATGGATAAAAAGTACTTTGAAAGTGCGAAAGAGAAAGCAAATGAGTTATTGGGTAATCGCTTTGTAACAATCATAGTCAATAAAAGCCATAATGATGCCGTGGCGATACCGTTCCTAATAACGGCTAAGGGTAGGTATAACGTTGATTTGTTATACAATGATTATGAATACCGTGAGTCATACGGCATAGATAAGGTGACGCTTATAACATACGTTCCCTATGAAATTGTTAAGGAAATGATAAATAAGGCACGTATTTACTTGGAATACTACAAATACCACGTATATACATTTGATATGGCGAAAAAACCACAGAGAGATTACGTAATAAAACTATTGATGTATGACACGCTTAGAGTGCTTACGTGGGATAAATACAGCGATTTATACGCACAGAGGTTAGTGCCGTATAGGGATGCATGGGATACATATAATCGCTATGCGTATGAAACATGTCCTGGCATTGACGCGATTGATTGCCTTATAAGGAACCTGTTACCCATGAAACAGGTTTTACGTGATTGGTTGATAAAGATTGCTGAGAAAAAGCTCAGGTGGTTGAAAAGAAAGGTTGAATTGCACAATGTACTTACACGCGTGGTTAGTAGGTACATCACGCGTTTCCTAATTAACCACACATACAGCTATGCTAATGATATGCGTAGGGCACGTGAGTACATTGAGCATTACAAATCATACGTTGAATTTGATCACGTCAATAAATACGTGAGGGTTGTGGAACCCTATAGCATATTACCAACCGTGCTCTTAAGCGGATTTGAGGAAAATGAGAAATTTGTGAGAATAAAGCTTGATTTGGTTTACTATGACTACGTTAAATTTGGAACCTATGGTTCCTGGATTATAGGGATTGATAAGTTGACTAATCAATCATTTTCAATTTCATTACCATACATATGTGCTTCAGCACCTTTCAGGGTATGCGTTGAATACATCTATGGCATACGCAATGATGACTTACATAAGAGGTTTAGCGATGTTGAAATCAGTGAGGTTTAGAGCGTTTAATCCATAGGTTAAAACTTAAAAATCAGTTAAAATAATCTTTTTGCGACCAATATGCCTAGAAGAATCATACGTCAAGGCGATATAATATTACGTGAACTCATAGGTGAGGAAATAGAGAGAGTTATGCGTGATGCAAGACCTGTTAGTCTACGTATAGCGGAGTTAAGGCGAAACGGTCAGTTAGGTGAAAATGAGAATGCGATACAATTGCATGAAAACGTGGTGGTTACACCTGACAGCGTGATAATTAGAGGCGAAACAGGGCACAGCCATATTATCTCAGGAGTTAAGACATACCTGACGTGGCACGGCATTGTGGTACAGGTTGAAAAGCCTGTTACAATAAAGCATGATCAACATCCTGAAATAGAGATACCTAAGGGAGTATATACAGTAACGCATGTACAGGATTTCGCGTTAAGGCGCCACCACATGTTTAGGTTTATAGACTAAGCCGTTTAATGCCTAAAACCCATCAAAATCACCATTCTTTTTTCCTTTTTCTTTTCCTTTTTGTTTCCATAACCTTATTGAGGTTAAAATTTATAAGTTAGCTAAAATAAAATCATGTGGTGGGAGTATGGTAAGGCTAAGACCAGGTGAAATAATGTTTTGTGATGGTGAGGGGTGTAGGAAGTACACCCTGCAGGTGTCTGCCGTGTTAGAGGTTAGGGGTAGGAGTGGTATAGAGGTGCTGTATCATGACCATGATGCTGGTTTTGATGCATACATGTTGGTGAATTGGATGGAAATACATGTATCTAAATATGGTTTTGATGTGAAGATTGGTAACGTTGGCTGGGTTGAGGATGATAGGATTGTGCTGTATAATTATGATAAGACTAAGGTGATTGATGAGGTCTTAGCAGTTGATGGTTTTGCGGATGTTATCGCAGGTAAGCACGTTATAAACATAATGATGGACTTACCTCATACGGTACAAAACGGTTTTGGTATCCGTGTTGATATTGATAGGGTAAAAAGCCGTAAATACCTATACATAACCATGCCAATAGATGCAAAAACAAAGCGCATTTAATCGCTGAATTCTCACGTTTAAAATCAAAATCCCTTTTTCTTTTTCCTTTCTTCTCAATCCTATGGGTAAAATTTATAAGTGAGTTAGAGTAATTTTTCATAATGAGTGGGGTGGTGGAAATCAAGTCTAAACGTGAGTTAAAGTATGTTGCTCCAGTCATACTGGCTTGGAGACACGCTAGATGGCGTTGGGTTATTGTTAATAATTTAGCTAGCATTTACGTTAGGGATGCTGAATTGTGGTTTCCGCCGTACACGGGCCATGGTGATTATGAGGTTTTGTTTATCCATGGCTTTCCATTCATATTTGATGCGGTTGTTAGGAGAAATCATGATGTTGTCATAGAGTGGTATGATGGTATGAGACATAGGATAAACATTGATGGTTTCGCTGTTGTTGCCGTGCTTTACCCAGGTAATTACGTCCTAATTCACTCGCGTTGTTGTGGTAACAATAAAATAATTGTTTACAATAGATTCAGGCAGTTGGTTGATGGAATAAAGGCACTAAGCATTAGCGATAGGGATAGGGAGTTCCTGGTTAAGGCAATCAAAAACCGGGAGTTAGTGCTTGGGTGATATAAACCCGGGTCTCTGATTTTGTGATGATGCTTACCGTGATGACACGGAGATAAAATTTATAAGTGAGTTAAAATAAGCTTTATTACGATGGATCCGGGAACAGCGTTCTTGTTGGGGGCAGGAATAGGTGGCGCAATATTTGGAGCACTCATAAATGTTATAGCTGCTTACAGCTATCTTGCTAAGGCAAAGGAAGCAATACGCTGCGGGCGCTATGATGAGATACTGGGTGAAGCCTTCGTTGTTAGTAGTGCCACCATTATAGTAAATACTGGCATTGCCATATCCTTATTAGTCTTCTCAATTATCCAGATCTTACTGAATGGAACTATCACAGCGTCTTCCGCGTTTTCAATAGGTTATGGCATAGGCGCCATCATAACAGTACTTATGCTTAGAGTATCTGCCTACGCTAAGGTAAATTGACTTGTGGTAAAGATCTAAACCACAAACCAACCAAACCCGTCAAAATCAACTTTCTTTTTCTTTTCCTTTCTACGAGCTTTCTTTTTGGTTTAAGTTTATAAATCAGTTAATTTATTTATATTGCGTATGGATCACGTTGAGATAGAGGAGTTGGTGAGAATAGTTGGTGAGGATGATAAGGAGAGAGCGTTGATGCGGGCTGTACTTAGGGAGTTCACTCTGAATTGTAGAGGCAGGTGCGCTGTTAGGTTTAAGGTCTTGTTGCTTAATTTCGGTAATTCCGACCTATTGATGGTGGTTAGGTCGGCCAAGGCTATTGCGGATAGGCTGTTGTGCCGTGAGTACAGCGAGGATGAGCCACAAATAACGAATTTCATACTTGGTCACTTGAAGACAATAAGGGTTGATTACCTGCGTGAAAAACTATCTTGTGCCTATAAATTATCAATGCTTGATGAGTCAGCCATCCCGGTTTTCAACAACGTGCTTAGGGGCAGCACGGTTAGCCCGGTCGTTGCTGCGGCGACAGCCGCCATCAAGGTCGGTGTACCGGATGATGTTGTTGTTAAGGAATTTAATTTGAGTGATGAGATGCTTAAGTACATAAGAAGGAAGGCTAGGGCTATCGAGGTGGGAGCATGAGTGAGCAACAAATGAGTGAGTTGCTACCGCTTGTTAAGTTCATTGAGGATCACCCAGAGACTGACGTTGTTGGCTATCTGAGGAAGATTGTGGATTGGGTTAAGGATTGCCCAGTAAAGCACAGTGATAGTCCCGGTCTCTGTAGTTATGGTTTTGAGTGGAGTGATGTTGGTGTCCCTGCCTGGCTTCTTAAGCAGTTAGTTGAGATCGGTGTTCTCAGGGTTACTTTGCAAACGAACAAGCACACAATGTACAACCTAGCGGTTGATCTGCAAAAGCTTGATGAGTTCCTAAGCATGTTCTCTACACCAGCAACCGAAAAGACCGAGTTACCAAGTGACTTCCTGGGGGTTGTTGAGGGTTATGATGACTTGAAGGCTGTGATTAAACGCATTGTTGTTAATCAGGAGCCGATTCACGTGTTGCTCTATGGGCCTCCGAGCACTGCTAAGTCGCTGATTTTGATGGAGATAGAGCGTTTGCCCGGTAGCGTTTTCATTACAATGGGTACGGCAACAAAGGCCGGCATTAGGGATATCCTGCTGGCCAGGAGACCTAAGTACCTCATTATTGATGAGATTGATAAGCTCAGGAGTGAGGATGACATATCAATACTGCTCACGCTCATGGAGAGCCAAAGACTTGTTGTTAGCCTGCATAAGCTACGTATTGATGTGCCGATGAGGGTTTGGGTTTTCGCTGCTGCCAATAGGATAAACAAGCTACCGCGTGAGTTGTTGGATAGGTTCTGGGTGTTTCAATTGAAACCATACACCAAGGAAGAGTACTTGCGGGTAGTCAGCAATGTGTTGGTTAAGAGGTATGGGAAGGATCCAGATTTGGCTAAGTACATAGCTGAGAAAGTCAGTGAGTACTCACTGAGCGTTAGAGAGGCTGTCAGGTACGCCAAGATATGCAACGACAAGCAGTGTGTCGATGAAATCTACTCATCACTTGTTAACTACGTAGCACCAACAAAGGTGCACCTAATGAGGTAAAGAATTCTTAACTCTAAACGAACTGCTTTTCTCGTTAAAATTTTAAAACGCTAGGTTTTTAATTCTCCGTTTAACAGTCTAATTAATGAACGAACCTGGTGGACCAAACGATGAGGAGAGGAAAGAGGGGCAAGGACAACCAAGTGAGCAACCTAATCAGACCGAGCAACCAGAGCAACCACCAAGTGGTGGGGAGGAGCAACCTCAGGGTGAGCAACCGAGTGAGGAGGAGCAGCCTGGTGAGGAGCAAACTGTTGGTGGGTTTAGGGCTTTGTTGGCTAAGACTGAGGAGCTTATCAAGAGGGGCTTCATAATACCGAGTGTTTGGCGTTCCAGGAGTGGGAAGACTAGGCTGTTGCTTAGGACTCCTGACAACAAGCGGCGTGTTCTGTGCACAGCCGATGATGAGGGTTGTGAGGACGTTATAACAGTGCTCCCAGAGCTGCTCGCCAAGTACGGGTACTCGGCTGGCTTCGATGTTAATGAATTGTTGATGGAGTTCAGGGGACAGAGGGTTGAGAAGGGTAGGAAGGGCGTCGCAACGGTTGCAACAAGCGATGAGGGGATTGTGAGTGAGTCAATTGGTCCTTCTGGGAAGGCTGTTGGTATGCTTGCTGAGCTTAAGGAGTTGCTTAGGCGTAGGTTCGACTTCGTTAAGAAGTATGATGATGCAATGGCCCGCTACATGTGGGTTACTACGTGGCTCGCCCTAGCTGCGTCTGGCTTGCCGTCGGATGACGTCATTGCCAAGGCTAGGGATGACCCAAGTGCCATCTTTGATGTTGCGTCCAAGACAATCGCTGATGCGTTGGGCACGTACACCAAGTACAGGGATGAGATGCAGAAGCTTCGTGAGGAGAACGAGATGCTCAGGATGCAGGTGGCGTATTGGCAGGCGAAGTATGAGGAGCTACTCAAGGCAACACAGCCTCTTAACCGCATAGAGAGGATTATGCAGATACTAATAGCAGCGAGACCAGACTTGGACATAAGCGATATTGCACAAATGATAGAGAGATTCCTAGGTCTAGTCCTCGCAAAAGAAATACAGGAGACAGGTGGTGAGTAAAAAACACGTGGTTTTTAACCAAACCGCCTATAGGCGGCTTGGAAACTAAGCGTATGCCTGCTTCTCCAGTATTTCCCTAATGAGCCTTAGCTCCCTGTAGGTCTTGTAAAGTAGCAAAACTATTAGTACGAAACCAACCGGCTCAACAATGTCCCACAGGAGTATTGAGTAGAACTCGAATGGGTTCATCGCACCACCTACACTACAAGCATCCCTACAGTGAATGCTCTTGAGATGAAGTCCTTTAGGAAGTCCCTGACTATGTAACACGGTGCGGTTATTGTTAGGGTGAATGTTACATCATTCTCGGTCATCTCGTCGAAGGATACCTCTATGATTGCCTTGTTGCATATGTAGAAGTACGATATGTTGCCCACATAGCTGAAGTTAGCCTGTGCATCTGGCGGCACTCTCTTCATGCTTGTGTATGAATCACAGATGAACTTCTCACCCCTTTCGAAGTAGTTGTAGTGCAGGGTGCTTAAAGTAGCGCTAACCATATTGCCTACGCCATTCATGTAATCAAGCTCCGATGGGTCATGCCCTATAAAGTTCTTAATAAATCTCACGTCAGCTTTAAGCGTGTACTGCTCCCTGCACGTCCCACGCCAAGTATCGTGCTCTCTCATTGCTTCTCACCCACGCATTCTACGTGTGTTACCTCGCAATCCGCCATTGTGTAGGCTGTGATTACTTCCTCCGCCGTGGAGAGGGCAATGCCTGCTAATTGATATATTGCGATTAGGTAGTGCAGTAGGCGGTTGGCTCTTTCGAGTAGTGTACCTTTGATTGGTTCATCCAGGTGACCATAAACCTCAAGGTCTATCGCTTCAATCATCTTACTTAGTTGTATCAACTCGGTCTGTACCTGACTAATACAACTAACGAGCTTCCTGTACTTCTCGCACACTGGTGAGTTCGTACTCATTGCTTCTCACCGCTTTGTTGTGGCTTCAGCATTGTGATCTTTTCGTACTTCATTTTTGCTTTTGCTTTGCCGTCCTGCGTCGGCGTTATTTCTGACGGTGTTAGTATGCCTAGTTCTATGCCCTCTATTCTATTGTGCATTATGTCGACCACCGGCGAAATAACTAGGAGTGCTGGCTCTCCCTTCCCGAGCTTCTCCTCCATTATGCCCCTCACCTTGTTAACCAACTCTGCACCTGGTACGCTCACCTCACCCCTCTCTATTGCTTCCGCAACCTCCTTACAACCTCTGCAACTCGGTGATGTTGTGTCCACAAGGCCCCATATGTAGAAGGGGAAAAAGCATGTTGATGGGCAGTTCCTCGCTACGTCCGTTGTCGTTGGTTTGGGTTGTTCACCCATCCCTCTCACCGTTTAACACTTATTCTAACTGATTTATAAGCTTTCTCTTAGTAAATCATTAGACAATGAGTTTTTAAGCCCTGCATGGGTATTTACTTGATGAGCCAAGTAATTGATTGGTTTAGGAGCAATTGGCCGTACCTGGCTGCGATAGCTGGTGGTTTCGTTATTGGTTGGGTTGCCAAGGCTTACCTGGATCCCATTAGTATTCCGCAAATGCCTGAGAACTTGAGGAGGGTTACCGAGGAGACTATTGAGGAGTGGCGTAGGAGGGGCTACCCGGAGGACTTGATACAGGACGCCGTTAATTGGGCGTATAACTACGCTAGGGGTATCATAACTGCGTGGACGAGTAATGAGGATTTAATCAACGCTTTCATGAATGAGGTTTACCCGAAAATACTCAAGGAGGCTGGTGTGTACTACATAATGGGTAGGATATTCGCTAAGCTTAGGGAGGAGAGGTTGAAGGACATCCTCGGTCTGAAGTACTGATAAGTTTTTTATTTTCTAACTAGTTGTTTTAAAGTGATGAGTTGGGTTTGGGATTCCGTAGTTAATTGGGTTAGGAGTAACTGGCTTTACCTAGTTGTTGGTGCTGGGGCTTTCATTGCTGGTTGGGCTGTTAAGGCAATGGTTGATCCTCCGCAGATCCAGTACATGGTTCCAGAGCAGTATAGGGAGTATGCGGAGAAGATAATCAGTGAGTGGAGACAGAAGGGGTACCCAGAGCCGCTTATCGAGAAGGCTGTAAAGTGGGCTAGGGATTGGTCTTCAAACCTGGCTAACGCCCTGGTGCCCGAGCCATCAATGGCTGGGGAGTTCGCAGACATGATATACCCCAAAGCCCTACAGTTCGCTGGTAAGTGGCTTGAGGCAATGGCTGGTGTACCGTCTAAGTAATGTTTAAAACCAAATCGTTTTGAATAGACTAAGGTTCAAACGATTCGATAACTGCCTATACTAGCGAGTTATCGACACGTGAACTAAGATTCAATGCGTGTCTCGTTTTACGTAGTGCTTTTATTCTATAGTTTAGAATTGGTACCTTCGTTATTACCAACCTCCTGACAATTCCATTCCCGTCAAACCTCATTTCGTAGCCTAGTTGTTTTAGTCTGCATTTTAGGTGTTTGTAGAACCTGCTCCTGTAGCTTGATTTCTTCCAGAAGCCGTTTGGTAGGCAGTTCTCCACAACGAAGTTGCCGATATGCCTGGTGCTTATCTTCATTCCGTAATTCCCGTAAATGTTCATAACGAACAACCCCTTGTTCTCAAGCAAGTACTCCAGGAACTTCTCTGCACAATCCTCAGGCTTGAGCATTGACCACCACCTTGCGTTTGTTGTTCACAACTATGTGTATGTACAGGTTGTTTGATCCGCAGACGGGGCACCTAACCTTGTACCGACCAAGCATCTTGGCTACCTCGTACATGTCCTGACCAACCGCTAGTTCAAGCAACCTATGCCCGTTCTTGCACTCAATGTAGGCAGTTAACTCTGTGAAGTCGAACTTGACCCACAACCCGTCTGTCCTTGGTACCTTTATTCTAACGTCATCCTTATTGTAATCAAGCCCGTACAGTGATAACGACCTTATTAGTGTTGATAGGGCGATGTTGTACTTCATCGATAGTTTGTACAGTTCGTTGTACATGTCATCATCTAGGTAAACGGACGTAACCACCTTATCCTTCTCCTTAACACTGCCGTACATGTTGGAAATGAGTATTAATTTATCGTAAACACCATCACCCAAAGCCTTGCTCACAAGCTTTTTCACAAACTCACTGAATGATACACCAGATAGTTTTGACGCTTCCTTTAGTTTTTCAAACTCAGGCTTGTTGAAAGAGATTGGGACTCGCTTTGCCATTACGATTTCTTAAGAAACCGCATTTTTAAGCTTTTCCCCCATTAACTTATCGATGACTTCCCGTGCCTTCTCCGTAAGTTCTACGCACTCAACACCGTCCCTGATGATTACTTCCACATCGCCAATCACGGCGAGTGCTGTCTCTACGTCCTTCCCAGCCATCATGGCTTGGAACTCCGATGTCTCTACGCAACCATCCCTGTAGAGCTTTGTTAGGATTTTGAGGTACTCATCGATGTTCATGGCATGACACCCCTCAACCACTCGGTCGCCCACTTCTCAGGTGGGCACTTGTTTGGGTCAATCATGTACCTGCCGTCTCCTAGGCACTCTTTCCTCAGTTTGTCGTTGCTGACTAGCCTGTATGCGTCTGTGTCGAAGCTGTTGGGCACGTAGTTGTAGTCCTTTATGAGTGATGCGAGGACTGGCTTTAACGCACCGAGTAGGTGCACGTGTATTCCATTAAGCACCCCAGTGGCTACTTGGCTCACTGCCCAGACTATGCGTTGTGCACACGCCCTAGGCTCTTCCCTGCACTTAATGGTTGGTTCCTTGACGTCTGACTCCCTGCTGGGTATGGCTATACCAACATCAACGTAGTTCAAGTACCTGAACACTAATTCCCTATACTCATTAACGTGACCATCAAGCCTGTGCAGTACAATCAAGAACTTGGTTTGCTTTTCCCTAAACCTATTATTAATTATCCTTAGGAACTCCCTCGCCAAGGCTATGTTTTTGTCGGCATCACCGAATGCGTCTGGCACCACCGCAAGTATTGGTGAGTTGTACAGCCTAGTTAGCCTAATGACATAAGACGCATAGCTCCTAAGCGGTGGTGTTTCTTCCTGCGCCGCCTTTAGACCTATGTCCACAAATATCGACTTTGGATTGCGTGTAGGGAGAATTACCTGTGGGTAAACAGCCTTGCAGTAACCGAACACGCAATCCCTATTGTAGAACAACACCTCATTTGTTCTCATTCTCACCACCCCCGTGAAGTCTCTTATCCAATGTTTTCACGGCTACATCATACACTTCGACGAAAAACTCAGGGTCTTTGCGGCACTTCTCCACGCACTCGTGAATGCACTTGTTGATCTCGTTACGGTCGGTCTCGAAGCAATACGCAATGCATGCACCCTTGACTATGTCCGTATAGTCATAACTCTTTGTTGTTTCCATCATCACCCACCTCCTCGATGAACAAGACAGCCTCTACCTTCTTGCCGATCATGTTCTCAAGCTTCTTTTGGTCTGTCTTCCTTACGTAGATACCCACGTGGTTCTTGCTTATCCTCGATATTGTACCCCTGACCACAATTACTTTTGTGGTCATCACCCTGTAGTAGCACGTACTGGCTTATAAACTTTACTAGTACAGAAAAGCTTAAAAACACGTGCTCAGATTTGGAGAGAGGTGGGTGGGATGGATAAGACCGTGTACAAAGAAGACATTGAGGAGGAACTGAGGAGAATTAGGGAGGAGCTGGATAGCCTTGATGAGAAGATTAGGAAGAACCAGCTTCGTGAAGCGATTAGACAGTTGGATTACATCATTGATGATGTGGATAAGTTAATTGATGATGTGGAGAGGTACGACCCATGGGATGACATAGATGATGAAGATGTGGCATACGTATGACACAACTGGGGATGCAAGTGCCCCGAGGGCTGATGGGCATGGTTGAGAGACTCTTCATGAGTATTACGCCGGATTCCCGTGAGTACCCACCATTGCTTAGGGAAGTCCCTGACAAACCATCGAGGTTGTACATGGTTAACCCAATCATTGATTGGGGTTCTGCCGTGCCTATAGCGATTGCCGGCACCAGGGAGCCTACCCCATACGGTGCTGATTTAACTAGGAATGTCGTTAAGGCGTTGGTTGATGAGGGGTTCAAGCCAATCGTGACAGGTGGTGCCAGGGGCATAGACAGCGTAGCGTTGAGGACTGCCACTGCCTATGGCGAGACTGGTGTGAAGGTCTTGCCGTGCATTTCGTTGAACGAGAGTGTTGGCCCAATGATTGAGAAAGTAAGTGAGCATATGTGTAACGGTGATTGGCAGACGCGAATGAGCGGTTGGCTCGTTACTAGGAATAGGATTACGGTTGGTATGTCGTATGCGTTAGTTGTGACGGAAGTCAAGGTGAGTAACCCCGAGTGGCGTAGGTACGGCGTGGCGTGCTGCGGCACATACCACGCTGTTGAATACGCCATACAATACAAGCGTCCGGTGTACATAATCATACCGCGGTGGGAGTTACTGAGTAAACGGTATTACGTTAGGTGGTTCGAGGAAGCCTTTATGTTGATAACCAACGCAGGTGCGGAATCTGTGGGGGATGTAGATGAATTAATCAAGGAATTAAAGCAGGCCGTGAAGAGGTAATGTCAAATGACCATAAGTTTTAAATTTCGTTGGTTCTTTACTTATTGATGCTTGGCAACAAGTATGTCCTTGCTGGCGTAGTAGTAGCGATGGCCCTGGGGGTTGTGCTTACGATGATTGCTCCCTCGTACACTGTGGTTAAGCCGTCTCCGCGTGTCCCTACCGCTGTTTCGTGTAAGTACGTGTTGCCTTATGTTGAGCAAGTAAACGTTTCAGTCATAAACTACGTGAGGGCTTACCTGCACGAGAACCCGCTGGTCTGGAACCAGTGTCTCGGTACGTTTGCCTACTTGAGGTATGAGACCGTCACTGATTACTGGGTATCCACAGGCTTCTTTGGGCATTTCTTCCTGACGGATAACATAACATCATTCTTCACCTCACGTGTTACTGTTTATGAGGACATGTTCGGTGTGCCGACCAACTACGGTGTTTTGATGGTTGTCCCGCACTACGTGCTTAACTACACAGCATTTGTTGTCTACGTGAACAACACTGTGGTTGGGAACACCTGGGTAATAGATGTGAATGGGACAAGGCTTGTTGTTTACACAAATCAATTAATTAGTAACCAAACAGCACAGCTGTTGTTGTTCCTGGCAGACCCAGGCCACGCCTACCCATTGCTTGACCCGAACATAACGTACTACGGGTACTACGAAGCACCAGTAACGGTGCCCTTCAGCAGTTGCCAGTGGGTGTCGATTTACGAGGAAGCCTACTGCTACGGAACAACACCGACAAACTGGGTCGTTGGTGTCATGGAGTTGGCAAGCAATTAAGTACTAAACGGTGATTGGTTGAATTTTGGTCTACGTACCGAGTGCGCGCCTATACTAGATCTTATCGACACGTCAGAACCTTGGTCTGTTGTCTCCGTTGGGTTGTTAGATTTCTTCCATGTACTAGAGAACAATCGGTGTTTGCTGCGTCTGTTTCCTGGTCTCAACGACTGACTTGATGTAGTTCATGCATCTATCGTGTGGGCTATCGTTGCGTCTACACTCAAAGTAGAACCTTGCGTCATCACCGACAACGATTAATTCCTTCAACTCTCTCCTCTCTTTTGGCGTTAGTGTTATTCTGTATTTCTCCTCGAAGGACTTTATTACGGCGTCCTTTCTGACGTCATCCATCTCACCTATGTTGAACACCCTGAACACCCTGCCTGGTCTCTTGAACATTGCGTCGATGAGCTGGGGCAAGTTTGTGGTCATCAACAGCAGGAAGGGCTTGTCCCTAACGAGTGGGTTGTCCAGGGCATCGCCGAGCGTGCTGGCAACCTTTGGCGTGTAGTCATCACTAACGTACTGGGCCCTTGCCCATGCGATTCTCTCAACCTCATCCATTATGATTATGCCGTTGTTCATGGACGCCCACGCGAATAGCTCGTTAATCCTCCTCTCGGTCTCACCCCAATACGCAGTCAGCAGATCCTTAGCCTCAACCCTGACTGCCTTGAAGTCGATATTAACCCTGTTATACGCTTCCTCAGTCTCCTTATACTTCTTTTTGATTTCTTCATACTCCGCCTTGATCTTAAAGTACTCCATCAAGGTTTTTCTACATTCCTCAGTAGTAGGAAAGATGTCATCTGGCTTGTTGGTTGTTTTGCATATGTTCTTAACCTCAGTCTCCTTGCTCTCTAGTTCAGCTTCTTTACGCTTAAGCTCCTCTGAGTACTCGACTAACTTCTTCTTGTACTCCTCCTTTACTCTTTCAGTTGCCTCACGCACAAGATAAGCAAAGTAGTGCGCCAGCGCCGTCTTGCCGGTGCCCGGTGGCCCAGTGAACAGCACTGCATGCCCCCATGTTCTCCCCTTGGACATAGCTCTCACAAACTCCTCCGCCGTCTTCCTCATGTCTTCCTTGACATCATCGTAGCCGAGAATCATCTCGCCCTCATTCCTCAACACGTCCCAATCAACGAAGGCGCCGATTGGTAACTTCGCTTCTTTGTATGTTTCCAGCGCTGTCTGTTTGTACGCAAGCTCTACTTGTGAGACGTTGTCTAGCAAAAGCACCAGCATTGGGGCGCTTGTTAGTGACAGCCACTCGTACCTGTCCACGAGGACTGCACCAGCAATTATTGCTAGAACCACCGATGCGTAGTACATGTACTTCGCCTTCTTCACGTCCCTCTTCTCCTCAGCCATCTGGAATGCGTGGATGGTGAGTAGTACTGCCACTAGTAGCAGTAGTATGTACACCCAAGCATTCACATACAGTATTGGTGCAGGCGATAGGCTTGGTTGATATGGGGTCATGTAACCGAAGGGGTTTGTACCCAAGAACACAATCATGATTAATGATATTAGGAAGAGGACAATCACAGACGTTGCTGTGCTTGTGGTGTACAGGAGCATGAATGCCGAAAGCATCGGGTTTACGAAGGCTGTCAGCGTTGCTGTGCTTGCCATGAAACCAAGTCTCCAGTTGTCCTTTGATGCGTAAATGAACCAGACAGCGGTGGTGTCGATTAGTATCACTATTGTGGCAACAACAACAACTGGTGTGAACACTGCTCCGTACATGAAGACCTCCCTCGCCAGTTCAGGCATGTACAGTGCTGGTAGGATTGGGTAGTAGAGGAATAGGTACACCGACGCGATAGCGTCTGAAATCCCTAACCCCCATGTTGGGAGATAGTACGTTATTACACCAACACCGCTGGATAGTATTGCTATCGCCCACAGGGGTAGGTTGAAATAAATGTGTGCCCAGTAGCCTATGCCGAATCCCCACATTGTCATTGATAATGCCAGGTAGAGATTTCTCCAGTTTGTGATTTTGAACAAACTCATCATGGTTTACTCACACAAAGGTTTATTTTCCCTATTATTTAGTTTTTATTGACCAAACATGTCCCACAAACCAGGGATTATACTTGGGACTGCCTTGCTAGTGCTGGGTTTCGTGCTGTTCGTTATCTCAATAACCGTTCCGCTTGTTAGTCTACAGAAGCCACAGCTGTTGCTGGTGTCAACAAGCAAGGCTCCCCTGGTGCCTGCATCTGGCGCTGTTGTTAATTACGTTGAGTACGGTCCGATTGCCAATGTATCAGTACCGATGATTGCTCCGCCAACAATAACCACAAGCGTCCTATTTAATGAGACACTTGTTACTGGCGCCAATGGCGAGACGCCTACTGTGTGGGTTTGGGTTACATCTGCACCGCAGACGCCGATTGGTAACTTCACAGTGGTCCTAACTGTGTTGAGGGTGAACGGGATAACATTGCACGGCTATAGTTTTATCATTAAGCCGATAGCCGGTACAGTACAGACAGTCGTTCTACCGAATGGTGCAACTGCCACGTGCAACTTCCAGCACGCTACATGGCTTGGCCAGGTTACATGCACAATATACATGCCCGGCACTGAGGTGACATTCATACCCTACGGCTTGGGCAACGGTGAGCTTGGTGCTGTCTACAGCGTGATTTCGTACGATGGCGGTAGCGTGTATGGCTTCGACATGACTGCTGTGCCTGTCTCTGCGAGTGAGACAACTGTCACGTTCCACTACAAGCTTGGTTTACCTGTGATGGGTAGTGAGTACTTCTGGATGTTCACAGTCACTGTGCCAACGCTGATGCACTACACGTACGAGGTGAGACTGCCGCTGCTTGGCGTGTTCTTCCCTGGCTGGGGCTATTTCCCAATAGCCAACGCGGTGTTGCTTGGCGTTGGCGTGTTGTTGATGATTGTCGGCGTCGTGATACTACTGCACGAGTACCACATGCACAGGAGAATACAACTCTTTAGGGCATTCGGCATCCCACCATAGCGGTGAAACGCTTTTTAAAATTCCCCTTAAAAATCATTATTTAATGCCCGAGTTAAGAATCACACTTTTCGAGTCCAGGAGTAGGAGGGAGCTTTACGCCAAGCTCGTGGTCATTTCGGTAGTTTACGGGCTGTTCTGGGTAAATCCTGTCGACTTGACGTCAGCACTCCACGAGATGCCCTACTACCACCTGTGGTTGATTGCGCTGTACTTCGCACCTGCGTACGGCTTGTTCGCACTATACGGAACAAGGGATTGGGAGCTGTACTTCGCCATTGGTCTGCTAGTCTCGTTAATGAATGACTTGTTCTTCTACCCAGTAGGCGAACTCATGCACATAGTCAGCGGCATAAACCTGATTGAGTGGTACAAACTACAGCTAGGACTGGACGGCTGGGCAGTCGACTTCTGGTTCGAAGGCGGGATATTCACATTCCCAGTTTGGTCGTGGCTAATGGGACTAAGCATATACCTAAGGATAATAACAGTAATACTACTAAGCGAGCTATGGCTAAGGAAACACCAACCACTATCACTGGTCAAGCGATGATAAGAATCGAATAAATCCAAAAAACAGCCCGTCTCGACCCACGCCCGGTCCCGGGCCCGGACGTAGGCGTCACAGACGGGCCTAAATTCCTGGGAAGGCGGCCATACGGCCCAGCCCAGTCCTGCTGATTTTACATACGTATCGCGGGAGCGGTGCCGGGGCGATCCGCCTGAACCTGGCCGGCCTTATCGGGACCAAGCGCCCCCACGGGACCGGGGGGAGCCGAGCATCTTGAAAAGCAGTTGCTTATAAGTTTTACTCTTACTGGCCTTGCTCAGTCCTGCTGATTAGTAACCCCGCGGGGTAGTTGCCCCGTTCCCCTCATTTGGCTTCGGGATTTCTCGTCACTGATTGGCTCCCTACGCCGTCGGGCCCACGGCCCCCATCCTCGGGGTGTCATCTAGTCACAGCCCACGGGGCTGGGTCTAAGCCCACCCCATCACCGGCACTTTACCTCCGGAAGCAGGTCAAGATCTAGGATGCTGAGTTCCCCGCGGGGCTAAGAAAAACAAAAGAGAGCTGCTTATAAGCTTTCTCCCATGCGCTTTATTGGTGATTGAGGATTCGAACCCTGACTTGTGATGATTTCTCGACCGCTATGATTGTTACCAACAACCTCTCTATAACATTGCAAAACGATTTATCGGTTTCTTGCAAACAATGGGGTTAACCACGTTTGTGAACACCATTTGTCTCTAACAGGTCTAGAAACTTAATTACCAGGTCATTCCATACAATCATAAAACGGTTACGAAATGATAAACACACGAGGATGTTCTTAAAAAGAGAACACCCGGAGAGAAAAAGGGGGTCTCTCCAGTTAAATAACTCAAGAACTGAACAATTAGCGATTTAAAAGGCCATCACGGTTATATAGATAACGTGACAATTCTATATATTTCGCCGATATATAATAAATAATGATTTATTATTATTTATTATATAGACATACTATATTCTTCAAGTGTAGTGCTTAATAATTATTTTCACAGAAAATAAGATAAGGATTGAACAGCTATCTAGGTTATATGGGGAGTAGCCTAATTTACTGTCTAGAGTGCGTGATCTTTCATGCTAAACTCGGTAATCGATGTTTTACGGAGTATGTGGAGTTCTTAGGTTACGTGGGTTCGTTTGGTTTTTGTTCAAGAGATTATTTGTATAAGGTTTATACAGTGTGCTTACTGTGTTCTTACTGTGGTTATGCAGTGAATGTACAGTAGTCTTGCAGTGGGTGTGCAGTGATCTTGCAATGGGTTCACTGTGAGTTTGCTGTGTGGTTGTTGTGTAGCTACTGTGTTTATACTAAGAGTTACCTTTATAAGTGCACTGTGTGCTTGCATTAGTGGTTATGTCAGAACAATCACAAGTTCAAGAGGAGGTTAAAGAACGGGAGAAGAGGAAGTGGGAGGTTGTTACTGTTTCATGGGCTGTAAAGGATGCTCTAGATAATCTAAAGTCTATGATCGCCGACTATGTATGTAGTAGTGCAAATACATCGTGTGGCAGGGTGTTAATGCGTGTGTCATATAATAAGTTGATAGAGGCTATGGTTGAGACAATCGCACAAGATGAGACAGTTAGGTTGAAATTCGCAAGCACGTTACTTAGTATTTTGGCGAACCAGCAATTCCTAGCGTTGAAGGAAAACATAGATAAGAGATTGAGAGATATGGAGACAAAGGACAGGGGAACAGAGAGAAAACTAGTTGATTGTGATGAAGAACCAGACCATCCATTGTGTAGGAAAGCCAGGGAGAAGGGTGTGATGAAGTGAGACCATGCCTAAGTCACAAAGGCAGTACATTAGTACTGATGGGCTTGATGGTGTAATTCAATACATACATGAGGTACTCAAGGACGGTAAAGAGCCGGGTGAGGTGATCAATGAGCTTGTTGCGAAAAACCTAGTCGTGACAAGGGAGGTACAGATACTGACTGTTTCGCAATACGATAAGAATATGCTTGTGTACGCGGAGACAAAGGATGGTAATCAATACGTGTTGCCATACATAACTGGCATGCAAGACGCGGTGAACAAAGAGGTGCTAACCACTCAAATAAAGACAAACGTGCAGCTGGGAAAGTTGGTCCATAACAACGTTGAGTCTAGGTATGTATCGTTTGATAAGGTAAAGACAGTCGGTAAAACCCAGGTGACTGGTGCTGTACTAAGCATGCTGAAACCCAACGGGTTCGTTGAGGATTTATTCATCATATTGAAGATACACCAACAAGAACTAAAGTCTGTGCCGTACGATTACATGTTATCCATCCTCGACATTAGGCCAGGTGAGTTCGAACACAACGCATACGAGTTAGTGACAAACTTCGCTCCAGACGTTGTGGGTCTTGATGACGTTAAGCAAATACTACTAGCGGCAGACGTGGGTTCAGGGCCACCACCAAAGGATATGCCTGACATAAGGTTCACGCTTAACGTAATGCTTGTCGGCCCGCCTGGTTTGGCGAAGACAACACTAGGTAGGCGATTATGCATGATAGATCCTAGGTGTGCGTACATAACTGGTTCAGCATCAACAGCTACATCACTGCTCGCGCCATATGATGCTGTGTCAAAGGAGATAGAACTAGGGCCAATGATTATATTGAGCGGGGACTACCTAGACTTCGGGTTGGTGATAATTGATGAGTCCCAGAAGCTAAAGGGCGTGGGGGAGCTAAGGACTGCCCTTGAGGAGGGAATTGTGTATGTAAGCAAGGGAGGGAAAAACCTGGTAGCTGAAACCCACGTGTCTACCGTGTTCATAATGAACCCAGCATTAGGCGATTGGGTTCCTGGTGAAGTCATGAGAAACTTCCCATCTGAGTATGATGAAACCATACTATCCAGGATGGACGCAATAGTGCTTGTGCCACCAATAACCACCGAACAACAGTTCGCGAACATAGTCAAGACCGCACTAGGAAAGTTCAGCGGTAGGGTGATTACCCAAGACAACGACCTACTCTACACGTACATACGATACGCCAGGCTGAGGAACGTCACAATACCAAGTCAGGTTGAGGACTACATCCTAGACAAAGCAAAGGAGTTCTTCAACGAAATGAGAAAGAACGGACTACACGTAGACCCGAGAACCGCATACAACATGATAAGGGTAATACATGCATTGGCAAAGCTACTATGGGTTGATAACGTAACTAACGAGTTCGTTGACTTCGTACTAGGCATACAAAAAACGTGGCTGAACAGGATGGGACTTGGGGCTGATAGTATTTACTACGCAATACTCTCCGAGAGCGAAGCAAAGTTCGCAGTATCACTGCTTGACATGATGAGGGATTCATGTGTTGAGGGCTGCACCCTGGGCGATATTATCCAGTACATAGAGGGGTTGATGAACAACAACGAGAAGGTAAGGGACGCAATAGAGAGCATGATGTCTAGGAGAGGCTACAAGACATTGGCAGCGTACATCGATGACATCATACTATCGAAACTAAGGGAGAAGGGGGACATATACAAGTGCAGGGAAAACGCATACTGCGTGGTGAGGTAATGAAGGTAATTGACTTGTTCTCAGGCATTGGTGGGCTTAGCTTAGGATTCAAACAAGCGGGTTATGAGATTGTGGCTGCTGTAGAGATAGACCCAAAGAGGTCAGCCGTGTATAGGCGGAATATATCGCCAAAGGAAATGATAAATGAAGACATAAGGAAGGTAGACTTCACGCAGTACAAGGGATTAGTCGACGTGGTGGTAGCAGGACCGCCGTGCCAGCCATACAGCGCGGCGACGCCGCCAGGAAAGAGGGGCGTTGACCACCCGTTCTATGGCCTTGAGACCGAGGTAGTGAGGGTGGCCAGTGAGGTGAAGCCGTTTGTGGTCGTTGTTGAGGAAGTGCCCAGGTGGAACCCAACTTGGTTGGTGAGACAGCTCAACAAGTTGGGCTACACAACAATGGACCAAGTGTTCGATATGTCGAAGTATGGGGTGCCTATGATGAGGAACAGGTGGATATTGGTGGCTGTTAATAATGAATTGATTAACAGCGGTAGGGTCAGTCTTGATGATTTCCCACCATCGTATATGCAGAGGGAAAGTCCACCTAGGACAATTGATGTGATCAAGGACTTACCGCCAGACCCATGCAATGTCGATCCATGCAAGTGGAATGGAGCAATTATTTACAATCACGTAAATGCCGAAATCAACTCAAAATTGAAAGAGGTAATACCGAAAATACCGCCAGGCTACTCATTGGTTAGGGCACATAGGGAGGGCATTATTGACGCGTCTAAATACGTCAAGGACATAAACAAAAAACACAGCTACTGGCTCTATAGGGCACACCCAGACAAGCCACTACCAACCGTACCACACCCACGCAGATCAATGCTCCTACACCCAACCTACAATAGGATGATTACTGTCAGGGAGTTGGCTAGACTATATACATATCCAGATGACTTCAACCTACGCCCACTAAACACAGAGGAGATGTACAGGGCGATAACCGACTCAGTGCCGCCAAAGTTCTCAAAGAAACTAGCAATATCAATCATGCGTATGCTGAATAAGTGGTGGGAAACATGAAGCCAAAGATAGAGACTACCAACGGCAAAACAATCGTTTGCCTAGGAGATAATAACTGCGTCAAGTGGGCCAAGGGCAGGGAGAAACAGGCACTGTCAATACTCAACGCGGGTTGCCGAGAAGCCGAGGAAATACTGAGACAGCTGGGCTACGACGCCAAGTCGATTGCAGAATTAACCAGTGACGTATGTGGTAGCGATTGTCCAAGTATCAACACGAGGTTTTGTAAAGACCCTGAGTTTACTGAGTACGTAAGGACGTGGAGACCAACGTACATACCATTCACCACCTACGCAACAATGCCAGACAAAGCCAAGCAACTCATTAGGGAGCTTGTATCGAGAGGTTACATAAAGGAACAAACATGCTGCATCCAATACAACGACAAGTGCGAATGCGTAAAAACCGACCACGGATTCTTCATAACCGCAAAAGCCATTGATTACGACAAATGCATCAAGTGGTCAAGGAACGAGTGCGTGATGACCGTAAGACAAGCGATAGCAGAAGTACTCTCGTTCTTACAACCCAAGGTTGAATTTCACCGTGAAGGCCAAGTCTTTGTCTTCGAACTACCGATACGCCATTACGTCATTAACTACAAACTGAAAGATAAAGATAAAGCATTGGTATGCATAAGAGGTGTATGTGTGGAAATTGATCTGAACAAACCAAAGCCAGCCACAACGGCTGAGGAATTCAAGAAACAAGGAATAGATATAGACCTAACCGATATAAAGTACATAGTCAGGGTGATAAAAATATATACATTATATACATAATTCATAACACATTTTGTGTTATTGTTTCCTAACATACTTTGTGTTATGGGTGTGTTATGTCCAACCCAACGACTAACTAGATTGTGCTCTGGCGCTTAGTATTAGCTTGACCAACTCGAACTTGAAGTCATCGCTCCTCATCTTCATCTTTATGTAGTACAGTATTAGTGATAATGCGTCGTTCATTGATAGGTCGATTCCAATCAACTCCTCAATCCTATCCCTAACCCAATTCAAATCATTGTAATTCTCCTCACTCACCGATATAGTCCTATACCTAGGCACAACACAAAATAAACCACAGCCTTATAAGTCTACCGTTTAACGGGCAACGAACACCCCCAGTGGAGGGTATGGTCATTTTGTAAATGTAAAATGCAAGGTGCTAGGTGCCCAGAGCTATATGATTCATATTAAACGATGCCTGCTCGAAGCGTTGAGCCTAGAGTATCATGCAATAGGCAAGATACAATCAGTATCAAGCGCAACGCAAAAAGTTGAATGCTTAATGCTGCTCGTAGACAAACCAATCATTGGTTGGGGATTTATAAACCCATCGCAAATGCAGTATGTGCGACGCCGTATGCACAGAGCAAGGTGTCCAAAGCCAACTGCATCAAGCCCATCGCAAAGGGCTTAATACATGAAGCACACTGGGCAATGCAGCAAGTAATTTGTAGAAAGCAAACAGCCGAAAGGTGAATGTATACTAACAAACCAATTGGGTTTGGGTTTTATAAGTCTTATTGGGGTGGTGGGCTTGCCAACTTATACCTAATGTTATCGACATACTGCTTGATCTCCTTGTAGTACGTGAACGTGTTCGTGACAGAGTAACCCAACAACTCGGTCAACGTCCTCTCAAACAATGTGCTGCCATCCGGCGCGCCGCTGACTGCGTGGGCTATCTCATGCAGTAACGTGCTGATGTACTCCCTAATACAGTCTGTAGTAACCATATCGGGATAGACAATGTTGTATTGACAAGCATTCATGAGACACGATATGTTCAGAGCGATCCTTGTTGTTGGTATATGCGTGGTTTCACCACACACGCCCTCCTTTAGGTATGCGTACTCAACTTTCTGTACGTAATCACTAGCGAGAGTCACACCCCTAGTTACGTAATAAGCTATCCCCTCAAGGTAGTCTATGACTGACCTAAGAGGCTCCGGCAGTTTGTCCTTTGGCACAGTGACTGTTGCAGTGCCAACCTTCTCCGACATCCTATCGGAAGTCTTTGTCACGTAGTAAAGCCACTGGCAAAACGGTGTCGTGCAGAAGAATATTGGGTTCATACCTATGTACTTAGCGAACTCAAGCTCTTCAGGTTTGGTGACAACCGCTGCGTACTTTCCGTACATGTTCGTGAACAAGTCAGCCACAACCTCCTTTATCTCATTCCACGTTGCTGGGTACATCTCGGTCTCAACCTCCTTACCACCAGCCATGCTAGACTTCAACGCACCATCTATTAACTTATACAACAAGTCAGTCCACATCTTGATCAAATTAGGGTCGTAAGACCCACGTTTTGAACGTTCTCTATACAAATCCCCAATCAAGTCCTCCCACAACTCCTCAATTCCACGCCTTATGTCAGACTCACTAGCGATGTCCCTAGACTCGGACAGCCTTACATCGAACAGGTTGTAACCGAAAAATGCAGGCATGTCCCTAACGTATATGTCCCTAACGTATATCTTGCCCCTGGCCTCATCACAATCAAGTATGTGGCCCCACTTAGTGGGCATACCGCTTGTCTCGGTCTCCATAAGAGTGTAAGCCCTACACCTAATCGGCAAACCCTGCACGAAGTTATTCCTAAACCTATCGCACAGTGTTGGGTCACCGATGTAGACCTGTGTGCCAACGATGTTCTCTGGTATACTCTTGTAGCACACGCAGAACACATCAACCGGCGCACCTTCGATGTTTACTTGCGCAAACGTTGGCCTTATCTCCCTACTTACGGTCTCAGCACTGCCGGACCTAATGTAGACTGGTACTCCTAGGTTTATTAGAACCATCAACGCAAGCTTAAGCCCCTCACCAAACCTACCCCTACTCCACTCAGGTTTTTCGGATGTACCAACGAGAAGGTGTCTAACGGCAAGTCCCCTGCCCAAGTCGGAAACAACTGAATTAGTGTTAATGTTGAAGCATGGGTATCCATCCGGCCAAATGTTCAACACGTACTGCATCTCATCAAGTGCGTTCTGGACAATCTCCCTATAGGCTTGCCAAACACCCCAACCCCTGGTCTTGACGTACTGCCTAGTTATACCATACGAAATAGCTCCATCATAACCCAACGCCCTACATGCCTGCTCGCAACTCACAAGAACTAATTAAACACTTTAAATTTAAAATCTTAACACGCCGATCCTGTACAGTGCGAACAACACGACAGCAACCATAACAGGGATACCGACAGCAATAAGGCTTGTTAAGTCGTATGGTACCTCATCAATGTCGAGTTTGACATTCTGGGGGTGCCAAATGTACTTCCTAACCTCATCAACGAACCTCTGTGCTTGCTCCCTTGTCTCGAAACCATCAGCAAGCACGTCTGTGTACCCGTACTCATCTGTGATCAACACCCTGTAAGTCACGGAACACCCACCTCACGCTTCGCCATTGATTTTATCAACTCCATGAAGTTCTCAAACAACTCCTCACCCTGACCAGTAGCCTTTAGAGCACGCTCAATATCCTCCTTAGTGTCCAGACACACTATTATCTTCCCATCATCACCAACCAAGCAAGGCACAATTAACAACCAAAAAACAGGCTTAAAACCCTTGCTCCCAACGGTAATAAAAAGCCTTGTGGGCAATGGGTTTTTAAACCAAGGAGTCATTTTCGTATTGATGGTTATACTCACGGGCAGGGTGATAAAGACCAAGGCGAAGGCCAAGGATAGGGAGTACGAGCAGTACATAATCTACGTCAGGAAGACAGACAAACAATTACTTGAGGGACTCGTTGGGAAGGAAGTAATAATGGAAATAAAGACAAAGCGATTTTAACCAAACAACCAACACCCTCAACCAATCACTTCCAAAGGATACTTATCACACCGAAACCCCTCCTTTTCATCCTACCAACCGTTATTTGGCTCACAACAAGCTCCGGAGGTAGTTGCCCAATGTAGACTAGCGATCCAACAGAGTTTGGGTTAACAACCTCTGTAACCGAGAGTGTTGGCTGTGGCTGTTGCCCCTTCTCGGCCATTTGCTTCCTTATTAGCACACTAACGTCCTTCTCATCGAAGTAAATACCCAATATCCTGAACTGCCCAGTCAACGGCTTGCCAGGTATCCCAGCCGCTTCCTTCATTGCCGAATACACGGCAGTACCAAGGATACAAGGCATCACCTTGTCACCGAATGGACTCACGCACCTGGGCATTACGAAGTCCAGGTGCTTATCATCCTCAAGCAAACCAGTAACAACGTACTTCTCGTTTATTATCTTCCTAAGGGTCTCACCGGCATATTTATATGGAAAACCATACGCCACGTACATCATTGTCCTCACAGACACAATGTTCAACTCCGGCTTCACCTCACGTCTCTCCTGTTTTTCTTGTTTCCTCTGTGCCATCAACTCAAAAACAAAACGGGTTTTAAAAACCTATCGTTAAACGAAAAACAATTTAAAAAGGTCTTTTGGATAGGTTATTGATGCCCGAAGTACCAGATATCCCACAAGAACTCATACAACTCAGGGATAGGTTAAGGTCAGAGGTCATACACCCAGAGACGGGTTACTGGGGTGTCGGTATAAGTAAGGATGGTGGTGAATACGTGCTTGTTCTGTACTTCGATAAGTCGAGGGCTAAGAGACAAGTATATGTGGCGAACACCTACTCCGTGGGTGGGACACAGATCAGGGTCAAGGTTGTTGAGGCAAGTATGCTAAAAATACTACCAGTGAAGCCAGAAAAACAATCAATACTAGCGAGGATTGAGTCGTTTTTTCGCAAGGTTTGCCGCAAAAATAAACCACTAAGCACGCAGTTAGCCCCATGCTTCCGGGCAAAGGATAGACCACTTATCGCCGGGTCATCAGTGTGTGACTGCGGTGTGTATGGTGCATGTTCATCTACTGGGCCATTCATAGACAAGGACACCGGCGAGGTAGTGTGGGTAACGTGCGCCCACTGCACCAAGTTCGTTGAGACGTGCCAAGACGGTAGCAACGTCATAGGGAGACCTATGTGCCAGCCATCACCGCTTGATGGCGGCGTTAGTGATGAGATAGGCGTTGTCTACAAGGCGACACCGAACTTCTGGCAACCCGTGGATGAGACAACCGATACTGTGGCGATCAAGCTTAACCAAGGCATCCAGGTGAGCAACTACATATGCGGGAGTAGGGAGTACTTCGGTCATGAGGTGTACTTGAACGGTAAGTACAGGACTCCAGGTGTTGGGGAGACAATATGCCACTCTGGCAGGACAACAGGCATTAAATGCGGTACCGTCCAGGCAATACACGCATCAATACTTGTTGATTACAATTGCTTCACGCGCAAGGTTGATAACGTGATCATAACCACACCAATACTACAGCCGGGTGACTCAGGCTCGGTTGGCTTCAGTGAGGATGGCACATTCCTAGGGCAGGGCTTCGCCGGTAGTGATGAATTGTCAGCATTCATAGACCCAAACGAGATAGCCAACACACTACACCTAGTCCCGTACGGAGGAGCACCACCATCACCAACCCCAACACCTACACCCACGCCAACTCCGACACCAACGCCTACGCCCTCACCTACACCGGCACCACCCACGCCACAGCCGTGGCAGATAGTGTGTCAAATCGGTTGCGCCATGTGCAACTACGTAAATCAGCAATGTGACTGCAATAAGTACATAGAGGTCACCAAGGTGGGTGATGGTAAGTACGA
>Ga0208559_100110_pt1 | contig 26901 bp, 35 predicted proteins | sample BED_Mat_host_6_1_FD_187138 | JGI IMG/M metagenome (GOLD analysis project Ga0208559, IMG submission 187138) | Extremophilic microbial mat communities from Yellowstone National Park, USA - BED_Mat_host_6_15 (SPAdes) (version 2) | ecosystem: Environmental > Aquatic > Thermal springs > Hot (42-90C) >...
CTAATATTATTACAAGGAATAGAAAGAAAAAAATAATATAATACTATAATAAAGATATCTTTATTATAGTATTATATTATTTTTTTCTTTCTATTCCTTGTAATAATATTAGTGTTAATCTTGATATTAATCTTGATGATTTCATGGTTGATGTTAATGTTGATCTTAATCATGTTGTTAATCTTAGTGTTGTTCTTAATGTTGCATGTTGTTTATTCAACACTAATGTTGAATACTAATGTTGATGCATTAATCTTGCGCATCAATGTTAATGTGTTATTAATGTTGAAAGTAATAATGGCTACTGGGTTAAGAATGCTATGAGGCTTCGGCTAATGCCGAATAGCCATTGTGGTTAAGTGTGTAGTGTGCGTTGGCCTGGTCCTAGCTGGGATGCTTATCCTACACCATGCACTCGATACTGATGTGTAGCCTGTGGTTACTGGCCTCAGAGTGTGCGCATCATGCACTCGGTGCTGATTAGAGTGTGAGGATTAGGGGTGGGTGCATCCCCACCCCAGTGGCTTAGCCTTGGGGTTGTCACTCACAGGTCAGTCCAACAACACGGCAAACCCCAACTTAAAAACCCCAACAACAAACACAAACGCTATATATAAAATACTATACTAGTTAATACTAGTGGTGGTATAAGTGAGTGAGGGTAATGTGAAAGTTAAAACTAGGGGTGAAAAGAACCTGTGTTTGAGTAGGGAGAGGGTGGTTAGTTTGTTGGATGCCGTGTATGTGTTGTCTGAGTTTGTGAAGCCTGAAACTAGATTGACGGATTTGCTGACTATCCGTAGCGTGATTACTACAATACTGAATAGTGTGGTGACGGTTGAGAAAAATAAGGTTAGAGGCTCAAAGTGTGACATAAGCATGAATATGACGCTTAAAGAGCTTAAGGAAATTCTCCAGGGTGGTGAATGATGCCTAGGACAAAATCAGAGGAAAAAATGATTCTACTGAGCTTCCACTTGCCTAAGAAAATGCTTGAGGATCTTGATGAATTGGTTAGGAGTGGTGCGTTTCCATCTAGGAGTGAGGCCATTAGGGTTGCTATAAGGGATTTAATCAATAAAGAAAAAGGTGACTACAGTAATCAATTAATGGAAGGTAGGTAACGTGGGTGGTGGCATGTTAGTTAAAATCTATGCCCTGGTTCATAGTGATAAAACAATGGATCAGGAGTTTAAGGAAATGTTTAATGAGTTTAAAGAGAAACTACCCAGTAAGTCCATTAATATTAGTGATGGTACTCAGTGTACCACAATGGTGGGGAGTATGAGTATTGTCAATATTTGCGTTGGCAATGAGTATGGGAAGTTAATAATCCGTAAGACGGCTTATGGGTTAAAGGATGCGTTTAGGTTTGAGATTCATGGTAAGGATGCTTACGTGTTTAAGATACTAGATATAATTAATGATGTGCTGAGTAAGCATGGGTATAGTATTGCTGATGATGAGGACTTGGACATTGACATGTATGATTAAACCCACGTGAACCCTTAAAACACGTGTTTTTGTTTTTCCCAGTTTCTTCCACTAATTAACTAATTATTTAATTAGTTATCCACCCGAGGGGTTCTTTGGGGTGTCTTGGGGGAATATTTAAAAACCCCCCTGAAGACACCCTACTGGGTGAACTGGATGCAAACCCAAACCCAAACCCCAAACCAGGGGCAAGCCCAAACCCAGGGGTTCCAAAGAAAAAAGGTAATATACGTTAAGGTAAGGTACTACGTTGGTGCAAATAACAGGCTAACGTTCTATATCCCAGCTAAAGATGGGGTGGTAAAGGAACAGGTAATTGTAACGGATCAGAAATGGGTGACTGAAATTATCACCTATCTAAAGACAAAAGGGAAACACTATAAGGCTAAGCATTATGGTTATAGTTCTTTTGCTCGTATGCATAATGTGTACACTAATGATGTGTGGGTTGCTAGGGTAAGTGCAAAGAGACTATTAAAGTTGATTAAGGCATCAGAATCATGGATAAGGAGTAGACATGCATACAGGATAGTGCAATTATTAGAGCAAGCAGGTGGTGGCAATGAGTGAGCAAACCAGTGGGCAAACTAGGGATGGGCAAATCATTGTTAAGACAGAGTATATTGTTAATAAGAGAAATGAGGTTGTTGCTATGAGGGTGAATGTTTACGTAACACATTGCTTTGAGGAAGTTAGTGTGGATATAAAGGCGTTTCTTGAAACGAATGCAGAGAAATGCATGCCAATACCAATTGGTTCCGTGACTTTGTTTGCTGGGGAAGTTAAATCAACGGAAGCGGTGAAAAAGAAATTCAACAAAATAGTTGATCTAATCACTGAGGCTAAGGAATTTGACACAACACTGAATAATATTTTGAGTGCTGTTAAGGATATGGCTGATGGAATAAAGGCAATATATGAGGAAAAAATCACACTGGGAGAGGTGGTGTGATGTGACACTGGGAGAGGCTAGGAAAAAGGTAAAGAAAGTAAAGATTGGTTTCACTGAGGATGTGTATAAGGAAGCTAAGGAATTAGCTGATAAGTTAGCTGAGGGGAATTTATCAAGACTCATAAGGGAGTTGGTTCATGAAAAGTATAAAGAGGTTTTTGGTGGTGGTGAAAAATGATGATGATTACCTTGGTCTCAATGTTGAATAACTTTGGTGTTGATGTAACGAGAAGGGAGATTTTTGATAGGTTGGTTAAGGCGTTTAGGGAGATGGGTATTAGAACTTACACCTCAGTGGACGGTAAGGGGTTTGTTGCTTTTAATGATAGTGAAGCCATCAGTGTTAAGTTTAGTGATTATGAGGTTGAAATTAGAATATTCACTGAGGTTAAGGAAGCCATGAAAGCAATGGCTCTTATTGATACTATCCTGGATAGTGCTGGGATTGATATTAACAGATTCAATATCACAATTGATTCATGCACCATGTAGGTTAAACTTTTTTCTTTTTTTGTTTTTGTTTTCCCAAGTTTCTTCCACCAATTAACTAATTATTTAATTAGTTACCCACTTGGGGTTCCCTTGGGGTGTCTTGGGGGAATATTTAAAAACCCCCCTGAGAGTACCCTACTGGGTGGTACAGGTGGACACCCAAATCCCTATCCCAACCATGGTGGATGAAATGGATGAAATGGAAATAGCTGAACTATGCGAAACACTGACTGACAGCGAATTGGACCTGTTGATCCTTTGGAATCATCCATTAGCAAAGAGGTGCATTGACCTGGAGATCCTTGATGAAATACTGGATGAACAAGCAGAGGAAGAGGAGAGGATAGAGGAGGAAGTAAAGAGAGCGATAGAGGAGTCAGCAAAGGAAGTAGAGGAAGAACAAGAAAAGGAAAAATGTTGTAAGATAGAGAGAGATGGGGTGGATTAGCATGCAGGCTAGGCCAATTAGGTACTATGATAGTGTGGAACTTGTGAAATACTGCTATGGTGACATGTTGTTGCCCTCGGATGTATATAAATACCTACAGGGTCACATTAAATCCGCTACCACGTTAATAATGCCGTCTAACTTTTTCACATACCATGGTCTCAGTATGGATGGTAAATATTATATCATGGAAGCTAAGGAGTACATTAAGTTATATAATTGGCTGGATAACGAGAAAGGAATTAGACTATTTATAGAGCCGTTTATGAATGATAGGCATCTAGTTCCAATAGTTAGGTTTCCAAAGGGCATAGATGAATACATGGATAAGGATCCTAATTTATACCAGGACACGGGTTGGCTAGTTGTTGATTTCAATAAGAGAGATGGGTGGTGGGTGGTGAGGAAGAAAATATACATGGATCTTGATGATATACCCAATGTTGCTAAGTATAAGGGTGATGGGAAGACGCTCTTTTTCGGTATATTAACATACTTCCCAGACGTAGAGTATAAGGTTGCATTTAATGATAACGAGGTAGATAGGGCATTAAGTATGATACCAAAGGAAGTATATGAATCTATGTCTAGGGATGAAGTGAGTTGGTTGTGGCTATTGAATTACCTGGATGACGTAAGGGTTGTTTACCTGTTTGGGAAGGGTCACGATGTTGCCGTGGGGTATGCTGTTACGGATTGGCTGAAATATTTTGTAGCAGGGGTCGTTAAGTAGTAATTCTTTTTTTAAAATACCTGTCTTTTTTTGTTTTTCTTTTTTCTTTTTTATTCTCCTAGGGATTCCTCAAACCTTTTTCGTATTACCTCTGGATCATACTTGGCTATCCACTTTTCTAATCGTTTCTTCCCGTCCTTGGGTAATCCAGATTTACCCATGTGGTATACGGGAATGTCTATTATTTATTTTTAATTAGGGTGTGTTCACCAGGGGTATTGGCATGCACCGTAGTAGCATGATAGTGCAAATGCCCAGTTCCTAATCATGTCAATGTCATATTTACTTAACCCATAGGATTGTAGTGATTGTAGGAATTGGTATAGTGTTTGCCCAGACATGTAGCCTCTGGCGTATGCCCTTACGGCCCAGTACACTGTCTCAAACATCCACCTACCATACTTCCTAAACTTTGCAAGTGTCTTTAGTAGTGATTTGCCGTAGTCGCTTATGATCCAGTTCTTGCTTAAGTCATCTATGAATGTGTCGGGGTCAGGTAGGTAGTATGTTAGGTTTAAGGCATGCCATGGTGTTGGGATTGAGTTTCTGAATTGCCTAATCACATACCTGAAGTCAATCACTTCCTTGATGAAATTCAACTTAGTGTCATCGAAACCGAAAGCCTTGGCTACCTTAAACACGTCGTTTGTGATGTCCTGTAGTGTTAGTGTTTTGTTGCCCTGGGTCATGGGCATGTTTACTTTGACTGTGAGCGGTATGGTGGTTATTGTTATGATTAATTCGTTTAATGCACGTAGGAAGTACCTAATATAAGCCCTTATTTCAGCATAGTCTTGCCATACCTTAACCCAGTCACTTGGTATCCTCATTAACTGTGCTATTTCATTGAATGCTGATAGGTAGGATGGGTTATAGGTTGCCATGGTGATTAATTGCGTGATTGTGGGGTAGTAGGGTGGGGCATAGGCGTTTACTATGGCTTGGGCTAACGTGGGGTCAAACCCATTATTGGTTAATTCAGTTAAGGCATCACTGGGGGTTATGGCATGCCTTCCTAACCAAACCCTAGCCATTGTCTCTATAAACCTGGGTAACCCTAAGGCTAAGGCATATGCCTGTGTTAATTGGGTTATTGCCTCTATATCGAATTGTGAGATACCGAATGGTTGTAAGTTGGCTAGGTAGGTGGTAAGTACCTTTTTGGTAATGTACCCTAGGGCATATGCTCTTACTAATTCGGTAACGGCTTGGTGAATCCACCTATTGTACTTACGGTATTTGGCTATGTCAGTCAGTATTGATAGGCCTGTGGTATTTATGATCCAGTACTTTGATAGCGTGTTTATGAACCCTACTGGGTCAGGTAGGTAGATACTATAGCCTAAAGCCGTGCGTGGTGGTGGTATCGAGTTCCTGTATTGCGTTAAGCTGATTCTTAAATCAATTAATTGATTCACAAATCCAAGCTTTGTGGCATCGAAACCATAGGATTGAGCTAACTTTAGTATCGAGTTAGCCACATCGCTTAGCTGTGTTGGTTTCCCGTTTGCTATGACTGTTAGTGTTGTTGGGATTATTGCCATTACCGTGACTAACTCGTTTAATACACGTGTGAACCACCTTAGATAAGCCCTTATTGCCACGTAGTCTTCCCACAGTTTAGCCCAGTCACCTGGTATCCTCATTAGTTGGATTACTTGGGGTAGTTTATCCATGAATTGAGGTAAGTATTCACTTAACACGGGCATTTCCAAAATGGTTGGGTAGTATGGTGGGGAGTATGCCTTAACCAGGGCATTGGCGAAATCCACGTCTATCCCGTTTGCTAACAACACCTGTAGCGCATTATCAGGTGTGACTGCATGCCTACCGAGCCATACCCTTGCGTATATTTCAAAGTTCCTTAGCAAGTACCTGTGGTAGACTAGGTTGGCTATGAATAGGAAGACTTCCCTGGCTTGCGGTGTTTCTTTCATTAATGTTGTTAATTCATCAATATACTTAGGAATCTCTGTCTTTGGAATCAACCCCATGCCTATTAAACCCAAGATCCTATACAACGCATACCTTGCATAGTACCTTATCCTACGGAATGTTCCGATTAATTGTTCAACCTCAAAGTACTTGGCTATGGCATCATTGAATGTTGAATCCCACGTTAAGTGCATTTCCACACCTGTAATGCTCTTATACAGTGGTGCGTAGTATTTATCTAACACGGTTGTGACGTAGCCAACCATGTTGTTTATTGAGTCACTTATGCCGATCAGGTAATCCCTAACACCTGCTAGTAATGCCCTAAACATGTTCCTCATATACGTATTGACCTTATCCATTAATGCCCTAAGCATCATTAGTTTTGACTCTGGTTCAATGTACCTCACGGGTGCGTTTAACCATCCCGTCACCCACTTTTGATTGTACATGTCAAAGTAGGCTACGTGTACTGATACTGGGAACATGTTGTTCATCATTTGTAATATGGCGGGTATTAGCTCTATGTTTTCTCTAATTAGATTCAGCAATCCTGTCCTTAACAATGTCTTTGATGCGGTGGTGACGTCAAAGACGGCTCTTAGGGCTATGAGAGGCGCAACGTATGGGTGGAAGCCCCTGGCCATTAACACGTTTGTGACGTAGTCCGTGTATATTTGGATTGGTGATGTTGCGTTGGGTTCCACTATCTTAGTTAGCATTGCATACATGGTGGTTTCGTTAGTGATCCTATACTCACGTTCATAGTAATCCCAAATACCATGCCTAACCAGGTGCTCAATGTCACCCCTGTCTAATAGATGGGCTGATTGGTCTATGATTAACCATGCATCTGAGGTGTATGACTGGCCCGTTGTGGGGTCGTTGATCCATGCAAAGTGAGCCCTACCATGCCATTTCTGATATTCCGCTAATGCAAGTAATGCCAAGTCATATTGGAAGTTCAAATTAGCAGGTGTTTGCGGTATAAATGCGTTGATTATTTTAGCCTCTGATTCGGCAAAAGTCCGCACCTCAGGTGGTGGTACATACCACGCAAACCCTGACAGTGCACGCATTGTGAAATTCCACACCTCAGTTGCCGATGGGAGTTCATAGGCTCTTAGGTAGTACATGTAGGCTACATCGGGTGGAACACCCCTAGCCCACATTGCCTTAACGAATGACTGATAGGCTAATGCAGGTTGCTGATTGGGTGGTGCTGATGCGGGTAAGAATAGATCCCTTAGCATGAATTCAACCAAGTCATGTGTAGTGGGTAATTCGAATAATGGGGCTACGGGTAGGTATCTTACGTTGCCGAATTTATCAACCACCGTTATGTAGTTGTTTTGTATTTCCTTTTTGAAATCACTTAATGCCTGGTTGGCAACGTCAATTGATGTGAATGCTGATGGTAATGCTATTGTCTTTGCAATGTACCAGTATGGGAAGCCTCTATAAATCATTGTGTTAGCCACATTGTTAATGTTTTGTGTGACGTCGAATCTACGGGCTATGTCAAGTAATTCACTGTGGCTTGGTAGTTCAAAGGGCATGTTGCCCATTCCCATTGAGTAGAATGTTAGCCACCACACGTAGCGCCATAAATACCTGAGAGGCTCCATGAATGCTAATGATCCGCTTAGCGCCATGCCCCTTCCCAATTCATCACCCAACTTATCCAGCAAGTCACCGATGGGTTGTAGTAGTTTCCCGAGTTCTAGCCTGATCTTTAAGCCCAATCCTAGGGGTGTTAAATCAACTTCCTGCGCCCCAGTTGCTGATCCTATTTTCTCAAGTAGTTTCCCTAGGAAGTATATGGATGATGCTATTGCGGTTGAAATAATAGCCACCGCACCGAATGCGCCCGTTAGGTTTGGTATTGCTACTTTAACGGGGTCTACACCTGACTTTATTATGATGTATGGTTCATTTTTGAACACGTCACGTGACATCATTGCGGGTATTTCGGTAAGCATGACGGGTAGGAAGATGCCTTTCATTGCACCGTCCACAATACCCTTTGCGAAATCCGTTATTCCACTTCCCAGGTTGCTTAAGCCACCTGCTAGCGTTTGCGCTAGTTTAATGAAACCTGAACCTAGTCCCTGGATTTCATTGACTATCCAGTTGAAAATGTCCTTTAGCGTGTCGTAGAATGACTTAAATGCATTCTCAAATCCCTGGCCGATGGTTTCGAATAGTTTGATTATTTGCTGTATTGTTTTGTTTTTGCTTAGCCCCTCAAAGAACTTGCCCACTGATTCGAAAAAGTTGATGATTACCTTAATGTTGATTGTTTTTAGGAAGTCCATGAATGCCTTATACACTGCATCAAAGACTTTTTCAGGTATTTGGGATATTGTTTTTGGTAGGTTTTCTATTGCCTTTATGAATCCCTGGAATGACTTTTCAATGTCGTTGAATAGTGTTTCAAACCCTGAACCAATGGTTCCCAGGTTGCTTACAATTGAACCACTGATTGATGTGAATGTTGCGTTTAATGCGTTTGCGAATCCCTGGGCTTCCTTTAGGAAGCTTTCAAAGTTTGACTCAATGCCTTTGGCAAAATTCTCAATGTCCTTGCCCAGGGTTGTGAAAAAGCCCGTTATCTTTCCGTAGGCTTCCTTTCCGAAATTCTCAATGTCCTTGCCTATGCCTTGGAAGAATGATTCAACGTCCTTAATGAACCCTTGGATGCGGTTTCCCACGTTTGTTAATGCATTGTACACTTGCTTGCCGAATGATTCAACGTCACTGATGAATTGTTTGAAATACTTGCCTGCGGTGTCTATGAAATCGCTAATGTACTTGCCGATTGCCGTGAATGCGTTCCTTATGTCGTTGCCTATGGTGGTGAACACATTGCTTAACGTGGATGCGAATGACTCAATGCCGTGTAAAATGTCCGTTGCTATGTGGCTGAATGTTGATTGGACTGTGGATGCGAATGACGTTATTGCGTTGATTGCCGTGGATATGAAAGACTCGATGCGTGGAAAAACTATGGTTTGCAATACGTTTGCGAATTGGGATAGTGCGTTTTGGATTGTTGATCCGATTGATGTTATTGCGTTGATGATACTCGATACTGCATTTTGGACTACACCGCTAATCTGTGATATGATGCCACTTAGCGTTGATGCGAATGACGTGAATGCGGTTTGGATTGTTGATGCAATGCTTGATATCGTGGATATGACACCTGATAATGCTGATTGGATTGATGAAACTATGCCCGTTATGGTGGATACTATGCCCGATAATGCTGATTGGATTGTTGATGATAGTTGTGTGGCTAGGCTACCGATTGCTGATGCTAGGTTGCTGAATTGGCTTGATATTGTCGTTGCAATGCTACTTAAGCTTGATGCCAGGTTGCTGAACCCTGAGCTAACCGTTGATGCAATGCCTGATAGTGCTGATGTTATGCTTGATGCCACGGATTGGAACGTGTTAGCTAAGTTACCTAGCCCTGATTGGATTCCGCTTAATGCGCTTGATAATGATGAACTCAGTGAGTTTAATGCTGATTGGACGGTTGATGATAGTGTTGATATTCCGCTTGATACGTAACTCACAACACTGTTAATTGCCTGTACAACGGGTTGTAACAGTTGCTGAATCCCAGTCGTAATGTAGTTTGCAAGGTTTGATAATTGTTGCGCTAGCCAGTTTTCCAATTGCCCTATGGGGTCTGTTAAGCCACCGTATTCAACGATTGCATTGTTGATGTCTTCCATTGTTAATTGCGATAATGCCTTCTCAATGACACCGTTGTTTAGGTTGTCCTGTATCAAAATGCGTATTTCATCGGGGTTGAAAAACGGGGTGTCCATTATCTTCCACCCCTGGCTATGGTTTTACCGTAGTTTGCCTTAGCTAACTCATATAGTATGATTTCCTGCATTATCTTTTTCTCTAATTCCCTGGGGTTATGGAAGTCCAGGGGGAAGACGTTTGATACCCAATTGTCATCATCATCAATAATTTGCACTGAGGCTATGTAGTGTGGATCCCATGGTACATTGGCTTTATGGATCTCTCTAATGATTACCTTAACCACGGTTTTGAGAATTAATAAATTGAAATTTATTTTTAATGATAGGTGGGGTTAGTACTCAATTATTTGGATGACCCAGTTGTCTGTGTTTGACCTTGGCTTGGTTGCTGTGTTGGGAAAGGGGATGATGCTGGGGCTATGGTTGTTACTTCCACCTCAGGTGGCTTAGCGTATTGAGCCAGTGTAGCCTTTAATCTATCGCTCATTAATTGACGGATGTCATTGTTAATCAGCTGTAGACCGTAAAGTGACAGTAGCGTATTCATAAAGTAAATATTGTTATCAACCTGCTTGTTATAGATGTTTAAGTACCTGTCCTCAGTATAATGCCTATGCATAGTATCCTGCTGGATAAGTGAGAAATACTTATTATCCATGTCCATGGTGTGGCGTGCTGATTCAGCATTGAGAGCCGTTGCTACGTTAAGAGCGGTGGCTGTGGATGCAATTAGTTGGTTCATTGCGTTTGTCTGTGAGTTTAGTGCTTGGACTTGGGCTTGGGCTAATTGTGTTTGGTTATTAGTGCTGTTAATGGACATGAATATGTAGACACCCAGGGCTATTACAACTACCATAATTAGTATGATGATGCCAGCTGTTATGGGGTCTATGTAGATGACGTAGCCATTGGATGTTGTTGTTTGTGCAAACACTATGTGCGGGTTGGCTATCATTAACATTGCTAGTATTGACATGGCTATCGCTAACTTGCGCTTATCCATACTCATAAGATTTGTGAGCGGGTTCATACCGTTTTTAATTGACTGTGTTGTGTAATTTATTTTTAATCTGAGTAACTATGGTTTGTTCAACGGTGTTGGGTAAACCATTGAGCCACTGCATCCAGGTATCCCTGCTTTATCCGTGAATTGCATCAATAATGCGGGTTCCAGGAGGGCATACTTATCATCACCGTAATTAACAAAGGACTTCCCGATGTCTAAGCCGATGGCGTGGGTTACGTAGCCCCAGTATGTGCAATTCAACGTGAGTTTAACATTAACAAGTGCTTTGAGGTCATCCTCAGGCATGTTTGGTGTTGCTAATGCTATGCCTAAACAATTTTGTTGATTAGCGTATAGACAGTTGCCTGCAACGTAAATAGCCCGTGGATAGGGTTCATCGGTTTGGAAGCTAATCGGTGTTGGCGCCTGAAATGTGGCGTAGCCGTAGTCATAGGGTGACGGTATTTCAATGTTGAAAAAGAGTAGGATGTTCCATATCCACTGTGGGAAGGTGATGGGGTATGTGATTTGAATGTTGCTTAGCCTGTATGTTGCGTTGCCGTATTGTAACGTGTCTACGCATTTCATGACATGCCCAGCACTAACCACAGTGTTATTCATTATCTCATAAACTGAGCCACCGCAATTACCCGTTAGTTTTGGGGATTCACCGTTTGCGTGAAAAAAATCACTCTCACTAATAATAACCTTCCTTCCTTTCTTGTCATAGAGTCCATCGGCTTTTTGAATGAATATTCCCCTGGTTACTAGGTCTTGGACTGTTATGCCGTCCTTAAGTTGAACCACTATTATCTTGTCTCCTTGGAACAGGGTTTTGAACCGTGGCATGGTTCACCTTACCCATGCCGTGTAATTTATTTTTAATCATGAAACAGAAACAGACCACCAAACACTATATGACGTGTTAGGCAAGACAGTCAAGTTAATACCATAATAAAGAATGGGAACATATGGATAATTATAAGTAGTACCTGGACAGTTTGGAATAGCTACGGAATTACATACTGTACCACTAGGACAACTACTGGCACATGCACTAACAGGATAAAAATTCACGTTATTAATTATATCTAAATTAAGCGTTACACCACTTGATGGGAAGCACAAAGGTCCTGTAACACTCCCAGTCAGGGTAAATGTACCAGATGATGTAGGCACTTGCGTAGATATCCCAAAGGCGCTAGTACTGTAGTTACTAACCCACGGTGCATTATCAACAAGGATAAAATAATTACTACCATTATTTATATCACTGCCTGTACAACAAACATCATTCTGTGGTAACTCAGTAACGGATACACATGTAGCAACTGCATCACTGGCACATGAACCACCAGTGATGGGACAGACATAAAAACCATAATTAAATACCCACGGCAATAATTGATAGTTGTTGCTAACTACGGCATCAACATCCGTGTAATTAAGCACATAATTCTTCAAGAACCACCTAATGAATGCTTTATCCTTAGTACTAAGTGCCCTAGTAAATCTATTTCTATAATATCTAGGGATTTCTTTTTTGTTTACAACGACCGCTAGTTGTTCGCTATTTTCCAGGATTGGTAGGAAGACTGAATCAACATAGTGCATCACAATATCATTCCTTGCACATGATTTATCTAGCGATTTTATGTATGCCGTGAAACGATTTAACCTATCCTCGATGCCTAGCCTTTTTGCACCGTACCTAACGTAATCCCTGGCTATTTCCTCAATTGCTATTGACATGTTAATGTGATTAGTCGTTAAATATTTGTTTTTAATCACTGTGGCTACCCAGTACCCGCTGACGTAGTCATTGACGTAGATACCGTAGTAATGGATGTTGTTATTGATGGCGAACTAAATGACGTGGACGTAGTTACTATTGGGAATTTGATGGATGGTTGTTGCTTAGTCATTAAATCCTTTATGCTACACGTTGCACTGCCCACCGTGTTGCTTATGCTACTACTCATATGTTAGTGGAAGCAACGTAATTATTTTTGTTTTTAATCACTGTGGCTACCCAGTACCCGCTGATGTAACCATTGACGTAGATGTAACAACGTTTACACCTGCAAACGTTACCTGTCCCTGCATGGCTGGTAATAGCCAGTTTAGTTTTATGTATTGCAATATTTGGTCAATTGCGTATAATGCATTTGTTAATGTGTTCCAATCGCTAGCACGCACTGGATCCATCATTTTCTTTTTTGGTATGTTATTGATAACATACAGTAACTGATTCTCATATGGAACAACCTGTGCGGGTTGTGATGAACCGTAGCCCCACACGATACTGAAGAAATTCGTTACTACGTTGTACGCAAGGTTGATGTGATCCCAAATTGCATTGAATTGTCCATGGAGGACGGGTTGCCCAACCGTCACGGATGGTAAGTTTGATAACTCAGTAATGACGTTGTTGTATTGGCTCATTAGTGAGTCGCCAATGCTAGGGTTTTGGCTACTTATTTCTTGGATTAATAAACCGAGATAACACAGTTGATATTCCAGGCATAATCGCCTATCATTCCACAGTGATGGTTGTATTATGTCACCTGGGCAATGTAGCCCTAACGTTACGTTGCCTGAGAGACCTGATAGTGAAAGTGTGTAGTCACTACATGTTGTTAAGCTCACGTTTCATTCACCTAATTGCATGTTGATGAACTTGTTAATTCTAACAATGCCCTAACGTAACTGTAATTCTCTGAACGTAGGTAGATCTGGATGGCATCGCACACGTCTATCTCAATTTGTGTTCCTGGGAATACTGGGAAGTGTTGCCCACTTGCCCCACCCACGTAGACCACATAAGCCGTGTCCTGTGTGACATAGAGTAATGCTCTCTTAATGGGTGTGCTTGAACTTACCAATGTCGTTGCCGTGCTTAGGACGGGTACTACAATGCTCATTAATGCGGTTGGTGAAACATACAGTTTAATGTTCTGTACAGTTTGCTGTACCTGTTGGACTGTGTTTTGAATGTTGATTAAGTAGACTGAAATGTAATTGTAGATTTGATTGATTGCACCCTGCAAAAATTGGGCGATGTAGATTGGATCCAGGTCATGCAACACTTTATACCCTTCCACGTAGATTTCACTACCGAAAAATGCGCCATCAGCTGTGTAGACTGAGTAGAAATAGGGGCTGAATTGACCGTTTGTTAGGATGATGTTTGTGTAGAAATTCAACGTGTAGACCTGATCCACGGCTGATACTAATGCGTTCCAATCCGATGAACGCAATACTTGGAATGGTTGTTTGAATGGTACTCCAAATACGCTCATAGCGTGGTAAAATTAAATAAAACTAATTTATTTTTAACCAGAATGAGGGGTGTTACTTAGCCCCTAGGACGTCTCTCAATTCCTTTACCTTTTGCACAATCTTCCTGGCTTGCTTAACCACAGGGTGGTTAAGTAGATTGGGGTCATCCAGTGAGGCTAGTTCCAATGATAAATTATATGCCTCAGTCACTAATTCCATTAGCTTATCCGTGAATGCCTTGGCTTTGGGGTCAATGGTTTGTTGTTGTAATGCTACATTGGGGATGACTGGGGATGTGGTTGGTGATGGTGGTGTTGTTATTGTGGGTGTTACAATGGACTGTCCACCTGTTTGAACCCTGGTATCGGACTCAGACATATCGTGCTAAGTATGTTTAGCAGGGTATTTAAAGTATTCGGATCTAAACCAAAGTTAATCCATTTACTTAACCATGCCTGGTTGAATGCTTGCAATCCTATGCCTTCCCATGCCCTGTATCTAACCCTGTCATGGTTGTGGTGGAATGCCATGCAGTATTCTACACCTGCATCCTCATATGCGTTGATTAGCCATGGGTTAGCCACCGTGTTCATCAACATGTTTCTGATTGTTTTTCTAATAGTCTTAATTAAATCCATTGCCCTACCCCACCTTTCAGCACGTGCCGTCAATGGTGCGAATGGTGCGTTTTCAGCTATGTCTGGGAAGGATTCTTGGAATAAGTCCACTAAACTTGGTGGAATAGGTATGTTGGGTAATGCTGGGTCTATGAATGCCGTCTTAATTGCCGTTTGTAACGGTGAATAATTGTTTTGGACGGCTTCACCGATGCGCCCCACTAACCGAGTGAATAATGGATTTAGCATTGAAATTGGTTCATCAATGAAATACTCAATGTCCAGGGGGTTCCAATCCAGGACAGTACCCCATAGCACCTGGTCTATCACGGCAAACTGTGGGTATGCGGTTGTTCCGTTTAGTGAACTGATTGTCGTTAGCCATTGAAAGGGCAACACTACGTAGAGTGGATCGGTTACGGATTCTGGGGCGAATTGTGAGAAATCAAGTATCATGACGCCCATTGGTGTGGTTTTCTCAATAATCTGCATCACAGTGTTTAGTAGTCTGTTAGCGTAGATTGAGAAATCAGGGCTTACGTCCACACCTTGCAAAAACGTTGGGGTTGTCATGTTGCGTGAAACCTTGTTGATTGCCGAACGTAGCCACTGTTTGATATTCACTACCGTGAATCCTGGGTCATAGTAACTGTAATCGAATTGTGATTGCCCATATATTGCCTTTGTTATTTTTGATTGATTAAATATTAGCTGAATGTTGGGGAGTACAATGTTGATGGGTGTGATGTTTGTTGGTGGGATGTTTAGGCTTTGAATGTAGTTTGTGAAATCTGGGAATACTATGCTTAAGCCTTGCCATGTGTATTCATCGAATTGTATCGGTACATCGAATTGGATGGCGAATAGGAAGTCTAACAATAGTGATGTTTCCATTTCAAAGTTGAATGGGAAGAATTGTATCGTGACACGGCTTGGTAGCACGGTGACGTCCTGCTTATTATTCAAAGTAACCTTAGCCTGGTGTACACCACCTGTTCCGAATAAGTTATATGATTGGACTGGGGTGGCCATTGACTACTCAATGTATTTAACTATTTTTGTGTATAAATTTGTAATCGTCATGTCTTTCACGGCATCATAAGCACGCTTAGACCTTTCCTCATATTCACCGCTCTTAGCCATATCAACTGTCTCAATGATGGCATCAGCTAGGTACTGTGGATCATAGTCATGTAACTCAAATTCCACCCCATTATCAACAATTTCCTTGATGTTATCCCAGGGGAAAGTAATGTTGGCTTTAACATCAGCAAACTCGTTGAATGGTTCCATGTTCACGAAAATAGCTAACCTACCTAAACTATTGGCCTCTAGGACTGGTAGTCCGAATCCTTCCGCAAGTGATGGAACTAAGACGTAATCAGCTATCTTAAAAAGTGCTAATACTTGTTTCCTTGCCATTTGCCCGAATTGCCCCACAACGTAGATTGAATCCTTTGGGGCATTGGGTAGAACCTTATCCACCGTGGACTTGTCCGCTATTGCTAGTATAACAAACTTGGATCTAACATTCTCTGGGATTTTGTTTAATGCATCAACTAGTTTATTCCACCCCTTGCGTAGGTGGGATCCTTCCGCTATGGCAAAGATCACCTTACCTGGAAAGTCATGCTCGATTTTCTTCCGTAGGAATTCAGCATACTCGATAGCTTCCCTATTTTCATCGGGATCATAGGCGTGGTGGATAATATCCAGGACGTGGTAACCCACCTCATTCAATTTATTAGCCGTGTACATCGAGTTTGCTATAAAGTCAATGTTGTACCACACTGGGTATCGTGATGGTTCACCGTATGGTGTTCCCTCAGCTGTCCCATACCACACCTGTTTGAGTGATTTTGCGTAGATTTTGTTTGTTGAATATTGCCCAGCGTAACGGCTACTCATTGTGGTATTGACTGGGAAGATCCATAGGACGGCATTTGGACGGTAGAAAAGAAAGTCTTGATGCATGTAGTCACTCGATACTTTCACGTCATGCCCCATTGCCCTTGCAACCTTGGCGATATGTGAGGCTACAGTCGTTAGACTCGGTGCTTTAGCGTGTACAATCATTAATTTCATGAATGTGGAAGGAAAAAAGGATGAATTAATTTTTAATGGTTTGATTAGGCTATTGGCTCATTAGTATGATAGCCCACTGACACCGAGAGCCTGGGCAATGGCCTGCAGGATGGTTGGGTTAGCACCGTATGCGGTTTGGAAGTAGGACGTGAGACCATTCACCTCATTAGCAAGTGCTGAACCTGTTATCCTCTGTGTGGCATGCCAAACCTTTTCACCAAACGCTATGTAAACGGCTCTGGTTGGGCCAGCTACACCATACTGATCGAGTATGCCACCTATCAGGGACTGTACATTAGCTACGCTTACTATGCCCTCCTGTGCCCTGGAGACTGCCACTGGCTGTACCTCAGTAAACCTAGTTTGCACTACTGTAGGGTCATACTTAGCCTGCCACTTAGCGAGCCTCGAATTACCTGGTTTGGGTAAGCCCCTACCCCTGGCCATATTGGTCAAAAACCCATCCTGTCATGTTTTATTTTACTGTTATTCTTTTACACTGTGCTTAATGTTTAACATTACTTACAATTACTTATGATTAATGTTAATCATTCATCATGTGTGGGGGTTACGTGTTTGCCTGGGTTGTGTTGGGGTTTGTGACTGGGGTTGTGTGTTCATTGTTTGCGTGGTTAAAAATAAAATAGTGACTGTGTGTGTTTCCCAGGTGGTGTATGTGAGTGATGGGGATGCTAGGAATAAGCGTATAATGATACTTTCGAATGTGGAAACCCGTCCATCGAAACTCGTTAGTGGACTTGTTTCCTACATATCGAAATACCTCATTAGTGTTGATTATGAGATTCATCAGAGATATGATGGGAATGATGTTGTGATTGAGGTTAGGATTAAGAATCTTGCTGAGATGATTAATAAGTATGGTTAAAAATAAATAGATGTTTCCGTTTTTTTAAACGCTATGAGTGTGGATTTGAGTAATGTGATAAATGAACTGCACACTAACATGGTGGCTAGCTTCCTAGCCAACATATTTAGGCTAAAGACGGGTTACGTGTACATTAAGCTTGATGGGATTGATCCACAGAAACTTGGGAATGCACTTCAGGGTTTGATTGGGAATGACTATGATGTTAAGATGCAGGTGGAGAAAGGTGGATTAGCCGTGATGGTTAGTTTAAAGAAATAGTGACGGTTATAGAGTTAAATAGTTTGGTTTAAAATTAAAATCATGGTTATTGATGCGGGTACTGTCTACTACATGTACCCCATGAAACGTAAAATGTCATTCAGTTACATAGCTGAGAAACACGTTGAAATGCTAAGGGAGAGGTTTAACGTTGAGGCGATTCACCTTACGGCTTTTGCATCAATTGTGAATTATAGGCGATTCAGGGGTTATATTCACCCGTATTTCTATCCTTTAACGACTAATGGGGAGATTAAGGATGCTGTGTTGAAACGTAGAGCCGACATGATTGATACGTTGATTGGTGTGGATGTTGCTGATAGTAATCACGTGTCTAAGTGGGCCGTGGATGTGGCTAACTATGCCACGGCATTCATCGTTAATTCAAAATGGTCTTATGATGCTTATGTTCAAAGTGGCATTAAAGTATCCATTCATGTTGTTCCGCATGGTTTAGAGAGTGAGTGGTTTAGGGATAGACAGAGACCTGTGCACCCTGTGATTAGGTTCATTGAGGAAGTTAAGCGTAAGCAGGGGTTGTTTGTGATACTGTATTTCCTGTGGCATAGTGGTTGGCGTAAGGGTGCTGACTTGGCGTATAAGTTGATGGAATGTGTTGAAAGGAATCACAGTAACTATGTGCTTGTTGTTAAGAAAATGGATATTACTGATCCAGGGCTTAGGCTATTCTCACGTTTTAGGACGTTTATTGTGGAAGGGGAGTTGCCTAGGGATTGGTTAATTGACCTTTATGATGTTGCCGATTTATTACTATTGCCGTCACGTGGTGGTAGTTTTGAAATGAGTGGTTTAGAGGCCCTGGGTAGGGGCATACCTGTGTTGATACCTAACGTTGGCCCGTGGACGGAATACACACCACCTGGATTGGAAAAGTACCTGTGGGTTAGGACGGCTAGGATGGTTACTGTGTTACCTGGGAATGAAATCCATGATGGACTCGGTGCTGAATGGGATCCCGATGATGCGTGTAGTAAATTTATGAATATCTATAGTAATTATAGTGAGGTTAAGGCTAGGGTTATGGATGGTGTTAAGTGGGTTAGGGAGAATTACAGTTGGGAGGCCATTAAGCCCAGGTTGTGGTCTATTCATCAACGGTATTTCTAAACTGCAACGTTACGTTTTAAAAATTCAGCATTCTATTCTAAACTATGAAAGTTATGAGTAGGGAGGATATTAACGTTAAAGCGGTTGAAACTACAATGTTCATTATCAGATACTTTGACCGTGCTAACAAGGGTTCCATAACGTATATTAGTACCTGGAAGATTATGAGGATGAAAATTAGGGGTGACTTGGAAATTTACCCTAAGTTGTTGCGCCTGGTGTATGAGATTCTTGCGTGCGTGTCACAACGGACGGGTGGTTACTATGTTCATTATCCTCACAATTGGGTTTTTGCCATTCCACATAATGTGATTTCCAAAATGGATGATAAGGAATTGTTTAGCCTGGTTCTTAGTTGCCTAATTGATGTGATAAAACGTAGGAAGGATAATGATGGTGGTGATGCGTGAGTGTGAGGTATGATTTGTTTGTTAATGAGAATGATGTAAAGGCTAAGACTGTGAATGTAAAAGGTATTGATTTTAGGGTTAGGCCATTGGTTGAATATGATGCTTTGCCACGGGCTAAGTGGGATTTTTTGCTTGCTAGGGCTAGGGGTAGTGATGTTAATCCGATTTACGCATTGGGTTACTTTATGCGTGTTGCTGATTACTGTGAATCATGCATGTTCATTATCCCACCCGTCATAACAGACCAATCAATGCATGTTATCGGTTTAACAACATTCATAACGGCATTAACAGAGAAGCGTGAGATGTTGGATTTTGCACGAAGACACATGTGGATTATCCCCATCATGGGAACCATGTTATTGGATCAGTATGTTAGCATGTGCAGGTGGCTTAGACGGGAGAATATTCATTGTCTATACGGTATCAACGCTATGCAACCGTCTGTCACCGAGGAAGGGCTTTCCCTAAAGTTCATTAACTGTAGCTCACATCCACGGAAGTGTATGAGTGTTATTAGGCGCCAATACATTAGATTAACGAGACTGGATAAGGATGCGTTGATTCACATTAGTAATGTTCCAGGTTTCATAATGAGACGCATAGTGAATATTGCAAAATACACCAGGATAGTGTCCATGGATACTACTGACTATGTTAAGCATGGTGATGTGGAAGCGTGGCTAAGCAACCAGTTAAAATGAACTACATCAATCGTGGGTACTAGGTTTAAAAACTCTAGATAACTGTATTTTACGGTGATGTGTGGTTATGGGTAGGGTGAGAAAGGGGAAGGCTACTGTGACGTTGAATACCAATGATTTAAGGCAACTTATGCGGATTAGGGATGAACTTGGCTTGGCGTCCACTGCCGATACGGTTAGGGTGTTGATACGGTTGTATAGTGAATTGCGTAGTCTTGGTATTAAGCCAACTTCAGCGCCAGACGTGCTTAAAACGTATAAGTCAATGACTAAGAAGATTGATGAATTAGCCAAGTTAATTAAATTAATGATACCCAGGGAGACACAGAGTAACGTGTGAACATGGGTGGTAGTATCTAGTTAAAATAACTGGTTTTTCCCTTATTTTAGCTGTAAAATAAGAGTTTATTTTGGCTGTAAAATAAAGGGATGGTGAACCATTCCCCACCATGAGTATTAGTAAATCAACCATTTGGTGATTAGCCGTGAGTTCACGGGAATAATACATATTAAGCCACCCTAGTATTTTGCCAACGGGTTCAGAAACATGCACACCCTAGTTAGCACCCCTGGTGCAGTAGCGGGGTGCGCCCCCCACCCTTTTTAAACCCCCCATCATTGCTTTCCACATTTGGCATACACCAAAGTTCATTAATCCGCAATGTGGCTTTATGACTGGGGGTTAAGGTGGACTCACGATTAGTTTCAACATGGGCCTTAACTTTTTTTACACTTGTTTATCACTTAATGATTTGCGCTACTAATTATTTTCATTATTTTAGAAAGTTTCATTTTGCACAACATAAGTCGTATATATTTAGAGTGCCCACGTTGCTCCAGGTTGCTCCAACAACTATGTCCATGACTATTATCATTATTTATCAAATTTGTAAATGAATACTCTTTAATTAATTAAAAATTAAATTCTGAAAACTAAATAAAGGGCTACATTGCTCCAAATTGCTCCAGCAACTCTAGAAAAGGGTCTTTCTCTGGGGTTAGCTGTGTCTCTCTCTACTGGGGTAGTGAGAGAGTGAGAGTGGTGCGCCTGGCTGGGTAAAATAAGTGTCATTAATTTAAATTAGTATTCTAATACTGGGTAAGTGGTCAATGTGGGTGGTCGTGGCAATGGACATGTTAAAATATCTTTGAGTGGGGATGATCGTAAGCGTCTTTCTGAAATAATGAGTTACATGGGTGTTGGTTCATATGCCGATGCCGTGAGAATGCTGATTAACATGTTCTTTAGGCTACGTGAATTAAACGTTGATCCCTTGGCGACACCTGAGTTGATTAAGGACTATAAGCAACTTAAGGCTAATGTGGCTAAGCTTAGCAATGAGTTAGCCAGGGTAACTGAATTGTTAAACAACATTCCCAGGGGCCAGCAAGTTATTAATATCAATGGTGAAACAATCAATATTGGTACATTAGCTGATAAGATTGAGAATATCACTAACATGATTAAGCAACTCAATGAAACACTAACGGTTAAGCAAAATGTCACAGTAATGCTTTATGACCATGAAAGAAATGAACTTAAGAGCACTATAAGTGCATTGGCAAGCATGATCAGCTATATGCTTTCGGAAATAATATTTGACGTTAAGCGTGGTAGGTGGGATATGTTTAACGATGCAATTGTCCGTCGTCGTGATGCGTTAATGAGGAATCAAAAAGCATTACAGAAAATCATTTCAAGGCTTGAAAAACAACATAAGGCATCCATGGACATGATCATCACCAGGGCCCCACAATCCATTCAACAATGGCTTCAGATGCTTGATGATGCCTCTGATTTACTAAACATGATGCTTGAAATAGCTAATTCACCACCGCAACTACGTGATCCAGAGTTTAGTAAAGCAACGTATAATAAAATGATTGAATTCTACAATAAGTATAAGTCAATGATTGGGTGATGGTGATGAACGTTAAGTCAATACTCAGGTTAATTGAAAAAAGCAACCTACCACGTGAAACAAAGACAAGGCTAAGGGCCAAGTTGCAAGATGCATTAGACAACTACATGAACGGTAGAATTTCCCAAGACACATTATTAAACATTGTAACAGACATCCTACGGCAACTTAACGTAAACATGTCAATGCCTGTAAAGAGACTAAAACGCATTGAGGATGAAACCCCACCTGAGGATGAAACCCCACCCGATGACCAGGTGGTTGAAATTAAGGATGAGGTAATTGAGGAAGATTATATTGGTTCAAAAAAAGTAAGAAAAAGCTGGATGATTTAAGCTTTAATGAACCCCTGAACCATTGGCAAGTAAGCAGGGTTGATAAAGTACCCATTCCCATCACAAATAACTACTTGGTGCAAGCACAGTGTGCGTAGCGCATTCAATACGTTTGAATAAACATCACTGTATCTAATGATCCTACTTTCCCTTACACATTCCACAATTTCACCGTATTGCGTCTTACCGTTGGCAATGCACTTTAACAACACTTTCCGAAATGGCGTTATTTTCACTATACGTTGTTGTGATGGTGTCTTAACAGCATCTTTATGACGGATGCCTATGTAGATTCTATAATTAGTGCTTCCACTAACAACTTTACCATTCAGCAACTTAGCTAAATTCATTACATCAAACCCATCTTTAATAGTCTTCCTAATGGCATTAACAACATCCGTGAATAATTCATCATCATCAACATTAGTTGTGAATAATACAAGCCCCTCATTCTCATAGACATCAAGATAATATCCATCTCTTTTTTCCGTTTCATATCTTTGCATATACTCTCTAATTTTCTCTGGCTTATCCCAAATCGGTGAATCCCTACAAAGAATATACTTTACCTTATCGGATAATACGGTAAAGTACAGTAACCTGTAGGATGATAATACACGTAATACATAGTTAATGAGATTATAAGTTGTCGGGATATTGTATTTTCTCACATTACCATCACCATATGCTGAATACTCTATTACCGTTTCAACAACATCAAGTGGCCTAAAATTAATGCAACCCCAAGTCCTAGCCCGTCTAATCTCAATGAATTTCTGAATCATCTCTATGACTGTTTCTATCAGCATCATCCACCACCTCATTGAGCCTTAGCCATCAACTCTATGTTAATCCTTATCAGTTCCTGCATTATCACCCTAACAAGCGATTTCTTACGTTTTTGCTTATACATGTCAATCATTTGCCTTAGTGACGTGAGATTAATGCCTTTCCTCTTTTCCACCTGATCTATAATTTTCATCACGTTGTTGTAATTATCATTGTTTGTTTTGTGAATAAATTCAGTAACGGCCATTATCAATTTCGTTGCGTAGTAACTTGCATTCTGAGCCTTAGTGGTATCAGCAACGGCAACATTCCTTAAAGCCGATTCATAAAAGTTGATTGATTGGATGATGTATTGCCACATTGATAACCCACGGGCCTTTGCACGATTCCTAACATACTCATAAACCCCTACGGGCATCTTAACCCTCTTATACGTAGTTCTTTTTTGAGTTTGCCCCTGGTTTGGGGCTTGGGTTTCCTGGGTTTGGGTTTGGGTTTGCGTTGTCATAAATAGATTGGGTGCCCCTGGGGTTTTTAAGTATTCCGTCATTTCCACTTATGTTTGGGTGCACTTACCCCTACATTCAGCCTGAGGGTTGGATGTAAATCACATTGAAATGCGGTATATAATAGGTCGTTGTCTTTGTCTGAATCTTAATGTAAAGATCATCATAATCAACAAGGACACCAACGGTTGTAGGCATTTCCCTAGCCTTAACTGTCACATTCTTACCCTTTAAGGCATCTAACACGGGCATGTTTCTAATTAATTAATTAGAAATTTATTTTTAACCACAGTGAACTCTCAATGGTGAATAGGGTAACTAGGATAGCACTCGATGTGGACGGAACCCTAGCAGGCTACGGTGGCATTATTGATAAGTGGACTATTGATGAATTCCTAAAAACCGCACATGTTGGTATTGTGTCTACACGTGCTGATTGCCACAGGGTAGCGTCTGAGCTTGGTCTAGGCTACGCATGTTGTGCAGGGGTTGATAAGCCAAGTAAAGCTGATTGTTTACGTGATTACGCTCAAAAATTCCCAGTGGATGGTGGATCCATCTACATTGCCGACATGCCTTATGACTTCCAACAAGCCTTAGAGGCTGGGTGGAATTTCGCCGATGTTAATCATTTAAGGCTTAATCTTGGTGCGGGTGGTGACATTCATAGGGGCTATGTAAACATTGATGCCCGTCTATTGCCAGGGATAGACATTGTTAGGGATTTAGAGAAAGATACAATTCCATTCCCAAACGGAACAATACAGTTCATTAAAATGCAGGACTTCCTGGAGCATCTTTCATGGCGCAGGGTAGCAAGCTTTGTGAGCCAGGTTTACGCTAAGTTAAAGCTTGGTGGTTGGGTGTTTATTCAGTCACCTGACGTTGATGCTATTTATAATGGTGTGGTTAATAAGAGGGATTTCCGTGGTGATTTTAAGTATCGTTTTGAGGCCATTAGTTATTGGCTTGGTGGTGGGCAAGACTACCCAGAAAACACCCACCGTGCATTTTTCACAATTGACGCTATTGAGGAATTACTGAGAGACGTGGGATTCAGTAAAGTTTACTGTAGAAATGCGGGAACAAACTTCCAATGCGTAGCCAAAAAGTAACCGAATGATGCAACTGTTAAAAATCAGACACTAACATACCCCAGGGGAAGTATGGATGAATTAGAGTATTTAGTCAAAAAACTAGGGAAGTATTTGGGTGGCATTGATGTGTCCAGGGCATTAGCCGATAATGAGGAAGTTCATAAGATTTATGTTATGCGTGAGTTAAAGTTAGACCATGAACCACCTGGCAATGAAATCAACCCCAGGGCAAGGTTAATGATACTTAAGGAAATGATTGAACGAGAAATCAAACGTGAACAATCATTAATAGCCGATGCAAAAATGAGAGGTATTCCACAGAGTAATATCCCAAACAGGTTAAAGCAATTAATCAGAATGCGTAGGAAAATCATGAAAATGATGCGTGAGATGCAATGATAATATGTAGCGTCCCAACAACCCCAGACGGATGCCTACTACTAACCCCAGGGCTACTACGCTTTGTCACTGATAATGATTTATCAGCACCATTCATGGTATTTGACATTGGGGTTAAAATAGCGTCAATCAATAACCTAAGCGGTAAGTTAAAATTCACATATAGAACATACACAAAGTACATAGACATGGTTCAAAAAACCGAGACACCACCATATGCCGTAAAAATCATGATACCCGATGACTGGGAACTAACAACACACATCAAACTAACCAGGGCATGGTTAAAAAGCCAAGAACGCAAAGTAATCATTGACAAACTAACAACCCTAGGGGTAGTGGAAATTAAAGAAATCATGGTCGTAAGGCGCATAATCAAGCCACTAAACTTAGTGGACACAACACCATTCAAAGAATTCCTAAACCAAGGCTACATCTACGGTATTCCACAGCACATTAGTAATGCCCTGTCGGACGGCTCAAACATCAAGTGTAGCACAAACCCAGATACCTGCATTCAGCACGCTAAGTTAATAGTGAACGCAATAAGTGAGTTAGATGAAAAAGCCGAATTCCACCTAATGGGCCCACCAATAAGTAGCATCCTAACCAAGCTAATGAATGAACAAAAAATAGTAAGCGTAGACACAACAAGCCACAGGGTAGACATTAAACATGCAAAATACACCAACAAACAGGTTAATCCAAAAGAACTAAATTTAATGACACTCTTAAGCCTAAAACACTACCTCACATCATAAATTATACCGCTTCCTTATCTCACTCTCTATCTTACATGATTCATATAGGCTTTGTAACAGCATTATGAAAGTAAAAGCAATAAACACAATCATGATTCCACCAATAAGCAGGTAATTACCATCATGTGTCATGTAACCCCACACAGTTAGAAACACCAAAACCCCAACCACAAACACCGCAATAGCAATCCCAGCATACACATCACGCATACAATCACACATGTTTTTTCGCCTGTGGTATTTATTAGTGTTGTTATTTATGTGTTATGTTTGTGTTTGTTGTTGGGGTTTTTAAGTTGGGGTTTGCCGTGTTGTTGGACTGACCTGTGAGTGACAACCCCAAGGCTAAGCCACTGGGGTGGGGATGCACCCACCCCTAATCCTCACACTCTAATCAGCACCGAGTGCATGATGCGCACACTCTGAGGCCAGTAACCACAGGCTACACATCAGTATCGAGTGCATGGTGTAGGATAAGCATCCCAGCTAGGACCAGGCCAACGCACACTACACACTTAACCACAATGGCTATTCGGCATTAGCCGAAGCCTCATAGCATTCTTAACCCAGTAGCCATTATTACTTTCAACATTAATAACACATTAACATTGATGCGCAAGATTAATGCATCAACATTAGTATTCAACATTAGTGTTGAATAAACAACATGCAACATTAAGAACAACACTAAGATTAACAACATGATTAAGATCAACATTAACATCAACCATGAAATCATCAAGATTAATATCAAGATTAACACTAATATTATTACAAGGAATAGAAAGAAAAAAATAATATAATACTATAATAAAGATATCTTTATTATAGTATTATATTATTTTTTTCTTTCTATTCCTTGTAATAATATTAG
>Ga0208559_100121_pt1 | contig 25557 bp, 50 predicted proteins | sample BED_Mat_host_6_1_FD_187138 | JGI IMG/M metagenome (GOLD analysis project Ga0208559, IMG submission 187138) | Extremophilic microbial mat communities from Yellowstone National Park, USA - BED_Mat_host_6_15 (SPAdes) (version 2) | ecosystem: Environmental > Aquatic > Thermal springs > Hot (42-90C) >...
GAACAACAATATATACGCTTTTTTAACTGATAGCCTTCAGACAGGTGCTTTTGTGCTTGGAGAAGACTTAAAGATAGAAAAAGATACACTCTACCAAGCTTATGTTGATTACTGCAACAACTTTGAGATTGACGCAAAGTCTAAAACCAAGTTCACACAAGAGCTACAACGCCTTTTCAACATAGGAACAACAAAATTTCAAAAAGATGGAAAAATGGTTTGGGGCTACACTGGAATTGGCATTAAAACAATCCTACAAGCCAAGATCTCACCGCAAGCCACAATAAATACCGCACCGCAAGAAAACGCTGAAAAAACGCAATTAAACGCAAAAGAAGGGCAAGTGCAATCGGAAGCTAAAGTAATATATGACAATCCAGAAAAAACAGTTATATGTCCACGCTGCGGAGAGGTAGTAAGCAAGCTTTATGAGTATAATGGCCAGTGGCTTTGTATTGATTGCTTAAATGAGGTTCAACACCAGAATGATGAGATTTATACTTAGAGGCGGTTAAATGAGATTGGGAAAATGTCCAAAATGTGGTAGATTTGGTATGAAGTCTAAGCGACATTATAGGTTTGGAAAAAGGTACTATACTTATACCTGTATTTACTGCGGGTATACAAAAATAGGAAAGAAGGTAATAATATGATATTCCACAAAGGGGGCGAGGCACTAGTTTTGGTGGGTTTTCCATTAGGTATCCATCTGGTCGCCGAAAGCTTCGCCCCCGTGGGGAAAAGGTGATATAAATGTTGCCTAAATATGAAATAATAGAGCTTTATAATGGCTATAAAGTAAAAATACCAAAAAAACAAATACAAATAGGAAAACAAAAGCAGAAGGCTTATTACAAAGCACTAGATAAATACAATAAAGCACTACAAGAACTATTAAAAGCACAAATAGAATTTGATAATGCACTTGAAGAAGCATACGAAGCATGTGACGATCCACACATAACATACGATGAATATACAATGGCATACGAAGATGCTTTAAATGAAGAGGTAGATTAAATGAAAACACAAAAAAGAAAAAGTTTAATATATAGGATTGTAGATACGCCGAAAAAAGCAGGCAAACTTTCAGAGCTAAAATATTATAAAGGTAAAGGTAAAAAGCCTACTAGCTATGTAGCAATAGCAAAGTGGAAGAACTGGGGCCATTCTTATTTGATATATTTTGTACAAGATAGTCAAACAATAATAGTAGACAGCAGTATAATTGATGAGCTACATGATAAGCTAAAATTAATACCGCTTGTTAAAGGTTTTGAACTAGAAGGAGGCGATTAGATGAACAGAAATTATAAGAGAGGTGCGGCAAGAGAGTATAGGATAATGAAAAAGCTTGAAAAAGAAGGCTGGTTCTGTATAAGGAGTGCAGGAAGCCACAGCCCTATAGACATAATAGCCATCAAGCGTCTTTATGGGTTTTCAACAACACCAAAAGGAACCATAGTTAATAACTTAGGCACTGCAATACGTTTTATTCAAAGCAAGAAAACAGGCTACCTCACACCGATGGAGCGTGCAGAAAAAGAGAAGCTTGAGCAGAAGCTTGGCATAAAAATAGAGGTGATGTAGTGGATATGAGCACATTTAAATTCTATAATGATATACAGGGGTGGATGACTGAGGAAGAGATAAGGTATATGGCCTCTATATGTATATTACAAGAAACCTATAATTGTACTTCCCCCTGTATACTTGAGGTGGGCTGTTGGCTTGGCAGAACAACAGTACATCTTGCACAATTTGGTCCTGTACAGGTAGTGGATACTTTTAAAGGAAGCGAAGAAGAAGAGCATAAAAGGATACTAAAGGAAAAGCCACAGGATTGGCTGTTTAATGAATTTATGAAAAACATACAAGGCAAAAACTTAAATAAGATAGAGGTTTTTAGAGGAACAAGTGATGAGTTTTTTGCACAAAACAAGTCAAAGTATAAAGTTATACTTATAGACGGCTCACATGAAAAGGAAACCGTAAAAAGAGACCTACTAAACGCCTTAGTAGCTCTTGAAGATCATGGATACCTTTTCATAGACGATATAAATTGGTTAAGCGTAAAAGAAGCAATAAAAGAAACGGGAATATCTCCGATAACAAATGTAACTAACAAGTTGGGATTATATCACAAGTCTTGATATTAGAAGGTGAGTATGTGGCTAAGTGGATTTATGTATTGCTTATTGCAATAGTATGGATATTGCTTGCTACTTTATTAGTCTCTTTTGTACACGAGCTTATAAATTACGCAATAATAACTTATTATGGAGCTAAAGCTGTAATGCACTTTGGATTTTTCAAGCTACCTTGTTCTTCACTAGCATATAACCCTTTTGCTTGCCACTACATATATACTACCTCATACACTCAAATTGTATCTTACAATAACATTTCAAACAAAGCATATAACCAGATGATGTACTATATCGGGCTACACGAGAATATTGTTGTTCAGTTCTTTGAGGGATTTATAATATCACTAATACTTTTTATAATACTGTTTAAATTGTTAGATATGATATAGAGTGATCCTATGGAAACCATAACCGTCTATAATCAACATGTTTTGCAAGCCCTAAAGCAGCTTCCAGACAACTCTATAGACTGTATTGTAACGTCACCACCATATTATGGCTTACGCTCATATAAAGGAACAGAAACAGATTGGGGTGATTGGTTTGGACAGCTTGGGTTAGAGCCTACTTATCAGATGTATTTAGACCACCTATTAATAGTTACAGAAGAATTAAAGCGTGTCCTTAAGGATACTGGAACGCTGTTTTGGAACATGGGAGATAGCTACGCTGGCAAGATGGGTAAAAGGCAGGGGTGGAATGATAATAAAATATCATATACGAGAGAAGAAGCCTTTAAGAATGGAACTACTTTTTATTTGAGTGCTGATTATGGTAACATTCGAGATAAATCCCTAATGATGCTACCAGAACGTTTTGCCATAGGTATGATAGACCAGGGGTGGATTTTGCGGAATAAAATAATATGGCATAAACCTAACGGACTACCGTCTTCAGTCAAAGATCGCTTTAGTAACAAGTGGGAGTATGTATTTTTCTTCGTAAAGTCTAAGAAATACTTCTTTAATTTAGATGCGATTAGAAAGCCATTAGTCGATTCAGATAGAATGCTAAAGGGCGTCTCTGGCAATAAATCCAGACAAAATATTAAACATGATTTGGCCGTTAATAGAAAGGGTTCTTATAGTGATCCCCTACATACAAAACCCTATAATTCAAAAGGTGCAAATCCAGGCGATGTTATTGATACTCCTGCAGTAAGATATAAATCATGGTATTCTAATCCAGGTCACAAATTTACACACGAAAGAAAATATGATCCAAACGCCGACGGTAGTGACTTTTGGGATATACCAACAAAGCCTCATGCTTTCGCTCATTTTGCAGTTTTCCCAGAGACACTTGTAGAACCTTTAATCAAAGCAGGTTGTCCACAAAGTGGAGTTGTCCTTGATCCATTCGCAGGCTCAGGCACAACCTTGCTGGTAGCATTAAATCATGGCTTAGATGCTATTGGTATAGAAATATCAAAAGATTATATACCTTTAATCGAGAGACGCATAAACGCAAAAGAACGACAAATTTTAGGGACGCTAAATTATAGGTTGATTGAATGAACACCATAACTCCATACCTCTCAACGCACACAACGTATATGTTGAAGAGTGGAGAGATAGTACCTTCAGTAACGCAAATTCTCAACGCAGTCATAGCAAAGCCAGGGCTTCAAAAATGGGCCAATCAGCTAGGCTTGAACAACAAAATCCTAGACAACGAAAACAAATCAACGCTGGGCATAGGCAAGCTACTGCATGCTTATATACAGGCAGACTTGTCTGGTGCAGTAGTAGATGAGGTAGGCTATACGGTATGGGAGGTAGGCATGGCTAAAAAGAGCTTTACCCAATACCTTAAGTGGAAGAGCGACAAGCAGATAAAGACAATAAAAATAGAATACAAGATGGTTAGCGAGAGATACAAGTATGGCGGCACGCTTGACGCACTGCTTGAGCTAAACGGTGAGCTTACTCTATTGGATTGGAAGACTAGCAATTTTATGAGCTTAGACTACAAGCTTCAGGTTGCTGCTTATATGTTTCTTTTGCAGGAGCAGGGTATAATACCTAAAAAAGTTGCAGTGCTTAGGCTACCTAAAGATGGTAGTAATTTTGAATACTATGAAGCTAGAGCAGAAGAGCATATACAAAAATATGGCGAAGCTTGGCTTAAGGCTTTGGATTGGTATAAGGCTTTGACTAGCTTGTATCAAAAAGTATAATAATTTTATCTTCTTTATATTAATTGTGGGTGGAAGTTTAACCCACACTTAGTCTTACAATCGATAGCCCCGTAAGGGGCTATGTATGTTTAGGTGATAAAGATGGCTGAGATAATAATTGACGGAGAAAGAGATGTACGAACAATAATGTGTACAAAAACTTCTGGACCTTTTTATAAATGCTCCTTGTTTTCAGAGCCTGACAGAAGCGGTATTGGTGTTTTAGAAGAAATAATGAATTATGATAAGATAAGTGATATAAATATAACTAGCAAAACAGCAAATATTAAAAAAGCATTTATTTATTCTGACGGAGCAGACATTTTACTTGATAAGCCTGTATATTGTAGACATGGTAAATATGAAGAGACAGGGGAATACTTTATAACGTGTGAAGAATGATAAATCCTGAAAAAGATTTTGAAGAGTGGGTTAAGAAAAACTTTCCAAAATTAAGTAAATATGATGTAGAATATGAAGACTTGAAAGACGCTTTTTTAGCTGGGGCACAAAGCACAGAAGAATATCTTAAGAATGCACTTGAGCTTAATATATCTGCTTTTAACAGAGCCTTGGCCAAAGACTTGCTAAAGCTGGAAGATAAAGACAAAATAATAGAAAAGCTAAAAGAATACACCCAATTATAGCTACGAGCCCGTAGATTGTAAGGTATAGTTAATCCAAAATCCTAGCACTTTATAAAACAAAGGATTACTCATATATGTTGGGTTCATTTTTATTCCGCTTGCAGGTATTGAAGAGAGTTTTATAAACTCGCTTGTTGTAAATTCATACCAGCCCGCACCTTGAAAGCCGTTATAAAAGAAGTATGGGTTTGATTTTAAACCTAAGCTATTATAATAGCCTATCGGCAGTGGTGATGTTCCTATATAGCCAAACCCGCTAGTTTGATAACCGCTATAACTACTTGTTAATTTTATCCCTTTACTATAGTTAAGCTGCCATATCATTCCAACTGCAAAAAAAGCACCTAGCACTATAGCTATCGCAATAAAAGTCAATAAATCTCCTAGGCTCATTTCATCATCTAATTTTTAACCACTTGAGAAATATAATGTTACTGTATTGCTGTATTGATCATTTGTATAATCAAATGCCCTTATTCCTATAGATGATTGCCCTGCTGAAATAGCGTCTTGAATTGCATTTCCTAATCCACTTACTTGGCTATTATTAAAGTAATACTGTGCTGAAGTATTAAAGTTGCCATTACTGTCGGCTGTAAATCCTGCTATTTGAATATCGTTTGTTGCAGCTATATAACCCTTTGAGTTAGGTGGAAAACCAGAGCCACTAATATAAACAGTAGCACCCTGTGTTAAAGTTATTGCTGTTGGAGATATAGCTATATTCATATTATAGGTAGAACTACCACTGCTACCGCCACTACTTCTACTACTACTTCCACTACTACCACCGCTTGATGAGCTACTTGTCGATATATTTACAGTTACACTCTGCACTGCTTGATCTCCATCTGGATAATAAGCTGTTGCTGTGACTGTATAACTTCCCCCATAAGCGTATGTATGTGAAGCTGGAAACCAAGATGTTGTTGTTGTCCCATCACCCCAATTCCAAGTTATATAACTAGGATTTCCTGTTGCCAAACCATTTATAGTAACAGTATTGCCAGATACAGACGGAGTGTAGAGCGTTATACTTTCTACAACCTGTGTTTTAGGTACATTTAAGGTAAATTGAACTGTATTGCTTTGCTGCCCTGAGCTTTCTATTGCATATACATAGAAGGTTGCAGTGCCTCCACCACTATTAGCTAATGTTTGAGCATAGGTGCTTAGAAATGAAGAGCTGAAGCTTGCATTTATATTGCCATTACTATCTGCATTTGTTACAAAGTTATAATACCAAGCAGATGGATCATTTGGGCCCATTATATTTATTCCTACTGTTGTATTAGGTGCAAATCCTGTTCCTGTTACTCCAAATGTGGTGGGGCTTATACTAGCCATTATACCACCTAGCTTACATAGCTAAAGCTTGTGGTACTAAGTGTTATTTGTGGAGTTTGAATTGTGACATCAAGCGTTATGCTTACTGCGTTGCTTGACTTGCCTGTCATCTCATCTACTGCCACAACGCTACCAGTGTATTTTGCTGAGGTATTATTAGAAGAGCCAATAGAGAGTACCTGCGTGCTTGGTACAGTTACATTTATATTACCATTACTATCTGCTGTGGTGCTTGATGTTGCAACAACGCTTCCGCTACTGTTTAGTATTTGTATATATACAGTACCATTACTACTAAAATTGCTTCCTGTCACGGTAAAACTGCTTGGGCTTAAGCTTGTCATTATCTCACCTATGAAATATAAGAGAATGTAGTAGTACTTACAGTTATCTGCGGAGTTGTAGTGCTTGTGGTTGTTGTTGTAGTTGATTTTGATTTAGTGTATATGTAGTATCCTACTCCCCCAGCTATAAGTATTATAGCAGCACCAATCGCAGCAGTACTTGCCTTGCTTGTCTCATTACCCGTTTCGCCTGCCATACTACCACTATTTTATATTATAAATGACAAAAAATTTAACCTTTTGCTTCCTTTAGTTCTTCTTCGTGCTTCTTTGCGTTTATTTCGTGTTCGTGCATAACCATTTCCTTGTATTCATCGCTATACTGCGGTGCTTCCTCCCCTATATGTTCCTCTTCCTCTCCAAGATGGTGGTGTTCGTGTTCTTCATGCGTAAAGTCATGGCTTACTGCTTTTTCATCATCATATACTAAATCTCCTGCTAAGTGGTATAGCACCATATTAATCTCTTTTCTTAGCATACGTACTTCTTGTATCATTTTGTTTATATCTTCCTCACTTTTAACTTGGCATACTCCGTTTTCATCTAAGCAGCCAACCACAAGCCCCTTATGTTTTTCAGCTAAGTCTATAGCGTCTTTAAAGAAGTCTTTATACTGTATTGCGTGATCTAAGCTTAGCCCTTCATTCGCATAAGCTTCAATTGTCTGAAGGTGCTTGAGTATACAATCGCCACATCTATTGCCAGCATAGTGATCCTGCAAAAGTATAAGCGACTGCACAATCATATCTAGGTTATACTCTGCGGTGTGGTGTCCAAACATCATTCTTCACCTATATAGCTTAAAGCGTTAAGGTAGAAGTCACTTATTTCATGCTCTAATACTGTGTCTCCTTTTATAATATCGTTTCTTATTGTGTCTATGGCTTCAAGAAGGTATATTGCTAGCTCCTTAGCTTGCTTTTCATCAAGCGAATTTACCTTATGGGCTATTTTATTATAAAAGTCTGTGTGCATTTTCTCTAATTTTTTAGTTATTGCTCCTTGTGCCTGAGGGCTTAGGTTAGCTCCAAATACTAACCTGCGATATGTCTTATCAGGATTTACACTTTCAGGCTCTTTTAATTCCACCATTTCAATACACCTTATTTAATTGTAGATTGTAAGTCTATTACAGTATTATATGCAACTGCAAGTTTAATAATATTTACTTCTTTGTTTTCATTTGCCAGACTTTTCAAAATAGATATATCACTCACTCTTACCGCCCTTCATTTTTCTATTAATTTCATTAACAACATAGTTGTATACAAAATCTGACTTAGCATCAATCCTAGCTACTGTGGAAGATAGCTTAAGTATATAGCCAAAAATAGCAACTACCACTGTTAATATGAATAGGTTTAGTGCGTTTAGCTGATCCAAAACTAGGATTACGAAGCCTATAAGCCACACTCCTGCTGATATTAAGATTTCTTTCTGGTATTTATCTATTGCCTTTAACATTTATACTACACCTCGCAAAAGCCACATAATTGCTTGAAGCATACTTTTTGTCAAGCTCCATTATCTTATCATGGATTATTTCAGGGTTTTCCTTAGGAACTATAACTTTTAGGTTTTGTATATCTTTGTTTAGCCTCTCTGCCAGCTCTTCTTTGTCTTCGGTGCTACCGCAAGCTTCTTTTACTTTATTTAGTATTGCGTTGATACGCTTGGGCTGCATTTCTAAGTATGCTAGGGCTATGCCCCTGCTTCCAGCTTGTACAGCCCCATCTACTTGAAATAAGGTTTTAAGTGTGTCATCTACAACTTCAGCTTGCCATAAGCAGCACTCATTTCTCTCCACCCTCTCCACCCTCTACGCTAGGCTCAAGCCAGTCTTTATTTATCTTGCCACCCTTTTCAACCACGCATTTATAGAATACCTCTTTATGCTTAACCCTTGGCCATACTTTACAAGTTCCATTCTTACAAGTTAAGCCTATATATGCTCCGCACTCAGCATAAATCTTGATTTGTTTGACTGCTTCATCAAAGTTTGTTTCTAGTGCGGTTGGCGTGGTATCACTCTCTTACAACGCTTTCTGCGTATTCCTCTGCTTCTGCAAATAGTGGCTGATCATACCTTTCGTCAAGTTCTCTCTTATGATTAGCTATCATATACATATAAATATATTCTGCAAATCTTTCTTTCTTTTCATCTGCTTTTCTACCTGTTGGGTGATAACCACCATAAAAGTCATATAAAATAGCTGGCTCTACCTGTTCAATAAACCACTCATCAAATGCTTCTCTTTCTTCATCAGACATTTTATTATATTCTTCTTTAAACTTCCTTCTAAGTTCATCATATTTAGAGCGTAAATCCTTCCCCATCTTAGTAAGCATATCCCACAGCTCACGGTACTCACCACCTATTATTTCATTAAAGACAAGCCACTCGGCAGTCTTAAGCGTGTCCTCATTAAGCTTGCCATTTTCATCAAACTTAGGGAAGCCTTGCTCTACTAGTGCGTCAATATAATAGTTAAGCCTTTGCTCGTAATCGGCTATTCCGTGTTCTATTATAGAGTATTCCTGTGGGCTTAGCTTGTGCTGTAAACAAGATAGCACTTGTTCCTGCGTTGAGCTTGGTATGCCAACACCAAAAGTCGTTGTTTCCTTGCTTTCTAAGAAAACGATTGCACCGCAATTAGCTAGCTCCTTGCCAAAGGAGTATTCCTCATTTGTAGGGCCAGTCAGGGTATATTTGAAGACTATCATTTTATCGCCTTTAAGCATAAAGCCTACGCTAAGCTAATTATATATACCATACTAAATTATTTATACTTTTGTTTTTGGTGGCTAGCTGGGAAAGAAAATAGAGTGTGGGGTTTGCTAGCCACCCGTGTCGATTGTAAGTTGTAAGGCCACTTCACCTATGGAAAACCAATAATATAATACAAAATTAGATATATAAACCTTTTTATAAGAAAAGAAAAAAGGGCACAAAAACAGCGTGCCCAAAGATTTAGTTATGTTCTATCTACGCCATTACGCCTTGCCACTTGCTTCTTCTTCTTTCATAGAAAGGTAGAAGCCACCGAAGAACCCGATTGCTGCGAAGGCTATTGCGAAGAGCATAGGGAAGATACCTGCACTTGTTGCTGCTGTTACTATTGCTGTATATGATGGGCTACTAGTTGATACGAAGGCACTGCTAGATAGTAGGACTATGAATAATACTATGCCCAATAGGTATCCTACTATAGCCCCTACCCCTGCTCCTGCTCCTGCGTACATGGCGTGCTTTAGGTTATAGACTGCCATGCTATCACTGCTAATATATACGAAAAATAGGCTTAAATACCTTTCGTAAGATATGGGATAAGAGCAAAAGTTTTATATAGTTTTCTTGTATAAGATGTTTGTCCAAAAGGACTTTCCCTATGGAACATAGGGGAGACGCTCGTAAGAAGGATATACCTATACTTCCCTGATGAGGAAGCAAGTATTCCTGATGAAACGAGAAGCCCCAACCTGTAAGGGCGGGGTAGTTCACATACCTTTCGCTGGGATTAGTCTAGTCCCAAAATGAAGGAAACTACACTATTACCAAGCGTTATAGTATAAGATTGATACCCAAATATTATGCTGTCCATTTTAATCAACCATAAGTCCCAGAGCTTGTTTTTGTGGTTGCACTACTAGGCAGATAAGCTACTGGCACTATACCTTTTATAACTACAGTACCATTTATAACTGCATTTGTACCTCCAGTTATTATTAGTTCTGATAAATAGCCATTACGATCAAGGCCTACAGTAAAAGCTGGCCAAGTACCAGTTGCACCTGGGGCTAAATTTAATAATCCTGTGGTATCTTCTGCTACGCTCCAATTAGCTAGTGGATAAGGCAAATTTATTCCAGTCATAGTGCCTACTTCTGGAAGCCAAGTTGATACGTTGTTGAATGTAGCAGTTACAGTAGCACTTCCATCTGGTTCTACTTCTTCTGTTAAGTTCCAAGTTCCTTTAGTCAATATTGGCTCATTAGCTGGTGTTACTGCAGAAGGATTTGAACTTGAAGCAGTTACTACTATCTTACCTTGCCCTTTCAATACTAGATAAGCTATACCACCAATAAGCACTACTGCTCCTATTCCTAAAGCGATTTTTTGATTTTTAGTCAAGCTTGTTTTAGTTGCTATTTAATCACCTAATCAGAAGCCTTCAACTATAATCCAAGCAGTGTAGACAGTCGTTGTGTTGGGATCAATTGAAAGTGCTGTGGTTGACACTGTAACGCCTGGCACTGCGGCTGGATTATAAACATTAGGAGTATAAGTAAATGCAGTTGGGAAGGTTATGGTTTGAGCAGTGGTTGTATCGTTCTCATAGCCATCAAGGTAGACTACCACCTTCTTATAGCCAGAGCCCTGGAAAGGCATGTCCCATATAATAGAGCCTGCGGTTGTGCCTGTCATCGAGGTTGTTGCAGAGCTTATATTTACCAAGCTGGGCACTATCGTTGCGAATGTCTGTGTAGCAGTCCAAGTGTTTGCATTTGCCAAGTTTATAGATAGAGTACCACTTGTATTTTTAAGCGTTGTTCCATCTACTACGTTTGTGTTTACCCAATTTGTTCCATTATAGTAAATATATTGTCCTGCGGTTAAAGTTGCTACATTTAAAGTAGCTCCACCAAAACTTATGTTATTTCCGAAGGTTTGTAGTGCTGTCCATGTGTTTGCATTACTCAACAGGTTACTAAATGTTGCTATAGGGAAAGTTTGTACTGCAGTCCATGTATTTGGGTTTGCTAAGTTTAGTGTTATTGCCCCTTGTGCATTAGTAGTCAGCGTAATTCCATCAACTTCTATCTTACCAATAGCGTCAGGAGCTACGCCCAAAACATTCATATTTGAGCCTGGCACATTATACAGTCTTAAGGTATTATCTATAGGTATCAAATAGTTATCTATATTATATCCTCCTGCTGTTGCTGCCATACTACCACTGTTTATTTATATAAATGTCAAAAAATAAATATCTTTCTATTCAACTATTAGCAAAGGAACGGTATAAAGCTTCTCTGGGTGAAATGCAGCGAACTCCTTCTCACCGTGAAACCAGCCTGTGTGGTTTGGCTCAAGTAGCTCGCCTAGAAGCTCACCGTGATCAGCGGTTATTATAATCTTGCCTTTAAGCTTGTCTACAAGCTTTTCTACATAGGGCATAACGGCCTCTACATTATTAAAGTGTGCCTGTCTTATCCTTTCTTCAGGTATTTCCTGATTTAGATACATATCTATAAGATACCTTCCGCTTTCAACCTTGTATGGATTTGACTTGCACCACAAATCCTTGTCTTTCTCGTTTACCGCTGGGAAATGTGGTTGTTCAAACCATATTATTGACTTCGGCTCTGCGTCTTTTGCATACTCATACGTTACTTCTGGTGGAGTTGTCTGCCTTTCGTTGTCCCAGCCTTTATCCCATATCTCTATTACATCTTTGAAGTGCCTGCCTGCTAGATAGCCACCAATATCTACGTGCTTGCTTAGCCACGGGCTTGCTGAATAAAGAGTAATATCATATCTTCCAAAGAAAACCCTGTTATACCAAGCAATAGTATCTCCTGCTGGGCTTTCTACCCTCTGATAGTTGCCTTTTATCTTGTTAAACATCTCAAAGCTGTCATACCTGCATGCGTCTAAGCCTATCAAGTAGTCCCAATCCATCTCTTTTATTATGCTTCGCTGATCTTCCATTTAGTAGCCCTCTATTATGATCCAGCCCGTGTAGGTTGTCGTTGTGCCGCTTGCGAGCGTTATGCCCGTTGTGCTTATGCTTGAGATCAGGCCTGATGGTGAAGTTACTACATAAGGTGTATTAGTAAAAGCTACAGGAAAGCTTATAGTCTGTGCCGTAGTGGTGTCGTTCTCATAACCATTTGCGTAAGCCACAAATTTCTTATAAGATCCTTCTGCAGTAGGCATAGAGTAGGTTATGCTACCCGCTGTTGAGCCTGTCAGCGTTGTCTGCGGTGTTGATGTGTTCTGTTGAAATCCACTTAGATACGGTGCGATCTGTGTTGCGGTGTAGAAATACGGTGTTATCGCTACAGCAAATGGGACATATCCAATATTAAAAGTACTAACTACTGTATTTGTAGATGTATTTATAATAGATACACCACTTCCGCTAACTACATATGCATATAGTCCATTTGGAGTTACTGCTATACTACTTGGGCTAGTTCCAACAGAAATAGTAGCAACTAATTTGTTTGTAGCTGTATTTATAACTGAGACATTATTACTACCTAAATTAGCTACATAAGCATATAGTCCATTTGGAGTTATTGCTATTCCCAAAGGTTTACTTCCAACAGAAATAGTATCAACTACTGTATTTGTAGATGTATTTATAACTGAGACATTATTACTGCTAAAATTAGCTATATAAGCATATAGTCCATTTGGAGTTATTGCTATACTAATTGGGTTAGTTCCAACAGAAATAGTAGCAACTAATTTGTTTGTAGCTGTATTTATAACTGAGACATTATTACTACCTGAATTAGTTACATAAGCATATAGTCCATTTGGAGTTATTGCTATACTACTTGGGCTAGTTCCAACAGAAATAGTATCAACTACTGTATTTGTAGATGTATTTATAACTGAGACATTATTACTACCTGAATTAGTTACATAAGCATATAGTCCATTTGGAGTTATTGCTACAGAAAAAGGGCTAGTTCCAACAGAAATAGTAGCAACTAATTTGTTTGTAGCTGTATTTATAACTGAGACATTATTACTACTTAAATTAGCTACATAAGCACAAATAGGATTTACATCAACTAGGCCTGCTGAGAATATCTGTGGTGCTTTCCAGATATTTTGCATCGAAGTCATATAAGCTTGCGTTACTTGGGATATTTGTAATTCTAAAGCTGGCATAACGCCGTTGGGCGGGTAGGCACGGGTGCGAACCCACTGTACAGTAAAACTAGCATGATAACCAGTATTTGCAGATAAAGCTAAGTAGCCGTTTGCTAATATTTGGCTACCTATCTGGGCAACTTGGGCGTAGTTTGCATACAAGATATTATTAGCAACAGAAACTAACACAGGGGCATTTACATTAGTGCTAGCTACAACGCTTGGAGCACCACTATTATTGTTTTCTATTTCTAAAAGAGAACCATTTTGAAATCCTACACTATTTGCTTGATATGAAAAACTACTATAGCTTGAAGAAGAAACTAAGCACATAGCTTGCCCGTTTTTTGTGGATTGTGCGGTTATATATTCATCTACAACAGTAGTGCTATTTATTTGTATATTTGATACTACAGAAACTTTACCTCTTCGATTATTTGAACTAATAGATATACCATTATTTACACTTACAGAACTCGAACCAGCAGTTGATGAAGTCCAGCCACTTGGTAGACTTGTTCCAGCAAAATTATAATAATTAGTAAATACATTAGCTCCGTTGTCATACTGTCCGTAGGTAGAACTAAGTTGGGGTGCTTCGCCTGTATAAACTCCGTCTAATGCGGTTGAGCTTGATACTTGAAGGTATATCATTATTTTTCCGCCAGCAGGTATTCCATCAGGTAGCAATACCCACCAAGTTTGTGTTTCAGTTAAACTAGCTGGCGTTTCTCTCCAAGAATATAACTTATCCTGCCCAAATTTATCAATTGAAAAATAAACATTTGATAAATCTCCAGCAACACCTTCAATTTCTGGATATTGACTTAGATTAAGTTGTACAAGTTGCTGAAATGGTTTAGGTGTATCTATATTTTGACCATTAGTTATAGGTATGGCTAGAGTACTTTCATTGATAGCTACTACTCCAACCGAAACACTAGGCCCAGTCTGTATTTTTCCTGTTGTTATATTTTCAATAATAGTAACTCCATCAATAGCTATCCTTGCTGCTTGAAATGCACCATTACCAAATCCCATCTACACCGCCTATATTAAGCCCTGCAAAATATTATATTCATTCTGGTTATCTATCAAGTCAGCACTCACATATATTGAAGCGTGGCCGTCGTTCGTTGTGCCTGTTGCGTTGTATGCGTAGAAGTGTATGCCTGCACCTGGCTTAAGTAGATAGAATGTGCCTGATGGTATCAAGTCAAAAGTATTAACAGTAGGATCAAAAGGAATGAAGGGCTGTGTTGGGCTTGTTATGCCGTCAACAACGAGCTTCCAATAATAGTTAGCTTGGAATATTGCGTCTACTGCTATGCTCACGCTTGCTAGCCTTGCCCCGTATGAGCCTGCTATTGCTGTGTCAAGTATCGTCTTAGGGTTTTGGAGCGTTGAGCTTGCTGGCACATCTACCGCTGTTGTTACAATATACATAGGGTGTCTTAGTAGCGTGTTTGTGTTGAATATAGTCTTAATCTGCTTGAGTATTGTTATCTCATCTTTAAGCTCATCTATCATATCTGCAAATTCTGGTGTTTGCGATAATACAATTCCCATGCTAATCAACCTATATTATTTATTGCGTAACATAATTATAAACTTTACTTGCGGTGCTTTTTGCTGTGCTATATGCTTGCCCTGCTACTGTGCCTACTACGTGTGCAACCTTCGGTGTGTACTCTGCTGCTTTGCCCGTTGTGTACTCCGCCACGTTCCTAACATTCTGCTTGGCTTTTTCACTTGTTGCAACGCCATAAACCATAAGCCCTACTCCTGCTATTAGTGCTACGCCGATACCTGCAATTAAAATCTTCCCAGCAGTAGAGCCGAATATAGTGTGAACTATGTTGCTTACTTCAATAACACCTATATCAAGTATTGTCAATACTCCTGCAGCCACAAGTATTGCACCTACTAAATCTACAGCCCAGCCACCAACAGGTATAAGCAGAAGTAATGCCCCTATTGCTGTCACGGCTAGTCCAACCATAAGCCAAAGACTAGCATTTATCTGCTGTGCGGTTACAGGATCGCTTACTGTTGTGAGTGTGAAGTTGAGCTGTGCTTTTCCACCTGCGTTAACCCACACTGCGTTGCTTACTTTCGTTGATACTAATTCTATCCCATATTGAAAAAAATTTGAAACAGAATATAAGTCTTGCAGTCCACCATTCCAGAAGTTTTGTCCAGGAGAATTTAGAAAGTTTATTACATCATTAGTATGGAGTATTGTAGCTGGCAAGCTTGTCTTAATAGTTATATCAAATACCTGTGTTGTAGGGTTGCCAGCCATACTTATCACTAGTTATAATATAGAGTAGCAAAAAATAAATAGGTTGCTATGTGGCCTTCTGGGCCACACAGCGTTGCTAAATTGCTAAATTCACTGTGTGGCGTATGAAGCGTCGTAGATTGTTACGCTTATCAAGAATGTATCTGTCACTGTTGTTGTTCCCGATGTTACTATAGGTGCTGCTGGAAGTTGTAGTGAGCTGTTAGGCTCATACAAAAGCGGTGCTGGTATTCCAGGCCTGCTGTTATTTGTTACTACATTCGCACTGAGCGGTGCGGAAACAAGCAGTGGCTTAATTCCGTTCTTCATGAATGTTATCTGTGCGTCCTGTGGATCTGCGTTAAGGCTTGTTATGTACATGTCTGTTATTACCCAAACCTGTGATTGCGGGATTGGGAAGCTAGAGAATGTACTACCGTTTACTAATATCGCCGAATTTGTCTGCACTCCTGCTGGTGTGTTTGCTGGTATTGTTGCGTTGACTATTATTGTTTCTGGATGTACAAAGTTGTACAACGGATACCTTGCTCTTACAAGAGCATTTATTTGATCTATTTGGGATTGAGATACTGGCATTTTACCACCTCATCATGAAATTACACTACCAGTTGGGTAGGTTGTAACCTGCATATTTGCTGGGCTTGCTACTGTCGCTGGCTGATATCTTCTTACTGTTACTGGATCAGCGGCTACTGTTGCTGCACCAAGGCCATAGAAGAATTCACTTCCATACTTCCCTAGATAGCCTAATGCACCGTCCTTGTCTCCAAGGAAATAGTCTGCTAGTATGCCAACTACTGAATAAATTCCTGCTTTTGCATATTTTGCATTCGCTCCTAGTCCCCCTGATGTGTTGGGGTTTAGTGGAGGTAGTGTTTGATTAATTACTGGATCAACATACTTGAAGGCCATGCCTCCAGCGTATGCTGTTACTACTGCGTCTCCGACTTCCTCAAGTAGTCTCTTCATGTCCATCTATTTCACCCCTTTCAAAGTCCCCTGCCCCTGCATGAGGAAGCCGCAGAAGCTAGTGCTGATCTAACTTCTAGTCTATTTGCGAATTTCTTGCCTGCGAGTTGGCTTGCTACACAAGACTGGAATGCCTTAAGTCTTGGGCTTGTTTGTATTGAGTGCTTGCTCCTAGCATAGTCTGGCTGCTTAGGAACTCCTCTCGTCACAAAAACTGGCTCCCACTGAGAGAGTATATTTGCAGATAGTCTTGCCATCTTACCACCTTATACTACTTATATATAGGAATAGTTAATTATAAATATCTTTCGCATAAAAGGCTATAGCTAATAAAAAAGTCAAAAAGAGTAAAATAAGTAAATTAAGTCTTGTTACGACGAAGCTACTTCTTTGGTGCTTTCTTTGGCGTTATTGTTATTACTCCGTTTTTGTCTACTACATCATAGCCCATAGCTTTTACTTCATCTTCAAACATAGGCTTGCATATATTACAAGCTAGGAAGTCATGTGTTGTCGGGTGGTATATGTTGTTGAGTTCGTCCATTACGTCTTTTACTGTTCTGGGCTTTGGTATCTTGTAGTCTAATATATCTTTAGGGCTGGTAACAACATGCTCCTGCTTGACTTCTTCCTGCTTCTGTGCTTGTGGCTCTGGCTCTTGCTTGGCTTGCTCTTGCGGTGTAGCTCCTTTCTTCGTTTCTTGTTCTGGCTTTGCGGTGAGATTTTTCAGTGCGACCTTAAAAGCTTCTGCAAACGTATCTATATCTTTTTCGTCCATATTCACACCTCAAAATATTTAATTGTCGATTTTAAGTCAATACTTTATGTATAGTATTTTATGTATAGTATGTATAAAAAGATATATAAATGTTTGGTTGTATAAATTATATTAGTGGTATTATGGCCTATAAATGCTCTATTTGTGGTAAAGAGTTTGAAACTATGCAACAGCTTGGAGGGCACATGCGTACACACCGCAAAGGCACAAGCTCAACGCACACAAGCAAACGCACAAGCAGAAATACAAGCACCGCACAAGCACAAGAAGCAAGCACCGTAACAGACGAGCAAGCAAGCCGAATGGAGCTTGTTCAAGCCAGCCCTTCTACACAAGCAAATACACAAAGCTCTACACAAGGTTCTACACAAGCAGATACAGAAGCAAGAATGCAAGCAATAGTAGAGAAAGGTTCACAAGCTAGTGATAGTGAATTAGCATGGCTTAATGCACAGCTGGATAGGCCCGTTACTAGGCAAGAACTAGAGTTGGCAAAGCAAAGATTAGATAGAGAATATGCTCAAATGCAGGAAACAGCTAGGCAGCAGGCAGAAATGCTTAGAGCACCGCCCCCACCGCCACCAGCTTATTATGCACCGCCAAGAGAGACAACAGCAGATAAAGTAGTAAATAGTATAGATTGGAATGCAATAGCAAACAACGGCTTAAACCTTCTGGCAGAAATAATAAGAGAGAGAAGACAAGCGAGAGCAGGGCCAAGCTTAGCAGAGCAGATAGGACAACTAGCAATAAGCAACTTTGCAGCAACGCTAAGCAAGGAAGGCGGTAGGATAATGGGTAAAAGGCTGGGGGTAGAAGGCGAACCTGAAGAAGAGTATGTTACTAAGCCCGTGCTTCAAGTAATGCTTGGAAAGATGGTAGAAGAAATAGAAAAAGAGCAGAAGGCTAGGCAGGAGCTTGCAGAGAGATGGGAGAAATTAGAGAGAGAAATATCACAGGCACGTGAAAGACTTGCAACGACTTCAACGACAGCACCGAGCCCAGCAGAAGAAGCACCTAAGCCTGAAGAAGCACCGCAGCCAGAAGCTACAACGCAGGAAGCACAAGAAGCAACGCAGAGCAGTGAAGAGAGCCAAAGCCAAGAAGAGAACATAGCCACGCAGGAGCATAAAATGGTAGAGGAGTTGCTTAAAAAACAGACAGAGCAGAATAATGAAGGGCAGGGTGTAGAGAATGAATAATAGAGATAAACTCTGGACTGTTGCACATGATATTATAGAGATGTTCAGCAAGGACTTTGGGCCGTTTAAGAACATGGCACTTAGGATTGCATACGACTACATATACCAGATGAGAGATAAAGATGTTGAAGAGGTTATAAAAAAGATAACCTTGATAATAAATCAGAGAGATGATATTGATGTCAAGAAAAAGTAAAACTGTTGATTATGAAAGCCTTTTTAAAGCTTTATTTGAGAGAAAGACAAGCCAAGGTAGAATAAACAAGGTTATCGACGCATTCTTTGAAGATGATATAGAGATAGATACTGCACTGCACTTTATAAATGAAGTTGTTATTCATAAAAAGCCAGATACCTTTATCAAAAACTTTAAAAAGTATACGGTTAAGCCTAGACTTAAAAAGCTTATTGATGAGAAGCTTTAGATGTTTGGTGATATAAATGGGAAGAAAAGCTGAAGAGTTTTTTATCTTTGCGATACCTAGCCCTAATAGCAACGCTGATTTCTACACGCTGGGAGTTCTACATGATGTAAACTTGTATATGGGAAAAGGAAAAGCTGCGATAAGCACCGATAAGTTTGGAGTGCTTGCTGCTAGAACCCACATATTAGAATTGCTTAAGGATAGAATGGATAAGCTTGGTATAGAGTATGGCGAGTATGTGAGAATGCTCTGGGTTGATAGCGATATAAGAATTAATACACCTGCTAATGAGCTTGCTGAGAGATTTAAAAAGGCTGATGAGCTTGGCTTAAACCTTATCGCTGATTATATTACACCGTGGCAGAATGGGGGCTTTGCACATACTCTCTCTAAGCCAAATGATAAAGGCAAGTATACAACGCTGACTGACGAGGAGCTTAATTCTTTTAGCGATATGCAGGAGCTACCTAATGGCTATGTCGGGGGGCTGGGCTTTTATTATGGCTTAGTACCTATTGACTATAAGTTTCATAATGAGGAGTTCGGAGAAGATATTACATTCTATAGAGATATGTATGCCCGCTTACCTGATTATAGGCTAGCCCTTGCTAAGATTGATATAAAGCATAAAAAAGAAGTTTTGCTTTAAAAGTGCTTTCCGTGATCACGGCTGAAATCAAAAAATAGGCCAAAAAAGTAGCTTGTTAGACAAAAAAAGCATAAAAAAATAGGACGCTCACAGGGGCTGGTGGTAGTATGGCAAGGCGTAAGAGTTGTTAAACCCCTGTGGGCTTTATCCTAAAATATTCAAATAAAGCCGCTTAGTGTAGTAGTCTGCTGCTGTGCTTGGGCTTGTGTTAGTGCTTGGGCTTTGTTGAGTGCGTTGAGTTCCTTCTGTGTCATGTTGTAAAGGTATTTTTCAAGGTTCAACTCAAAGTATAAGTGTAGTCGTGGCTCTTCTGTTGCTTTCATTCCTGCAAATTTCATTCCTAAGTCGTTAAAGTAATCTATATCCTTCGCATAGAAATACCTGCCTGCTGGTAGTTTCACTATTATAATATAGGTTGTGCTACTTGTGTAGTTTGCTTCTTGTATGTCTATGTCGGGCTCAAATTTCCAGACTTCCTTACATCGTTTCGCTATGCTCTGCAATAGTATTATCTTAATGTACCCTTGTCTATCTTCTGGGCTTAGCGTTATTGCGTCGCTCATGCTCTCACTTCGTTGGTGTGTTCTGCTTCTGGCTCTGCGGTGCTTGGCTCTAAGAATAACTGCATTATCTCGTCTTCATCTTGTGCTATTTCTTCGTGGCATACAGGACATAGAAAGCGGTAGCTGTCTTGTAGGTTGTCGTAATCGTCTGTTTCCCATTCTAAGTTTTCTGTGTCGGTTGGGTATATCTTGTCTGTCGTTGTGTGTTCTCCTTCCACATAGTAGATTTTATTATGGCACTTTGGACAAATTGCGAATGGCTCTCCGTCTTTGTCTAATCTCAAAAGCTTTTTTTCGCTCATTCCATCGCCTCTTCTTTTATCTCTTGCTCATAAAATATAGGTTCTGCTTTTGTTATGTTAAATGCTACTATGGATTTACATCTCGGGCAGTAATATTCATGCTCATATGTTTGTGTTTGTTTGTAGGACTTGCCTGGCAGTATTGCCCCGTTCTTGTCTATAAAAATCTCTTGCGTCTTGTATGTTGTTTTAATTGTGGTTTCTAAAAGTTTGTATATCTTGCTGTGGCAAATCGGACAGATGCCAAAAGGTTCTCCGTTTTTGTCTAATCGCAGCCTATTATGTGCTTGCTTTGTCACGTTATCACTCTCTCGTTATGCTTCTGGCTCTTCTGGGCCGTCTTCGTTGTCTGGCTCTGGTGTGTCTAACTCTTGTTTTATTTCGTCTATCCATTCGTTCGCTTTTTTTAGAAATGTCTCAAATGGCACGTCGTTGCTTTCTAAATATCCGATGTTGCGAATGTCTGTTTCTTCGTAGTCGGCGTTAAAGAAGTTTAAGGTATGTCCGCCGTGCCAGACAATCCAGCCGATAAGTTCGCCGTCAATTACTACTGGTTTAACTACTGCGTCGGGTTCGCTTGTGAATTCTATAAAGTCCTCCATATCTCCTTTTATTTCGTTATTCTCTTCCATTATACCACCTTTTTAATATAGCGTCTGGGCTATCTTCTCATCTTGCGTTAAAAAGTCTTCTGGCGTGCGTTCGTCTGGGCTGCCAGATGGCTTAATGTATTTTGTGCGTCCTTCCATATAGTCGCGTAGTTCTTGGATTGCTTGGTTTAAGTCTGGGCTATTAAAGTCTATCCAGTGTGGGAATTGGTTGTCTTGTGTTGCTATAATTATCCGCCATTCTTTATTATTGTTTATGTCTTGCATTATTTCAATATAGCATTTTGCTTTTAGTCTCTTGCTTAAATCTACTATATACTCAAAATTGTTATTAAGTTCTACCATTTTATCACTTTATTGTGAAGGGCTTAAACCCTTCTCTTGTGCCGCTTGTTGCTCTGGCTCTTGCTCATAAAATAGTGCTTCGGCTTCGTCTTCGCTTTTGGCTATAACTTCGTTGCATTCTGGACATGTAATTACTGGAGTAAAGTCTAAATCTGCGTCTCTGCCCATCGGAATAGAAATTAAAAGGCCGTATATATCTGGGCTTACTGCAAAGGTTGTGTATTCTCTGTCTGTTAATACCACGTTGTATATTTGCTTGTGGCATTTAGGACAGACGGCACAAGGAGTGCCGTCTGTATCCAGTCTCAATTTCCTTTTTGTTTGTTCGGCCATGTTATCACTCATTTATCCAGGGGGCTAGCCAGTAATCTATTTCTTCGCCTTCGTCGTTGATTGCTGTTATTTTAATCGGTTCGTTGGTTGCTAAACTTATAGTTATGTGTTCCACTTTAAGCGTCTTAACTACTTTAAAGAATTTTTGTAGTTCTTCAAAGTTAAAAGACGCTGTTGCAGTGTGCTTAACTTGTGGTTCTTTTGTCATGCGTTTAGTTCCTTGCTCAAAGTCGTAGCCGTCTTTTGCGTTGCCGCCAGTTAGTTCCTTGTAGCTGTATTTTCCTATTAGCTTTTTAGGTATTACATACATGCTTATGCCGTCTGGCGTCATGTAGTAATACTTATCCGTAGCCGTTTGTTGCTGGTTCTGGGTTGCTGTTGTTTCCGTTGAAGTCTGTTCTGTTGCTGTTGGGTTCTGATTACTTGCGTCGCTCACGGGGACGCTTGCCGTTGTCTGTTCGGGTATATTCTGGTTTTCCATAGGTATCCACCTTTTCAGTAGCAGGTTTATAATAAATATCATGGGCCATAATTTCCTTTATTGCTTTTTGCAATAACTTACTCGGGCTTATGGTTCGCTGTTCTAAATATGCGGCGTATTCTATTGGTATGCTTATAGTTAATTTCTTGGTTGTCATGTTATAGGCCTCTAAATCATTTCAAGTATATATTATACTATAACATTTAAATACTTTACTTAATTTATGTATATACTTGTATATATTATCTTGTAGTAAAGTAAAAGAAATTATACTAAAATAAAAAAAGTTGTATTCTAATGTCGCTTTGCCTTAACGTCTTAACGGAACTTAAAATAACCTCCACGGAATTTTCAGGAATTGACATTCGGCTACATTCGGCTACGGAACTTTTCCGTCCTAATTTTCCGTCTTATTTTCCGTCGCATCACGCCAATCTAAAAAGTTAGAATTGAATTTAAAGGAATTGGACTTTAAGGTATCGATAAGCTTGCTGGCTTCGTTTCTTGTAAGCTGTTCTATACTTTGTTTTGCAAGCTGTTGCAAGTAGTATTGAGTATAGCTCTGGGCCTCGTTGTCTTTGCTTAGAATTGAGTTTATATAGCTTAGCTGCTTTGGGGTTATAGCGTCTGGGCTGGTGCTTGGCGGTGCTTCGGTGCTGGGCGTTGATTGGCCTGCGTTTCCTACTGCTGTAATTATGAAGCCGTTGTGCTTTAAGCTGAAATACTTTACTTGAAGGGTTAGCGTCTTGCCTATTAGCTGGGGGTAGTCAGTCAAGCCAGCGTTGTTTTTCAGGTATATCTCGTTTGTTATGCTTAACCTAAACTGCTTTTTCTTACCTTCCTGTGTGCGTACTAGGTAGTAGGCAGCCCAGCGTTCAGTGTTGTCCCTTGCTTTGTATGAATGCCTTCCTAAGTATTCAAGCACTTCAACCTGTATAGTGTCGCCTTCCTTGTATGCGTCTGCGTCTAGATAGTCTTTTTCTCCAAACACATGTATATCTTCCACCATATCACCTTTTCATCTACAATTATCTACAAAACACCCAATATTATCAAACAAATCATAAGCCAAGCCAAAACCAAGCCTATAGCCAGCATAACGATGTAGCTCTTAAGCTCGTAATATCTTTTTTCCCATACTAGCTTAGCCCTTTCCTCTAATATTTTTCTTACCTTTTCTCTTGTCTCAATTAAGTCGTTTACCTTTCCCAATATCTTAGCTTCTTCGTTTTTCAAGCAATCACCTATTTTCTAACAATCTCATCAACCACAAAAATAAGCTTACCTCCTTCAAGCTCCAGATGGCCCCGCACAATATACTCAAACATCAAGCTCCTAAGCGTTGCGGGGAGTTCGTTGTCGTCCGTGCGTAGTTCAAAGCTTATCATAGTCTCACTTTATATTGTTTTGCTAATTTTAAAGTATTATAAACTGCATTTTCTAGTTCTTCAAAGAACTTTTTCTGCTTTTCTATATCGTCCTCTATGTGCATGTCTTTGAATATGCCTATAAAAAGTATTGGAAGCACAGTAACAAGCTCTTTATATGTTATTTTTTGTGAAGCAAAAGCTTTGTCTATTCGCTTCGCAGCCGTCTCAATTTTCCTTTCAACCTCGCTTTCGTCCTCTTTTCGTTCTAGATACCAGCCTTTTTTCATTTTCTCAACCCTTTCATTTATTTTTACACTTTTTATTTAAATATACTTCCCTTATACCTTCATGAAGATGTGAAATGTTTTCAGCCTTTTCAGCCTCAATCTTTTTTATATGGTGCTTTTCTATTGCAGATTTAATAGCAAAGTATAACCCAACTGTAGTAATTGCTCCTACTAGAATACCTATATCTTGCACATATAAGCACTTTAAATCCTGAAATGTACAAAATAATACTGTTGATGGTGTAGTCACAGTAAATAGTGCTTCTGGCTTTTTTTCTATAAGATCATGGCCACGTAGCAATTCTTTAAATTCAATTTTTATTTTTTCTTCCATCTTCTCGCCTTGTGTTTTTTGGGTTTTATCAATTTAGCCCTATCTTGTTTAAGTAATGCTAATAGTTGTAGTGCTAAAAGCTCTTTTCTTATGGCCAGTTCTCTCTCATCTAGTTCATATTCTACCATTCTATCAACCTTTTTTGGCTCGGTGTGTGCGGTGCTTTGTCTTTAAGTCAAGCTCTATGTGTGCTTTTAGCTTACTACCTGATAAGAATGTTATCTCTACGTCGCCCCAGCCGTTGTTTTTTATGTTATTTGATTGGCTGCTAGATTTTATCTCTACCACTTTACCTTGATCTATTGCCTCTAGTACTATGCCGTTTATTATGGCCATGGCCTTTATCCACTCTTGTTCTAAATCACGCTTTCTTTGTTCTTCCATTTTATCAACCCTTCTTATTCTTTTTATCTAATGCCTTCCAGAATTCCCATCTTGCTTCTGCTTGTCTAAGACGCAAGTCATTAACTCTTTGTTCTAGTTCATATAGTTCCTTTTCCAGCAGGCTCAACTCCTCTACTATTTTCAGGTATTCTTTTTTCTTTTTTTCTATTTCATTTTCCATTTTATCAACCCTTTTTGAAGCATTTTTTAGCGTGAAGCTCAAGCTTTTTCCTAAAAGCTTCATAGGTTCTGGCCCTTATTATAGTGCCGCAAATAGCACATCTTCCAATCCAAACCTCGCTCTTTGGCTTTCTAGCCTTCATTTGCTCGCCTTCTTTTCATGCTTGCTTCCTTACCTGCCTCCCACGCCAATTTGCAATAGTTTTTAAAGTCTAATGTGTTTTTGTATATAGATATAAACACCATCGGATTGCCTTGCTCATCACAAAAATGCACTTTCCACCATTTCTCAAACTCTTTATCTTTTTTCATTAGCAGTCTGTTTTCTTCTTTAATTATGCTGTCTCTGTCTTTTGTTTTCATTCAATCAACCTCGCCAATAGTATTTGCTGCATCTAAAAGATCCCAATAAAAATGGCTCATTATTTCATCTATCTCTTCCTTACGCTCTTCTTTAGCGTGTGCTGCTTCTTTAGCAAGTTC
>Ga0208559_100143_pt1 | contig 23117 bp, 19 predicted proteins | sample BED_Mat_host_6_1_FD_187138 | JGI IMG/M metagenome (GOLD analysis project Ga0208559, IMG submission 187138) | Extremophilic microbial mat communities from Yellowstone National Park, USA - BED_Mat_host_6_15 (SPAdes) (version 2) | ecosystem: Environmental > Aquatic > Thermal springs > Hot (42-90C) >...
ATTCATCGCTACTGTGGTGAAGTGTAGGGACCAACCGCTGTACGTGTGTGTTGCTGTTGACGCTTACACAACCCATCTCGTTCGGTGTTTCACTCACAAGCACCACGGCGAAAGCGCTCAGTAGGCTGAGAAAGAGCTGCGTGTGTGACCCTGTTCACGGATCGGGGACCATGGTAGCGTAAGGCTGTGAGCAGAGTTTAAGTTCACCAATTGGGTTGCTCTGTTGAGTCTTTGGGCGCCTCTAGAACAAGGGTTTTCTACAACAACACCCAAAGATAACACTGTTTATGCCGCTCGTGCACTTCTTGGAGGTGTTCGTTGCGTGGTACACGGAGTGGAGGTGACACGCCTTGGGCTTATCCGGACACCATCATTTTCCAGTTTTATGAACCTTTGCTTCATACCATGTTTCAAACTTCGGATTAACATTTTTGTATGAAGCAAATAATTCTCAATTCAATTTTGAGACTTTCCACATTTGTGCCCTTTGGTGTTGCTTAAAGGCTTATAAACAAGTTTATTAGAACACGTGAACATAATTAATTGGATTGTCGTACACGGAAAAGCTTTTGGAGGAGCTAGAGCGATCACCAGAGCTAGCTCAGAGATTCAGAAAAACTGTGGAAAATATATTATTAAACGAGGTTTTACTTGAGCAAAGAGCTTTAAGAAGTGATTTTAATAGACTGCTTGAAGAACAAAAAAAGCTCAGAGAAGATTTTAACCGAGAAATTAAGCTTTTGAGAGAGGACTTTAACAAGCTATCTGAAGAGCAAAAAAGGCTAAGAGAGGACTTTGTGGAGCTCAGAGCTGATTTTACAAAGCTATCTGAAGAGCAAAAGAAGTTAGCTGAAGAGCAAAAAAGGCTAAGAGAGGACTTTAACAAGCTATCTGAAGAGCAAAAGAAGTTAGCTGAAGAGCAAAAGAAGTTAGCTGAAGAGCAAAAAAGGCTAAGAGAGGACTTTGTGGAGCTCAGAGCTGATTTTACAAAGCTATCTGAAGAGCAAAAAAGGCTAAGAGAGGACTTTAACAAGATGCTTCAAGAACTTACCGATTTAAGGAGGGGTTACAGAAGACTCGAAACGCGAATTCAATCGCTACACGGAGCAATGCTTGCGGGTTTTGGAGAGCTATCAAAGTTTGCGGGTATCACATTTGAAGAGTTCTCAAGAAAGTTCCTTGAAAACTATTTAAAGGCACAAGGCGTTCTTCCCAAAAACAGATATTTGACAAAGTACAAAATTGACTCTGAGGAAATAGACATATTTTGTGATAACCCAGCAATAGTGGGCGAGGTGACAGCTTATGCGCAAAGCGCTGAGGAAGTTGATAAGCTTCTTAAGAAAGTCGAGCTTGTGCGTGGAATGCTTACGTCTGAGCCAAGAAAGTATCTTATTGTTTTGACCGCACCAAAAGAAGTAGCAAGATCATTAGAAAGGCTAAGCGAAGAAAACCAGATCGAACTTGTAATTGGAAAAATTGTTTGAAAATCTTGCGTGGCTATTTGAGAAAAATTTAGTAAAGTTAAATTGTTTATGCAATGTTTTAACCCCTAAGCTTTTTACACACGTGATAAGCTTACCCTGTGACACGCTCGATATCGCTAATAAAGGCAAATCCATTAGGTATTACGAATTTGATGGCATATAGAACGCAGTTGCATAACGATTTAGCAGTTTAAGGCTTTTTACAGTTACACGTCAAAAACTCAATTGATCAAAGCTTTTTTAAGAAAGACGGTGTGCGGATAACGCATGAGTGAGACAGCAAACCATATTGGTTTTCTCATCTGCGCGTCAATCACAACCCCAAACAAAGATGTACTACCGCACCTCACAACTAGTCCACTTCGATGAGTGAATATTCACGTGTGCAGATAGGACTTGAGGGTGTTGTGCTCGACCTTCTTTTCCCACTCACACACTTCCTGAGCTTTAAGACGAAACACGTGTGTGGATATGCGTTTTACACTCGGTGTACCAGTGTGTGAATAGTTTTAGAAATCTAGTAAGAGTGTTTTTCTCTGTTAAAGAACATCATTGTTCCTTATGCATTAAAGGCTCAACCGAACTAGATCCAAAGCGCGTAAGCCCGAAATCACAAAATCGCGGTATCGCAGATCTTTATCCGTAAAGACCACGAGTTTACTATGGAATCGCCTCTTTCTTCCTTTCGAACAAACCTAATTGTGTGGTGAGACCCCAATCAGATTGTTCTACGCGTTAAATGCCACCCGAACGTACACTATGTCACAACACACATCAACCGAGACGATTGTTCACATGGCTACGCTTCGAGTTTGAGGTTTTGCTCCATTGACCTTTTCATCAATTTTTCGACGAGTTCGAGATCAATTTTAAAAGCGCTTCGAAGAAGATCGAGTTCTAATTGCCCAAAAGCGTTAAAAAGCCGCTACTAGCTCGAGCTCGAAGTTTAAATTTTTAAAGTGAATCCTTAATGGGTTCTACACCCAAAAAAATCAAAAACCGTGATGACACCGAAAAGCGGTGGCGCACTTAACTGAGGATCGCCTTAGCAATACACCATGATATATCCAAGAATTAAATTTCAGACTCCGCTATATATTGGCCACCCAATGTCATAAGCGCAATCCAGAGTTATGATTTATTCTATGTCTGAGCGGGGTTTTACTTAACTACTATGGGCGTGAAAAGCTGTAATCTGATTAAGCACAGTTAACAATCAAACATCGCGTTGAGTCGTATTAATATCAGGCGTGGGGGGATGTTGGCTCAAAGCCTATAAGTCGCCACAGTAAGCTTGCTTCGTTTTCTTTACTTACGACTAAAGATTCTTCATGCTAACAACTTCAAATGGGCTTGTGCCAAGAGAGAGTAGTTAGAAATTAAAAACCAATTTCTGAAAATATTCGCGAAGAACCAATCCTTTAAATTAGTAAACCCCTAAGGAAATGTAAAGCTACATTAACAGCTCGATAAAATCTGATTAAGGCAGGTAGTGGTACACTCGTTACAGGTAACTCAGATCGCAAAGCGAAGAATATGATTCAGCGCAAATCGCTTATTCTAAACGACCGTCAACAACACTTGGTTTAATAAAAAACTCTGACAAACACACCCTATGAGTGGGTTAAAGAAAAAAGGTTGGTGAGTGGTTGTGTCGCGCCGAACAGGGTAAAACCCTTGCACACGATCTCATTGGTTAGCCTCAGGCCAGTATTCTTTGAGCTCGCCTACCGGCCGAAGAAGTCTAATCTTCCCGGCTTGCACATTGACCAATGGGTATATTTTCTGCATTAGCTCAGCCACGGCCTTCGAGGAGGTTCTCCTAAATCTTTCGAGCGCTGCGTAATCCGGGAACTCCCACCACTCCTCAAAATCGAAGGGTACACCCCCAGCATCTTGTATATATGTTCCAACATATCTTGCGCCAGTTTCCTCTTCTATCTGTCTATATATTCTCTTGGCTTCCTCGGACTTAAGCCATTCGAGGTACTTGTCACCGCTTTCGGCCCTAAGATCAAAGTTGATAACCCGGTACACGGTCATGTCTAAAACACCAGACTTGGAGAAGCGTCCTACTATATATATATTTGGTTTACACATTTTAATAAACCCTATACTATGAACGATTGTGGGTTGAGAAATGAAAGACCTTCTTAAACCGCTGATATTTACAAAAGAGGCCCTTTTAAACTATATCCCTATCTAAGAGCTCAACACTTCATGTGGTGGCAGAGGACCGATACGCCTTTTACGATTTAACTCAATAATCTACATTTTAGTGGAAATGTGGGGCTGAGAGATTCGCAATTAACTCCCGTTTAAGCTTCCACCTCTTAGGGTTGTGCACGTAAAAGGCTACTTCAAATCCTAGAGCTTGTTCTACTGGCGATGTGTTCACACACTTAGAAGTCACACCTTACGAACCACATTTCCCAAGACACGCTGTCATCACTTATTCAAAAAGCTTGGATTTTAGCAATTTGGCTCAAGTACAACCAAAAGCCTAAACCAAGTGTAAATCTTACCGAAATTGTTGACAGCTAAAAATATTCACGCTCAACATTTGTGAACCAATAAACCTGACTCGGCTGTGAAAAAGCTTGTGGTAGATTACATAGCGCCAAAAGAAAATCAGTACTCTTCTCTAGCTATTAAAACGTATCCCCAATTCTAGATATTAAAGCCTGGCATAAAACGAAGTTCTATAAAACACTACGTCGCATGCTCAGGGATAACGCATGCGTCAATCTCAATATTTGCGCACATAGCTCCACTCTCTGCGAGCATCTTTTTATGCGTTTACACCTAGGGGTTTATTGCCAGAAATCCTTTTTGCGTTAACACGTTAATTAGATTCGTATTCGATCACTCTGCGTCTTTTGTGGTGAGTTTTTCTAAAATGAGGTTGTAAATATTTTTATCCTTTTTAAAAGGAGAAAATGTTTGTTTTATCCTGATCGATTTACGATCATGAAGTAAAATGGAAATCAAAAATTTTTTCAAAGTGTGTTAATCTGCGCTTTCTAATAAGGCTTTTCTTTTCTGGCATTTTTGGCATCTTTACCCCTAGGTGTCTTATGCTAAAAAGCCCAAAACACTCGGGTTATAAACTACACATTCTAGGCAGTAGGGAAACGATGATTTGCTTAACACTTAAATCATTCTCGTTCTAACTGTGCGTTTAATGAAGCTAGTTGGATCAAAAGAGTTTGATTTAAGGCCGGCAGATGCCGATCGCGATTTTGACGGATTCTACGACTTGTTGGTTGACCTTTCGAAAGAAAGGGAGTCGTATATAATGGTTAATTATATCGGAAGTGTACCGCCAAAGCAAGAACTAAAAGAGCGCTCTAAGACGTGGAACAAATTTCCATCATTTTTAGAGCTGGCCTTTTGTGGTGGCTTTCTCGTTGGGTTTGCGGGTGCGCACATAGGTCCAAACTTTGGAAGCGCTCAGCCTCACGAAGCTGAAGTGTACTACGCGGTACGAAAAGATTACAGAGGATTAGGCTTATCCTACGCGCTTCTTTTCTCGCTATTTAGTAGGCTTAACAGACCTGTGAAGTACGTTCACGCCTATGTGTATGCGGGTAATATTCCTTCGATAAGAACACTAGAAGCGCTTGGGCTCACACGACTTGTGTTGCTTAAAGAATACATCTATCACGCTATCGAAGATAGATATCATGACCTCTATTTGTATAGGGGTCTCCTTTCAACCGCTATCAACAAAGCTCAGGAAAGGCTTGTGCAACGCGGGTATAAAGTTGTCTACTAAACAATCGTACGCCGCAATTTCACGCTTCAATCAACTCTTTTAATTGGTGATGTTACGTAAGCACTAGCACGATGAGCACCACAGTTTTTGATTTGTGACAAAGCGTGGTCGCTGTCACACATTCAAATTCCTTAGAAATTGTGAAAGTTTGAGCTCAAGCGGTCTACTCAACGCAGGTTTTTCGTTAAACAATTCGGGCCGAAGTTTTGTGAGCGTTTATTACGATTGCGTTGGCGATGGAATCATGCGAATGCCTCTACGAAGTCAGCTTGGTTTTGGCATCACCAATAAAACTTGTGTTCCTTCTATAAGGTGTTTGGGTGAACTATTCTCACAAACCAATGTTTTGGCGCCGCAAGCTGTTGTTCGAACTTTCAAAACCACGTGTTGGACTACTAGGCTTTCCTGTTACAAGGTATGTTTCTACACTCTTTAAACCACTAGCGACTTCCCCCTGAGCTTTTTGTGCTACAGCACAACGATTTAAGGTGTCATAATCGAAGCGCTTCTTCGTAATCCCTTAAAACCGAGACGCTTATTTTTGTGCTTTTTTTAAATAAAGTGGTTAAAATGGGTGTAAGACTTCCTAAACATTGAGCTTTCGTTTAAGCGTAGCGAACTTTTTGGTGGTAGTAACATCGAAAAAAGCGTTCGCGCGCTCGATTTGGTTGAGTGCGTTCTTGGAAAAGTGCGCGTGAACTTTGATGCAGAAAGCGCAAAACACAGGCTTACAAAGGAGGAGTTGACAAAGCTATTGGAAAGCGGTTACAAACTCAGTGAAACCTTACAAGCAAGCCACCCACGAGCTTTAGATGATTCGCTTGTGCTTTTCGAGCTTCTTGATTGTTACAAACACTTCGGTTTGAACATCGTTGTGGGACACCCAGCTTATGGATGTAGCGGTAAGTTTCGTTGTGTGATCCCATTCGCAAAAAAAGCGTCACGCTTTTTTGAGCGCACGAAAATCGGCGCAGAGGGCGAAATGAACACAAAAAGAGCGCTTGAAATGTGTAAAACCTTTGGGTTCACTTTTTACGCGCTACTTTCTCCAAAACCGTTGAACACACAAAACGTGAAACTTGCGCTCTACACACCTTTTAGGGCGGATGATAGCGAGGAACAAGCTCGAAATGTTTTATCAGAGAGTTTAGCGGGTTACTTAAAAAGAAGAGGAGTGACACAGGACAAACTCCACTGTTTTGCGCTTTATGGGCGTGTCGAGAAGCTAGCTCGCTTGGCCAATGGTAACACGATCATAGTGCTTCATCCGTGCTATCGAGACTATAAAGACCTCGCGGAGCAGCTTGAAAAGCTACGCCCTTTTTTCGGTTGAACGAAAACTTAAGGTACGCCATTCTTAGTGGCGAAGGAAGAAAACAAAGCGCGCAGTCTTTTGCACGCCTGGGTAGGTTTGAGTCCATTTCTGAAAAAACGTAGCGAAAAAGCTCACCAGTGCCAAGCTTTACATGACCTGAAAAGATTTTCGCTTTAAGTCTCCAGTAAATCAATCTTTTTGTGAGCTCGTGTTCATAAGGCGTGCGCTTTACGAATTCAAAAATTGTTAGCAAATCGTTGATCACACCGTTACACCTAGCGCGCAAACGATTGAGCTGTTGTTCGAAAGGTTGTAAACTTGTAAACGAAAAAGAATTTTGTAAATGAAGTCTGTACTTTGTGAGTGTGTCGTAGTCCACGACGAGTGCGAGTTTGCTTGTAAGCGCAAAAAAGAAAAGGAAAAGGTCAGGAACAGCGGTTATTCTCTTTAAAAGCTCTTTAGAATCTTCCAAAAGCTTTCTTGAGACGGCTATGCTACTCGCATTCGCGTACGCACCCTCTTTTAAAAGCTCTTTAAAAAGCGAGCGCTTCTGGAAATCTTCCACTCTTTTTGCACGCTTTTTTATGGAGGCGCGTGAAAGCTCAGCCCCCCTTTCGTCTATGTATACGTAAGAGTTGTGGTAATACCCAGTGTTTTGATCAAGCATCCACGCCTTTACCTTTTCTAGCCTTCTTTCGCAGTACTCGTCGTCGTAATCCAAAAATGTGACAACTTTTGCTCTTATAAAATCAAGCGCTTCACACATCTTTGCGCCTATCCCTTGCTCTTTTGAATAAACATTTGTCACACCGAGCGCATCAAGCTTTGCGTCAACAAACTCGTCACGAAAGTTTTTTACGACGATAACTTCGTACTCTTCTTTTGGAAGCGTTTGGTTTAGCGCTGAGTTCACCGCATCAAGAAGAAAATCTTTGTTTGTGTGCGCAGTGACCACGACCGAAATCGCAGGCTCGTTCATTATTGCAGAGCTATGGGTTAATAGATTTAAAGCTTTGTCGTCACTTTAAAATACTGTGGACGCACTAAAGCTAGAAAACGTGGGAGTAAGGTTTGGAAAAAGGGTTGTTTTAAAGGATGTTAGCTTTTCTTTAAGTGGCGCAAGCTCAACCGCGCTTCTTGGAAAAAACGGAGCGGGAAAAACCACGCTTCTTAGGTGTGTTCTTGGAATTGTAAAACCGTTTTCGGGAAGCGTGAGCGTTTTTGGGAAAAAAGCTGGAACAGTTGAGGCAAAAAGGCTTATCGCGTATTTACCCGAAAGACCAGGCGTTTACGAAAGGCTTAACGCTTTACAAAACATGCTGTTTCACGCTAAACTCAATGGTTTACACAGCGAAGTCGCAAAAAGGAGGTCTGAGGAGCTTTTGGAAAAGCTTGATCTTGGAAGCCACACTTTCTCACAAGTTCACACGTTTTCAAAGGGTATGAAGCAAAGGCTTGCGATAGCAAGAACCTTTCTTACGGATTCCCCTCTTTTGCTTTTGGACGAACCGACATCTGGTCTAGATCCAGACGGTGTGAGCGTTCTTGTTTCTTTGATCAAGGAGCGCGTGGAAAAGGGCGCTACTGTTTTGATAGGAACGCACAACCCATATTTTGCAAGCAGAGTGTGCGAGTGCGCCATGCTACTATCAGCAGGCCGAATATCGCGCAAAGGAAGTTTGGAGGAAGTCGTGTTCCAAAAAAGAGTGAGGGTAAGCGTTCTATCCAAACTCAATGAAGAAACGCTGAAACACGCTCTTAACGGAAGGCCTTTTAAGCTTTTAGACCAGCATCAGTTTGAGTTTTGCGTGAAAGACAAAGAGGACACGGCAAAAGTTGTTGAGACGCTTGTCGCCCAAAAACTTGGTGTGGTAAGAGTTGAGCAGGCGGAGAGCTCGGAGGAAGATTTCGGTTGATGAATAGCGCGCTTTCAATAGCCGCAAAAGACATTCGTGAATACTTTTCGAGTAAAGCTTTGGTGTTTTCCGTGGTCGCGCTTCCACTACTTATTTCTGTTACAGTGCCGTCTTTTATCGCAACTCTTTTGTCGAGCATCCCAACCCAGATCAGTCCTCAAGTGACGCAGTTTCTTCCGCAAGTTCTAAAACACGCGCTTTTGACGATGGGCCCAAAACAGGCGCTTTACTGGTACATGTTTTCTGTGGTGACACTACCCATTTTTCTGCTTTTGCCGATAACAAGCGTGATAGTTCTTGCTTCGGATAGCTTTGCAGGAGAGAAAGAGAGAAAGACGATTGAAACGCTTCTTTCAGAACCCATTTCTCTTACCGAGCTTTTTATCGGAAAAACGCTTGCGCCTAGCGTTGTCGCTCTTTGTGTCACTTGGATTTCCTCGATCTTTTACTGGTCACTTGCAACGCATTTTGCAAGTTTGGTGGGCGTGTCTTTAAAACCAGATTTGGTTTGGCTGAGCGCGCTTCTTGTTCTTGTGCCGTGTATAACGCTTGCTAACGTGGGTTTTGTCGCTTGGATCTCCTCGTTTTCTCGTGGATTTAAAGAGTCTCAGCAACTAAGCGGGTTACTCATTATTCCAGTCGCAACGCTTACGCTACTTTCAGCAAGCGGAAACCTTGCGCCCTCTTTGTCCTTGAACCTTTTAATGAGCGTGGCTTATTTCGGGTTCTTCGTTTTGCTTTCGCTTCTTTGGCCAAAGCTTGTGAACACATCAAGGCTCATCGAGTCCTAAAAAGTGGGTTTACAAAATTTTGTAAACCCAATCTTTAAATAGCAAACACAAGAAGCGCGCGTATGGAAAGACAAAAAATGTTTGCGACGGCCTTGCTCGCGTTTTTTGTAGCGGCCGCGCTTTTTGCAGGCGTACAAGTGGTCACAAAAGCGTCCGCCCAACCCACAGAAAAAACTTGGTACGTGAGCATCGGAGGCTCTCTACCTAGTTACTCAACAGACGAGGCGTTTGGCTTCTACCCGCACATGATAGTGATTGATGCTGGTGACACGATCGTGTGGACTGTCACTTCAGCGGAGCCCCACACAGTGACATTCTTTAGTGGAAAGCCGTCTTTTAACGGGCTTTCGCCGATTGCAGTATTCCCCATTCCCTGTTCGCAAAGCGCGCCAAACGTGTACAACGGTAGTGAAGTGTGTAGCTCAGGTCTACTTGTTCAGGGAGAACAGTACTCGCTCACGTTCACAACGCCTGGGGTTTACGTTTACACGTGTGTGTTGCACCCGGGACTGCAAGGTGTTGTAGTGGTTCAGCCAAAGGGCGCGCCATACCCGTACACACAAGAGCAGTACAACGTCATCGCCCAACAAGAAATGGCAATGGACCTACAAGCGGTTCAAACCGCTGTAGATTCATACCAGGTTGGCCCGACAAGCGTTTCAGGTAACTCTAGTGTGTACAGAGTGGCCGTGGGCTATCAACCTCAAGAAATCACAACCGCAAGCCTTTCGCCCGTTGGAAACTCTGGTGTTTCTGGTAACGTCACAGTGCAAGTGGTTTCTCCACAAACCGCGCAAGTGAAAGTGTCTCTTAGCGGCTTGACACCTGGAAAGTCGTATTCAGTTCAACTACTCTTTGGCTCAAGCCAATACGGAGAAGCCACTGGGTATTCGCCAATTAACATAGGTAGCTTTACGCCCACTTCAACTAGCTACAGCGCATCGTTTTTGGTTCACCAAAACCTTTCACTCGTGGCTTACACCTGGATTGAGCTACCAATGGCCGGCCTTTACATGAATGTGAATACTGGTTCAAACACCGTGGCAAGTGGTGACATCATGTTCACAGATGGTGGAATTATGGGGTTTCTTCCGAGTGTGGTGACAATCTACGCGGGTGACACGGTCGTGTGGACAGAACTAGAGCAAAACGACGTACACACGGTGACCTACGTACCGCCAGGAATGCCCATTCCAGAATTTGGAACGCCGCAATCCTTTGAAGCTATAGGAAACAACAGCGTGTTCGATCCATCTCAGTACCACAACTCTGGCCCGTTAGTTTACGGTCAAAGCTATGCTCTTACGTTCGACAAGCCAGGTGTTTACACCTTTGTTTGCTTGGTACACGACGAAATCGGAATGTACGGCTATGTGAACGTGCTTCCAAGACCATCGAGCACAACGCACATAGTAAACCAAGTGACCACGGTGATGCAACAGACCACTTTGCCAGGAACCACCTTAATTCAGCACTACAACACGACGATTTCAACGTCCACGGGAGACATGCTTGCAAGAGTTGCCGCTGTTATAGGAATACTGTTCGGGGTGGTTGCGCTTGCAATCGCGGCGGTTGCAACGCGAAGAAGGTAGTTTGAGTGCGCCTTTTTGGCGCACTTCTTTTTTTAATTTAGCGCTTGGCGCAATTTGGATTTTAGACGGTTTGTTACAGCTTCAACCTTACATGTTTAGTAGGTCTTTTGAGATTCAGGTCGTGCGAAGCGCGGCGATGAGCTTGCCCACGCCAATTAACGCTTGGTTTCTCACCGTGATTTCGGCTCATATGGTGCCTTACGCCAAGCTTTTGAACGTGGTTTTTTGCTCGATTGAGCTTGTGACAGGTGTGTTGCTTCTTTTGAGAAAGAAGTTTTTGGTGATAGCGGGAAACGTTTTGAGCGCGGTTTGGGGGTTTTTGATTTGGGTTTTCGGCGAAGGTTTTGGCGGAACTCTCACTCTCAGCGTAGTGCACCTGAATTTGAGCTATCCAGAAACCCTTTTTACAGGCTTTCCAGGCGCCGCGCTTTTGTACGCTCTCATTTCGGTTTTCATTCTTGTTTCTTTCAAAAAGCGCTTTTTGAAAGAGGCTTCAAGGCTCACCGCCATACTCATCTTTGGACTCGGTGCGCTTATTCAGCTACTTCCACAGTTCTTTGACCCAAGGGTTCAGTTTTCAATGTTTGTGTCAAGCGTGTTAATGGGTAGCGCGCCGCAAAGCTTGGTTCCATATATCGTTAAATTGGCAAGCTGGGCGTCCTTCCATCCAGTCGTCGCAAATATGGCTGAAATTATGGCAAGTCTCTCAATCGCGTTTACGCTAATTCTCAACAAAAAAGCGGTGATACCACTTTCCGCGGTTTATCTCGCTTTCGTGTGGGTTTTTGGAATGGGCTTTATGGGACTTTTCAACGGCGTTGCCACAGACCCAGGAACCCCTCCTCTTCTTTTTGTTCTGGTGTTGTGTGCGACTCTAGCACGCTAGCCCAACAAACGCTCAATTTTTTCGACATAACCCTTAGAGCGTAGCTTCGAAAACTGTTTTTTTGCTTCTAAAAGGTGCGCTCTTACCTGTTCGTAAAGTCCTGTTTCAAGCTCTTTAGAAATCAAAAGCGCTCTTGCGCGGTCAAACTAAGGCTAAACAGCGAAAGCGCGCGCTCAAAGCGCTTTTTTGCCTCCCCCTCGTTTTTTGCAAAAACAAGACACACGACGTGCGCCGCTTCGAAGTTACCTAGCGCGTCGACGTCTTCTGTTTCAGTCGCTATTTTTCCCGCTTTAGCAATAAGCCAAAGCCTTCCAAGCTCCCAGTAAATTGTGGTCATTTCGGGTGCGCAAAGCGTGGGACTCTATTGGCGAGTCCTTGCGGCCAATTTGGGCATCCAGAGGCTTCATCAAGTCTTCATTGTCAACTTGTACTTTTATCCCAACGCCGCTTTTGTCACCATCTCCAAACCATCGATCGCTTCAAACTTTACCGTGGTTTCTTCAAACAAGTAGCATGTCAACTATCCCCATGTTTCCTATTATGTTAAAAACTTGCTCGAATAGTTGTAGCATTTTCTCTTGTATTCGCAAAATCCTGTTAAGCGCACCCCTTTATGTATGCCTGGGTCGTCATCGAGAGTATTCCACTCCGCCTTTCAGGTGGTAGTTGCCAGTTTCTCACTTCTACAAGTGTTTTTGAAGTAGTTTTATCGCTTCCTTGCCTTTTCTTAATTATGGGTATTAGCGCGATGAGTTGCTTACAACGCATGTAAACTTCGGTTGAGTGGGTAGAGATTAAGTTTGGACGAAGTGCGAAAGAGTATGCTTTTACATAAAAACACCACTCTTGTTTAGAGATTGTCAATAATTTGGTCTGTGTTACAAAGAACGTCTGACAAACCTTGTTTTGTCACCGTGTGCCAGCGGGATTCCACGGTTTCTAGACTTCTGCGCTTTCACCCGCATATGCGTGGTGGTGAAACGCTTCGAGCTTGGATCGCCAAGTCTTCGTAGTAAGAAGAAACCTTTGTATTTCGCTCTTTACTTGTTTTATCAAAAAGCTCTCTGATCAGGCCGTGTGCGTCGTAGAGCACCTCATCTTTTTACGATCCTTTTGCTCCAAAACGTAAAGCGTGAGCCTGATCAGTAGGCGTGTTGAAACCACTGATTTGGGCGTATCTACGGGCTTCTCTGAAAACGCTCAATGTTTCTAAAAGCGGGAGGCTCCTAAGAGTTTGAAGAAAGCTCGGCCATCAATTGTGGACCCAAACCATTGGAGCAATTCCGCTCCCTTGAGAGTCGCTTGGCAGAGTAGCTCAAGCGCAAGCGGGTGGTTTTCTGTGTTTTCGCTTATCCAGTAAATACAATTTTCTTTGATTCGATAAACGCACTTGCATCACTCCTGACGTTTATAAGCGTTCATACCTTTAGCCTCTCGCATCTTCCATAGCTCAAATATCTATTACGAACCTTTTAGAACACAACAAAAACCACTAACAACGCGTATTAGTGGGTTGGCGAGCCACCGTACTAAAACTTCACGCTTCTTCACAAACTCAGACAGTGTAGCGCTAAACAAATGCCACATTAAACACTTTACACCAGGTTCTGTAAACCTTGTGAACGCGTAAATTCACAGTTTGGTTGACGCTTCCTTTAAATGGGATCCAAAAACTGGTACTCCTTGATTATGCTCATCTTTTCTAGATTCTTTATCACCGAATCTAGCACACTTGTTGAAAGCGTCACCCCTTCCTTGCTTTCGATACGCCTTTTGAGCTCACTCCAAGAAAATTTCTTTGAGACAAACATCTCAACGCAAGAATGTACCTCAGTGACCTTTTAGAAAGTTTAACAAGCTCGCTTTTTGCCAAGATATCGCCGCTTCTTTTATTTTGTTTATATTTCCACCTTTAAGCACGCTATTTCCAAAAACGCAAGCCAGCCAACTATCCCGTCAAACGTGTCAACACCCTTTTGCACAACTTCTTTGATTTGTGCATTCGCTTCTTTAAAACCGCGCTTTAAGAATTGCATACTCGTTTGTCGATCAAATCTGTCCAAGTTAGTAGTACCTCCCGTAAAGCGTTGAACTCGGATTTTCTACGCCCAAAAAATCGTACAAAAGTCCGATTTCTGAGCTTGTGAGCACGAATGTTATGTTTTTGTTGTAGTCATACGAATGAGCAATCGCGTTCTTATCTAAAAAAGTTAGGGCCTCTTAAATTCTGCGCTTCGTTAATCGCGATTACAACTCGTTTTCGTTGAGCTCGTCGAACAGATCGGACAAGCTGATATACTGTTTCCCTCTCCAAGCCAGTTCGACTTCGTTCCCAAGAATCCTTTTTATCTTAGACAAGGTTTTATCAGTTTGTTTAGGTTTGATGAAAGCGCGTTAGCTATCAGTCTATAAAGGTCATTAGTTTTGTTTGAGCTCTCTTGCGTCAATCAGCACTAAGGGTGTACCGAGCTCGTTGAGAAAAACCTTGAGTAAGGATGTTTTGCCTATTCTTCGAATACCAGTGACCAGAATTAAAGGTCTATTCATGTTGACCTTGAGCTGTTCAAGCTCTTTTTCTCGGTCAATCAACTTTCGTCTATTTTCTTTAAGTCTTTCGTCAAAAAGCACTTCTACCCCCAGAACTTAAAGCTTTTGCCAACCGCTCTGAGGATAAGTCGAGAAACCCAAAGTTGAAAACAGTATGAGCGGTAGATTCGCTGTTTCTGTGAAAAATGCAAACAGCTCGGCAATCGCCAAACCAAAATCCTAGAAATGCAAGTGGTCACAATTACCACTTTTAATCTTTCGCAGTAGCGTATATTAAAGAGCGTCTGGTATTCCAAGTTCAGTGGGGCGATCGCTGTGTTTTACCATAAAACCCCAAAAGCGTTTGCATCTTTGTTCGAAGCGCTACCACATGTCAAAAGAATTTGCTCGATAAGCTCAAAAACACTATAAACCTTTGTGAATTGAGCGCTCTTCCTAAAAAGACCCCTCAAGAAACCACTATAATCTATGATTACAAAGGTAGCTTATCGAAAGCAAGCTTGCGACCACCGCGGTTCCCACAATTTGTCAGAAAAACGCGTTTTCACCTTATCACAATTGACAAAAGAGTCCAAGCCAATCGCCATTACGAGAAACTTTTTATTAAACACTTTAAAATAGGAATAGTGAAAGTGTGAGCTACCCCGCCTGGCGAAGCTTCCTACTTAATGACCACAGCTTGCCCCGAGGGGTAGAGAGCGGGGCTCTACAGGCTCTGAGGGTGGCTCCCACCCCGATCTTTCGTCCCAGTCTGGGATTGGTGCCCACTCGTCGGATGGGGTAGAGGCGTACCTCTCTGACGCTTTAACAGTCTCGGTGACGCTTACCCCGCCGGTCATCTAAATGTTGACTGCGAATATTTAAACTTACAAAGGCGCTATCCATCCCCCCTCAAAGAGGTGAGGCTTTCCGCCCCCTTTGAATAACCTTGTATTTGGCACACAACACTCGTTTAAGAAGCTTGATCGCGGTTCAGCGTTTAACGCATTGCTCTTCGTGATTCAAAACGATCGTGTTATGTGTAAGACGAGTGGCGCTTTAAATTGTTTCTGTGCTGTACACCTTTACCCCTTCAAAGTAGGTTTGTAGCACGTGTAGACTTTGGCTGTCCAAAACCACCAAGTCCGCAGTTTTTCCGACCTCTATCGAACCAAGCTGAGCTTCAAGATGATTCGCGTACGCCGAGTTGTAAGTGTAACACCTTATCGCTTCTTTGAGCGTAAGCCTTTGTTTTGGGTTTGGCGCGTTTAGCGCGAGCTTAATCCCGTAAACGGGGTCAAGAGGCATCGAGTCTGAGCCAAAGGCGACAACCGCGCCTTGCTCTAAAAGGCACTTAAAGTGGTTGTTACGCGACAAAATGTGTTCACCAAGCCTTTTTTCGTAAAGCCCGCCTGGATAAGACCACTGTAGGAAGTTGGGTTGCATGCTACACACAAGGTTTACTTCTTGCGCTTCTAGCTCTTCGGGAAGTACTAGCTCGTTGTGCTCTATTCTTAGCCTTCGGTTTTGAAACTTGCGAGAAACTCGGACGACTTGTTGCACCGCGAGGTCTCCTATTGCGTGCGTCATGACTTCCATCCCGCGCGAAAGCGACTCTTTGTAAAGCGCCTCAAGTTGGGAGTCCGAGTAAAACAGCGTGGGATTTCCGCTTTGATCGCGATAGCCCAAGGAAACCGCGGCGGTTCGAGCGCCTATCGAACCATCCGCAAAAAGCTTGGTAAAGCCAATAAACAACTTGCTTGTTATCACCTCTCCCGTTTTCCAAGCTCTTTTGGTCAATCCTATCGGCGAGAACACAACCCTTATTTTCGGTGGGCTACGCAAGTAGTAGCTCAAAAACTCATCACTTTCGATGTCGCACACAGTCGTGACCCCAAGTTTCAAACATTCGCTTTGAGCTTTGAGTAGCCACTCGCTCAAATCAAACTCCTTTGTGATTTGCGAAACAAGCCTTGTGAGCTCGTGCTCCTTTACAATGCCGTCAGTTGTGACGTTTATTCCCATGCTTTGCGCAAGCTCAATCGCCTTACGGTTTAAAACTCCGATGTGTCCGTCAACTCTTACCGCAAGAACTGGGTTTTGGTTTTCGATTTCATCCGGTTTTAAATACTGTTTTTTGCTCCAAAAGCTTTCGTCCCACCCTCTTGCGTAAACCCATCCAGAAAAAGCGGGTTTGGCGGTTTTCAGGTGCTTTAACACTTCGCGTTTTGACTTTCCCTGTAAGTCAATCGTCGCAAGTTTAAAAGCGCTTGAGCTCATGTGAACGTGAGAGTCGATGAAAGCAGGCGCGACTATTGCGCCGCTTAGGTCGAGCTCTACGTCCGCCTTTAAACTTCCTCCCACTTGTAGAACTTTGTCGGTGAACACAACCGAGTCTTCAATCCTCCAAGGTGTGTAAACCACGCAGTTTGTGAACCTTATACTCTTTGGCACAGGGGACAACATACCAAAAAGGGTATAAGCCTATTGTCCACAGCTGTATTGCGCAAGCGCGTACACTAACACTCCTTCTCGTTACGCTTCAACGGATGCGTTTATATCAAAGTGGCGCTCAGACTTGCGGACAGGTGGGAGTTCACACTGCTTGTTGTGCTATTTTTGCTGTCTATCCAAGGTGAACAATTTCGTAAAAGTGTTTGTCAAAACCCGAATAACCCTATTGCGCGTGTCTCACCTCACCGCTTAGAGCCTGTAGCTGTGACACAAAGGAAGCGATTTGAGAAAGCATAGTCGCCAGCCATTGCGCCTTTTTCCTTAGTGATTCAAGGTTTTGTCTTGTGCGATCAAGTGTGTCCGCCATTTGGTTTCTGAGTAGCTCGTTAGCGACGCGAACGTCCTCCTTTTGCCTATACCCTCGTAGACCGGGAATAAGAAGCTCAAGCTTTTTGATGCTATCACTCTCTCCTTCCACTTTTCCCTTGATATCTGGGTTTTCTGCTGACAAAACTTGTCGATGTTACAACATCACACAGCCTTCTGTGTCATGCAAAAGCTTTCCCTTGCTTGTGAAACTTGTTTTCTTTTTAGGATGTCACAGACTTATACGAAATTGTGGTGATGTGTGCCCAACTAAAGGGTTAATCAAAATTCGCTTTAGCCTTTTACAGCTTCTATATTTCTTGCAAAAACTTGGAATTGTTTTGTGCTCAATACATCACGTCTTGCTCACAACCTTTACCGCTGTTCCGTAAGCGATAATTTCGTCCATAAACTCTGAAAGCTCGTTTGAATCAAAGTAAACCTGCAAAATCGCGTTTGCGCCCATCGAAAGAGCGTGAGAAATCATTCTCTCCATCGCGGTTTTCCTTGCTTTTTCCGCGTTTTCCACAAACTCTGAAATTTCCCCTCCGACTATGCTCCTCAAACCTGCGAGAAACCTCCCTCCTATTCCCCTGCTTCTCACGGTGATTCCCACTGCTATTCCAAGAACCTGTTGAACCTCATAGCCAGGAATATAGTTCATCGTGCTCACTATTATTTTTTCGTTGTTGAGCATAGAATTTTTCACCCGTACTCATCGATTTTTTCTAACTATAAAGAGTTTGTGGTACTAAGTCCGCTGATTTACACGGCTCAGTTATAAGCTATACAAAAACCGATTTTTCGCACAAGGCCTTCTTGACGATAGCTCTATATCATGTAACAATCACTCTTAACCTCTCTATTCACTTGGTAAGCCTTGACTTTTCAAATTCAGCGCTCAATTCTTCCACTTATGCAAAGGCTTTCAAATCGGTAATGCTAATGCGCTGTGACTCGCGCTATGCAAAACTAGGTCAAGCGTATTTTAGTATATCTAAACAGTTAAAAGGTCGTAACAAAGGTGTTGGAAGAAGCTAACTCCTCAATTCAAAATTCGTAGTGGCTGAATAACGCGACGAGCTCGAAAGGTCTAAAATCATCGCAACGGCCGTCCGTAGGTTGCGTGCTCTAACCAAATAGCATTAGTGGTTCTCATGTGACCGGAGTATATAGCGCGTGTCCAGATAAAAACTTTAACGCTACGCTCACCAACTTGATAATCCAAACACTTTCTTATTCGAAATGGTGTCCAGATAAGGCGTTGATTCGACTATACACACCTGGTATTATAAAAAACTCAAATACGTGTTTTTGTTGCTCGTTAAAAACGAATAGAGGGTATAAACTTGCTCGAAAGCTTCAAAAAATTACCCCGTTCAGTTAAACACCTGATTCTGGGAATTTTTTTCTCTCAACTTGCAATAGGACTTTTATTCATAGACGCTTCTTATTTTTTAACAGGTGTAAAAAAGCTTCCTGCTACGTTTTCCGGTTTGTTCTTTTCTATTGAAGGCGTGAGTTCTGTTTTGCTCAGTGTTCCCTTTGGAGCGCTTTCGGACAGACACGGGAGAAAGAAGTTCGTGATAGTTGGAAACACTGTCATCGGTTTGTCTGTCGCGTTAATCAGCATCACAAACTTTGAACCGTTGTTGCTTCTTTCAGCGTTTCTTTCGGGGGCAGGTGATGCGGCGTTTACTGCGTCGACAGGCGCGCTTCTTGCACAACACTCCACTTCTGAAAACAGAGTCGCGGTTTTTTCTCTCGCTTCTTTAACGAGCGACATGGGGAATAGGCGGTTTTGCGCTTCTTCTGGTCACCCCGCTAACTTCGTTTGGGATTTCGGCTGAGCGAACGCATGTTCTCCTTTATTTGTCGCTAGGGATTTTCGCGATTTGCTCAAACGTGGCACTTTTAAAAGTGGGAGAATCCAAGCCTTCAATCAGAAGAACAAAGCTATCCAAACACACAAAACACTTGCTTTTACGCTACACTTTTTCAAACTCTTTCTTTGCCTTCGGAGCGGGTATGGTAGTTCCCCTTATCAGCGAGTGGTTTTACTATAGATACGGAGTTACCGACGCTTTAAGCGGACCAATCCTTGGCGCCTCAAACCTTGCAATAGCCTTGACCACTCTTATCGCCCCTTCTTTGACAAAAAGATTTGGTCTTGTAAAATCCATAGTTTTGACCGAAGGCTTGAGCACACTTTTTATGTTTGTAACGCCGCTTCCTTCTAGCTTTTGGGTTTCTGGTTCGGTTTACATCGTGCGCACTTATGAACGTCGCAGATCCGCTTTCTTCAGCGTTGATCATGGGAATCATTCCAGACGAAGAAAGAGGAGTAGCTTCTGGGATGAACTCCGCGCTCTGGAGAATGCCCAACGCACTAAGCTCGTACCTCGGCTCTGCGCTTATCAAAGCTGGTGAGCTAAAAACACCGTTTTTTGTAGCTGGCACTTTGTATATTGTGTCGATTACCCTCTTTTGGCGGTGGTTTAGAATTCAAAAAAGTTAACGCTTTTCTTGAGTTGTGCCGCTTATCGTTATCGTCGCCTCAAAACCGCTTTTTGCCAAACCGGAAACTCCAACTTCTATATACCCTTTGAGTTCAACTTGGTAGTTTTCGATGCCCGCTTTGGTCAACTCATCTTTGATTTTTTGTAAAACCTTTGATAGTTTGTGAACTTCGTTGTCTTCAGATTTTGGGTGCTTAAAGATTCTGCCGCTTGGGTCTTTTTCCCAGAAGTAGGCTTCAAAACTTTGCGCCATACTCAACACTCGTTTTAAAGAAGTTAAAAGTTGTGTAACAAAACTCTCTTTAGTGTTTAATTCCAAGGCGTTCTGATAAACTCAAAGAGCTTTTCGGAATTTCCCCTTGATAAAGCTTCAACCTGTAGCTACACGCTCGTAGCGTTCTGATAAAAGCACGCTAGTTTGTCGACTCAATCCTTTTTGCGGTAGATGAGCACTGCTAGGCTGAAACTTAGTTTTTTAGTGACCTTTGCTCATAAGCTAACCATACAACTTCTTAAGAAAGAGTAGCGCTGGCAAAATGATGTCAACCGCATCCCTCATTGTATAGATCGCGTGACCCAGATTCGGAATTACGTGTAGCTCGAAGCTCTTTTCGTGCTGTTGTAGCTTTTGCACGTACTTTAAAACTGGGGCTAAAGGCGTCCTTGTGTCGTTTTGCGAGTGGATTATGCAAAGTGGTGCGCGAACGTTTTGCGCGTAGCTTATGGGAGAGCGTTCTCGCATAAGCTCTTCGTTTTTTCCAGAAAAAAGAACTTCGATAAAACCCTTAAAGGAGCTATCGGAAAGCGAATACATTTCAAGCCAGTCTGTGACCGCCGCGCCCGCAATTCCAAAGCTCCACTTTTCAGGCTCTTTCCCAAGGGCAAGAAGCGTCATGTAGCCACCGTAGCTATAACCCATTATGCCGACAACGTTTGCGATTTTTGACGCGTATTCGCGCGCCGCGAGGATATCCCTTAAGTCACCACCGCCCGCATCGCCAACGTCCATAAACGTGAACCTGCTACCGTAACCCGTGGAGCCACGGAAATTCGGTGCGACCACGTGGTAACCCAAAAGCAAGAGCGGAGCGATCAAAAGATTCCAGCGGTTGTCAACTTCGCCCCAAGGCCCACCATGAACGTAAACCACCGCAACTCGTGGGTTCTTCTCTACCTTGGGTTGAATCACCCAGGTCGGAACGTCTATGTCGCTTTTGATTTTCGTGTAATATGTGGAGCCTAGCTCGACGTTTTTGTTTTCCAAAACCACTTCAAGCTTCTGTCCGTCGTGTGAGTAGATTTTCGAAGGTGTGGTGAGGGAGGAAAGGGAAAAGTACACTTTATCGCCTATTTTTGTCGCACCAGAAATCACACCTTTTGGTGTGTCAAGCGCTCTTCCGTCAACAAAAATCTTTGACTCACCTTCTTTCTTTGCTACAAGTAGCCTTTGCTCGCTTTCAAACCCGCTGATTTCCACTGGGTTGTACTGGTACACGTCTTTTTGAGAAAATTCAACCCTTTGGTAATTCATGGATTTCGTGTCAAGCGCGTACACCCAATACGACTCACCCAGGTTTTCGCAGTCGCTCACAAAGTGCGCGTATTCGCCGCTAAGCGAAACGGCGTAGTTGTTGCTTCCTTGTTTTGGCGTGAACACTTTGAGCTCACCGCTTAAGTTTGCGATGAAAAGCTCGTGCGACTTGGGGTTACCTTTAAGCCAACCAGAGCCTAATATCAAATCCCCTTGAATGTCAGACACAAAGGAAAATGGTGGTAGCGTTGCGAGTTTGCTAAGCTTTCCGTGTTCCACAACGTAAAGCGCTGTTTCCTGTAAAGATGAGCCGACAAAAGCGATCCTTTTTTGGTCGTAAGCGAGTGAAATCACCCGCATTTGAGGTGAAACAGCTTCGTACTCTTCGCCTTTCAGTGTTACCACGTTCAAAGAGTGTATTTCTTTTCCTTTTTGCGTGTCAAACGCGTACACCAAAAAATCTAGCTCTTTTTTTGGTAAAGCGGGTATTGCCACGGGTTTGTTTGTGAGCCTTATCACTTCTTTTGAAATCACAGATATGTTGCTTTCACCTTGCAAGGTCGAAAGAAAGACAACGTTTTGTTTCAAACTGCCCAAAACCGCGTAAACCGGAATGTTCACGACTTCTTCCAAGCTTTTGACAAGCTCCGAGTACTCCATGAGGATGGTTTAAAAGTGCTCGATTTAAATCTTTTGGGTTTGTGGTAAAAGCCTCTTAAAGACTCGGCAGAGCCTTAAAGGAAACACGCGGTTTTGAAAACTCAGTGCACCACGTTCAATTCATTGTTTGCTAATTACCTGATTGCGTAATACGAAAAATAAATTCAATTACGACAAACCGTTCACGAAATTAAGTGTACAAGAACACAAGTAGCGCCCACACGTCTATCGTTGCTATCCCCCAAGCCTCGATCGTCGCAGCAGACGGCCAGTGAACGGTCAAAGCGACCAAATTCGACACAGCAAAAAGCGCGATGATCGCCTTACCCAACTTCGTGCGCCAAAAAGCCAAGCCCGAAACAAAAATCGCCATGTCAAACTGCACAAAAAACCAAGTTGAAACGAAGACGTGAGGGTATGTGCCCTCGTGGAAAATTCCGATCAGCGCAAGAAAAATCGAAGCGACAAGCACGAACGACGCTGAAACCACCATTAGCTTTTGCGAAAAAGCGCGAATAAGGTAAACTCCGTACAAAAACACAAAAACTGAAACTGTAACAAGCCCGTAGTTGTAAACCCACGGGTGTTTTGCGCTCGCACCCCCTAAGTCGCTAAACGCGTTCTTTGTGAAAACGAACCAAGGGTTTAACAAAACACAAGCGAGGATGATCACCCAGGCGAGCACCGCAGAAAATATTCCGAAGTAGCGAAGAACGCTCACGCGCGCTTTACCTCGACAGGCAAGCGCTTAAAGCCGTAAATTATACCTCCCTGAATCTTTTGCGCCTTGTCTTGTAAAACCTCAACCTCGCGAAAGCTTGTAAGAAAGGCGCGTAGCGCAACTTTTGCTTCAAGCCTTGCGAGCGGCGCGCCCAAGCACATGTGTGGACCTGCGCCAAAAGCTATGTGTTCGTTCGGCTTTCTTTCGATCACGAATTTGTCCGCTTGAGCAAACTTTGCTTCGTCGCGGTTCGCAGAGCCGATCCACACCGCGATTTGCTCTCCCGCGCTTATTTTTTGGCCACCGAGCGTTGTGTCCACCTTCGCAAATCTGTGCGGAAGTTGCACGGGGGAGTAGTACCTGAGCACTTCTTCAATGGTTAAAGGTAGCAACTCGTCCATGTTGCTTCTGAGTTTGCGCAAGCTTTCTCTGTTTTCAAAAAGCGCGTAAACCGCGTTACCAAGAAGGTTTGTCGTGGTTTCGTTTCCCGCTATCAACAAAAGGATAACAAAGCCGAGAAGCTCAGCCTGAGAAAGCGTTCTACCTTCAACTTGGGAGGCGAGTAGCTCGGA
>Ga0208559_100144_pt1 | contig 23074 bp, 23 predicted proteins | sample BED_Mat_host_6_1_FD_187138 | JGI IMG/M metagenome (GOLD analysis project Ga0208559, IMG submission 187138) | Extremophilic microbial mat communities from Yellowstone National Park, USA - BED_Mat_host_6_15 (SPAdes) (version 2) | ecosystem: Environmental > Aquatic > Thermal springs > Hot (42-90C) >...
GCGACTGGAGGAGCATTTCAAGGATACTTATAGGGAAGATGGGTGAAGCCAGAGTAGAGGAGCTAGACCCTTATGGTTCCTCCTCCTACTGCTCTAGGTGTGGGTGGGAGAACAAAGACCTGAATGGAGCGGTTTTTGAGTGTAAAGAGTGCGGTCTCCGTATTAATAGGCAACTCAATGCGGCGATAAACCTGTACATGAGGATGAGCTTCGGGTACATTGTAAAGTGGGTTGGTGGAAGGAAGCGTGTACAACTGAAGATGGAGGACGCTTCCCAAATGGTGGGACCGCATGGTTCTACCCTCCCTCTTGGGTGGGTGCGTGCTGACAGGGGGAAAGCGGAGTGACCCCGATGAACTCGTGAGGGGGCTATATGATGCTGTGAAGCCCAAGCTCTACGCGTACGAGAGGTGTGCTGATGCGTACCTACGTAGAGTGAAACCCATTCGGTGATGTCACGCTCAAAGAGTACGCAAAACAGCTTTTTTCCGTAAAAGGTGTGACAAAGGTGCTAGGCGCCACCGCCAACGGAAGCGCGGTTGCTGACACCCGTTTTGCTCAGAGCTTTTTGTTCGACAACTACCACTACGCTTACTTTTTTGGTTTACACAAATTTTGACCCAAGTTCAAGCGAAGCGATTCAGGTTGTAAAACAGATTCGTTCAAACCCAAGTTTTCTTGTTGGAGGTCTTACTTCTTCTTTGTTGGACGAAATCTCGTACTCACGCGTCGCTTACGAGCAGCTGGAGCTAATCATCGTTCTTGTGATCGCTTTGGTGCTTGCGCTTTCGCTACGCTCTTTGAGTGATTTCTTTGAGCGGTGTTTTCGTGAGCATAACTTGGACCACCGCTTTGCTTTACGTGATCTCTGTCAAACTTCTCCACGAAGAGCTGATCTTTTTGATTCCGATAATTCTTTACGTGATCTTAATGTCATTGGGTAACGACTTCTCAGTTTTTATTTTGAGCAGAATAAAAGAAGAAACAAAGCAAGGTGAGTTTGTGGACTCTCTTTCTCGCGCCATGGCTTCCTCCGCTCTTGTGGTGACTTCGCTCGGTTTGATTCTCGCAGCCTCTTTGGGGTCTCTCGCTTTTTCACCTATTTCGTTCTTAAGGCAACTTGGGCTTGCGTTTGCAATATCCTTGATTCTTGACACGTTCGTGATTCGAGTTTTCTACTTTCCAGCGCTCGTTTCGATCTTCAAAAATCACAAGTAATCCTCTACTTTCACTTCGTTTTGAGCGATGAGTTTTTAAATACAATTAAGATTGTTACAATTATGATTGTAAGATTTATTAATAGACAAATTGAGCTGAATTATCTAGAAGAGATAGCTTCGTCACCGCGCGCAGAGCTTGTGGTGGTTTATGGGCGACGAAGAGTGGGTAAAACAAGACTTCTTCTCGAGTTTCTGAAAAGGAGAGGCGGGCTATACTTTTACATTCCAAATGGAGGAAAGGGAACGGTTCTGAGAAGTCTATCACAGGTTGTGGAAGCTAATTTTTACCCTGGTTTTACTTTTCGAGAATTTGACGAATTTCTGAGATATCTTTCACGCTGGTTCACAGAGCACAGGGGTGGGGTCGTGGTTTTAGATGAGTTTCAAAACCTTTCAATTCTTAAAGGTGCCGTGTCCCTTCTACAGAAGAGTTGGGATGAAGAGTATTCTAGGATCGGTGCAAAGCTTATTCTCGCTGGCTCATCCGTAGGAATGATTGAATGCGTGTCGCTACGGGGTGACGCACCACTCTACGGTAGAAAGACAGGCGTGGTGGAGCTCGAACCACTTCACCCAGCCTACCTAGCCCAATGGTTTCCACGCTTAGAACACGCGAAGCTCGTCGAATTGTACGGGGTCTTCGGCGGGACTCCCGCTTATCTCGAACTAGTAAACCCAAGTAGGAGTGTAGAAGACAACGTCAAGCGGCTAATACTCGACAAGCGTGGACCACTTTATCGTGAACCAGAATTCCTACTAATGGAGGAAGTGCGCACACCTGCACGTTACGTTGACATCTTGGGCGCGATATCGCAGGGGAAGATCACACTAAGCGAAATCTCAGACTACACAGGGATAAGCCGTGAAAATGTGACCACATATCTTGCAACGCTCATATCTATGAGGCTTGTCGCAAAAGAGAGCACGCCCACAAAGAAGGCCTCAAGGTATACGCTCACAGACCCTTTTTTCGAGTTCTGGTTTAGGTTTGTTTTGCCTAATAGGCCACTACTTGAACACGACCTACAAAATCAGGTGTGGGAGAAGATAAAGCAAGAGTATAACGCCTATCTTGGAAGAGTTTTCGAAAGAATAGCCCGTCTACATATAGCATCAAAGATAAGAAAGGGGGAACTTGTGATTCACCCAGACTACTTAGGTGCATGGTGGGATAAGGATGTAGAAATAGACATAGTGGCCCTCTCAACAAGAGAGGGCAAAGCTGTGTTGTTCGAGGCCAAATGGTCGACCCTAACTCAAAAAGAAGCAAGAAGAATACTTGAAAGCCTTATCCAGAAGGCTACAACACTACCGACACATCAAAACACTTACGGCTTAGTGGCCAAAGACGTTTACCAAAAAGAAAAACTCTTACACGAAGGTTTTATAGTGTACACACTCTCCGACATCTTTAACCCCAATCAATCAGTATAACATCGCATAAATACGACAAATTCAGTGCTCAAAGTCGCACAATCTAAAATACCTTTGGTCAAACATACGGTGTGGACAGTATGAGTGGCTTGTCACAAAATTCTTTTTTGGTGTCAAAGCTCACGCTCAAAAGCGTAACTACTGACAAGCGCATTAACGCCAATAGTGCACCAACTCATAATAAAAATCACAAGTAATCCTCTACTTTCACTTCGTTTTGAGCGCTACCTGTGGTCAAAAGCGTTCTCACGTTTTTTACCGCTTGCAAAACCGCTTCTTCGAAAACTTCTCTGTTCGAGTCTGCGCCAGCTGTGTGGGGGGTGCCCATAAAGTTCGGATAGCTCCACAATTCCGATTCAAACTCCTCCCTTCCGTTCTTTCTCCAAAAAACGTCTGTCCCAAACCTGAAGTCGGGTCTTTCTAGTAGCACCTTTTTCAGATCGTCTTCGACAACAAGCTCCGCTCGTCCAACGTTCACCATAATCGAGTTTTGTTTTACACAAGAAAGCATTTTGTAGTCAAAAAGAGAGCGTGTGTGCTTGTTGAGCGGTAGCGATATCACGCTCACATCAGCGCGAGATAAGAGCTCAGGAAGCTCGTTAATAGAGTGTCTTTCGTCAAAATCCTGAGATTTGAACGAGCGTGACACACCGAGCACCCACATCGAAAAAGCGCTCTTTCCAATTTGCGCGACTTTTGAGCCTATTCCCCCACAGCCTATCACGAGTAAGGTTTTTCGTGTAAGCATGTAACTTTGCGCGTTTCTTTCTCTTCTGTTCACCATTTTTGCGAGCGCAAGAACAAGAGCCCATGCGTGCTCCGCCACAGGAAGTGAGTAAGCACCGGCGTTCGAAAAAACTCTAACGCCCTTTGGAAGTTTATCGAAAGGAAGGCCGTCTACACCCGCAGAAAACGTTTGTATGTACTTGAGCTTGGGTGCGCGATCAAGAATTTGGGTAACTTGAGTGGGCCAAGCGAGAATCACCTCCGCATCACTTGGGTCGTCGTAGCTCACCTCCCACTCTTTAAGCACCTCACGCGCTGTTTCACCCAGTTTGAGCGTAGAGTAAATTATCACGCAACACTAAGCTTTTTACGAAATATAAGTTTCAACCTTTTCCACGATTAAGTAAATACCATCTCTCGCTTTCACCACCACCCTGTCGCCAGCGTTTAGCGGGCTACTGCACTTTGCGGACCACAGCTGAGAGTCAACCTTTACCACGGCGGGTTTGACGCTGGTTGAAGCGCTTATCACAACACCTGTTTTTCCGATCACTTCCCTATCGATATAACGAGTGGGGTGAATTTCTTCGTTGAGTTTTACGAAAGCGACGATCGCAACTGCGGCAAAAAGCGCTATCGACAAAACAAGCGAGGTGTAAGAGTGATACTTGAACCACGAGTAAAGCAACGCGGATGAAACGATCAAAGCGAGCGAAAGCATGATCGTGCCGCCAATTCCCCAGCGAACAATTGAAAAAGTGCTAACTCGCTCTTCGCTCACATGGTTGGTTTTACTCAAAAAAATAAAAAGCTAACGCGACTCTGTTTGGTTGAACGCGTTCAGGGAAGCGCCCTGCACCTTTTGGTACGCCTTTTCTTCGCTCTTCAAACCAAGGCTTTCGGCGGATTGAGAGTCGAGCGAAAGAAAGCCCCAAACGAACGCGCAACCTTCGGTTTCGCACACGTGAACGCCAGGGTGGTTGAACTCACGCCCACACCTGTGAATTCCGTGGTTTTTCGAAGGCACATCGTACTCAATCAGCGCAGAACACCTTTCTTCTCTTGGTTTGTCTCTTGCGAGCTTAAAGAGGGGCATTTTTCTATATATGATTTACGCAAAGGTTATTTATAACTTATTGTATAACTCTTTTAATAAAGGTATATCCCTTATCTTTTCTTGAGGCAGTAGCTCCCACAAAACTCCTTCGGGGCGCGCTTTTTCTCTAGTGACGTCAAACCTTCTTTTTGGTGTGAAGAACGCGTCGAGTGTGAAATCAAAGGGTTCCACAGGAATCCACTCAACCAGTTGTAGCTCGTGCACGCTTGAAAAAATCGGCGTCTCGCGCGTCACCTTTTTGTACGTGCGCAAAATCGCGTACTCCAGCTCGGCGTAGCCCTCTCCCTTGCCAACTCTTGCACCATCTTTTGACACCGCGACCGAGCCCACGACGATTAGCTCTATTTGAGGTAGCTCTTCTGGGTGAACTATTTTTCCGTATTTCAAGGCGCCTGCGATCGTGCACGCTTTTGCGATTTTGTTACTGTCAAGCTTCGATGGGTCTATCAAAACGAACCCTTGCTTTAACCTAGGGGTTGGCATGACAAGCTTTTTTCCTTGTAACAAACAGCGTTTTCTCACTTCGGTTTGTGGTGAGTCTGGGTTCACCTTTACCACAGAAGCGTTCAAAAACTCCTTTGACGAACAAACAAGCCTTGCGGCTTCGTTTGAGCCTTTGAAATTCGGAATCGCGCCGTACGCTTTAAACGGAAACGCGAGCGCTTTGTTTTGCACAAGCGTTTTCCACACGCTTTCTCTAATCTTTTGTTTTTGTTCGCTCATCTTTTCTTTGCCAAAAACACGCGCACAAACTGCACAAGCGTCTCTCCTTTTTGGTTGTAACCACGGCTTTTGATTTTTACAATTCCCATGCCGCTTTTCGATCTCGATTCTCTTTTTTCTATCACCTCACCCTCTGCGTAAATCGTGTCGCCCACAAAAACCGGTTTTTCAAAGGAAACGTTTTCGAGCGCAAGCATCACACCTTGCGCGCCAGTTTCGGTTGTGAGAAGCCCTGTGACCACCGCGAGTGTAAAGAAGCCGTTTGCAAGAAGCCTTCCCGAATACTCTGGAAAGCTTTTTTCTATGTAGTGCGCGTTAAAGTGCACTTGGTTTGCGTTGTTAGTAAGAAGCGAAAACCAGATGCAGTCTGTCTCGGTTACGGTTCTACCAACTTTAGGGCGAATCTTTTCGCCCACCACAAAGTCTTCGTAATACCCTTCTTTCACAAAAAGTGTTTTGTGAACACACCTAAAAGCCTCTCGCAAATTTTTAGTGTGTATGAGGTTCAGTGTGACACTTGAGTGTAAAAAGGACGAAAACTCGCTTTGGCGAAGAATTTGTGACCTTGACAACTTCACAAAATACTGGCACGGAACAAGGAAGTTCAGCTACAAAAAACAAAATGGAGAAATACGCGCAAGCGTTGTTTTCGCGTTTGGCGGAAGGGGCGAAGCGAGAGTCGAGATTGACGAGCAAAAAAGGGTTTTGACAATTCTCTACGAAAAGGGCGCATTCAAGGGCGAGCAAAAAGTGTGGCTTGAAAAAGGAAGGATATGCGCAAGCTGGGACGTTGAGCTCCAAAGTGTGTTCAAGCTTTTTTCAAGTTGGAGCGAGGCTCACTTTAAGAAGGGCACACACAACGCGCTAATGAGGCTTTGTGAAGATTCCTAGTTTTCTTAAAAGGTAGAGCGCGTTTTCGAGCATTCCGTGGTCGTTGTTTAAGTAAATCGCCTTGATTTCTGAGTCGCACGCGTTCACTTGAGAAACGATTTCGTCCAGTTCTTCGCTAGAATAAACGTAGGAGTACCAGCTTTCTCTACCGTGCAGCCTTAAGTACACGCTTTGTTTAGAGCACACAATCTCTCTCGGAAGCTCTGGCGCGTCAACCGAGCAAAATCCGACGCCCATCTTTAAAATCCTTTGTTTGAAGCTCCACCAACGCACATCGCGAAACTCCAAAACTGCGTTCAGTTTAAAGCCTTCGAAAAAAGCGCTAATGCGCTCGATGTTTTCTTTTGTGGGAGAAAAGCTTGGGGGTAGCTGAAACAGCCAAAAGATGATCTTGTGTTGTAGCGGTTTTAGCGGCTCAACAAAACGCTCCCAAAGAGCTTCGCTCTTTTTGCCAAACTTCGAGTAGTGGGTGATTGAGCGGTGCACCTTGATGCTAAAGCCAAATCCCTCTGGCGCCTTGAGCCACGCGTTCACCCAGCTTTTCACGGGAAACCTGTAAAAGCTTGCGTTGATCTCCACCGAGTTGAAACCCTGCGAAAGGTACCACTCAAAAGCGGTGGGTTTGCCAGGATTCCAGAAGTACTGGTAACCAGACGTTCCGACGTACACTTTCATGTTCGACAACCGAGCATCCAAAAAGATTAAATCCACAAGCGCTTTTAACGCTTGTGTCACACGCTTTTGATTTTGTGCAAATCGAGCTTCCACCAAAAAAGCCAAGAAGTAAGAGCGTGACCGAAATCAGGGGGCCTTACTACACAGCAGTTAGCTACGGTTACTTAAAGCACCTTCTTGACGACTGGAGTGAGTACATAGACGGCTACAAGTTTGCGGGTGGCTCGATGAGACTTCTTAAAAAAGACAAGGTGAGAAGAATAATCGAGCTTTGCCACGAGCACGATGTTTACGTGTCAACTGGTGGTTTTGTGGAACGCGTGATCGTTCAGGGAGAAGAAGCGGTTGACCGCTATATCGAAGAGTGTAAAAGCTTGGGTTTTGATGTGATAGAAGTGTCTAGCGGTCTTGCGCCCATCCCTCTTAGCGACAAGCTTGAAATCGTAAAAAGCGTTCAGAGAGCGGGTCTTAAGGCAAAGCCCGAAGTGTCCATCATGCTTGGTGCTGGTGCGGGAACCCATGTGGTGGGGTACGAACAGCAAATGAAGATCAAAAGCTACAAAGAGTTTGCGAAAGAGGTGAGCGCTCACCTCAAACTTGGCGTTCAAATGATCATGATCGAGTCCGAAGGGCTTACCGAAGATTTACCTCCCGAAAAGTGGAAAAAGGACGTGATAAAAAGGCTAGTGGACGAGTTTGGGCGTGAAAAGCTCATGTTTGAAGCGTCCGACCCTCCTGTTTTTAAGTGGTACCTTACCACTTTTGGGCGCGACGTGAATCTGTTTGTCGACCATTCACAGATCGTTGAGTTCACCGCCTGGAAGACAGGGCTATGGGGAGATCCTGCAATTTGGCAAGGAAAGAAGTTGAGCTACCACTCACAAAAGTAATCTTAATTAACACTGCAAACTAATTCACACGAAATGCAGAGCAATGAAACGTTACGAGCGCAGTTGGACGAAATGCGCTCGAAACTTTTGGTTTACGTCAACGGAAGATTCGTCAAAGCGAACGAGCCTGCGATTTCCGCGTTCGACCACGGCTTGTTGTACGGTGACGGTGTTTACGAAGCGATCAGAAAGTACGGCGACAAGATTTTCATGCTCGAAGAGCACATCGAGCGGCTTTACGAGTCCGCAAAAACCTTAAGAATAAACATACCTTACACGAAAGAGGAGCTAGCTCGAATCGTAAAGCAAACCGTGGAAAAAAACGCGCTAAAAGACGCCTATATCAGAATAATCATCACGCGTGGGTATGGCAAAATGGGGGTAGACCCAAGAGGTTGCGTCGAACCCACGGTTCTCGTTATGGCAGAGCCGCGTGAGCCCATTTTTTCGGTAAAAGGCGTAAGAGCGAAAATCGTTTCGATAAGAAGAATTCCTCAGCAGTGCATAGACCCCAAGGCGAAGACCTTGAACTACCTCAATCACATTCTTGCAAAGATAGAAGCGCTTGAAAGCGGCTTTGACGAAGCGATCATGCTAAACGAACAAGGCTTTGTGTCCGAAGCTTCAACCGAAAACGTTTTCATAGCAAAAAAGGGTATGGTGGCCACACCTCCGCTTTCCGCGGGAATTCTTGATGGGATTACAAGAAGAGTTGTGATAAGGCTTGCGAAAGAGCTGGGAATCCAGGTTAGCGAAGTGAACCTGACACCACACGACCTTTACAACGCGGATGAAGTTTTTCTTACAGGAACCGCGGCTGAGGTTGTTCCTGTGGTCTGTGTTGACGGCGTGAAAATCGGTAGTGGAGAAGCTGGACCTGTTTTTCGAAGGATACGAGAAGCTTTTGAAACGCTTGTGAGAAATTAAAAGAGGAATTCGTTTTGCGCTACTACCTTGGGGTGGACGCAGGAACCACCGAGATAAAAAGCGTGCTTTTCGACGAAAAAGGAAGGGTGGTTTGTTCGTCAAGGAAAAGAGTAAGAAAAATTTACCCAAAACCTCAATGGGTTGAAAAAGATCCGATAGAAGCGCTCAACGCGCTCATTTTGAGCGTTCGCGAAACTCTAGAGAAGGCGCGCGTGAAAAAAGTGGAAGCGATGGGGCTTGCGAACGAAGGAGAAAGTGTTGTAATCTGGGACGCGCAAAGCGGTAAGCCGATTTACAACGCGATAACGTGGGAGGATAGAAGGACAGCAAAGCTCTGCAAACAGCTGAAACACTTAGAAAAAGAAATAAAAAACAAAACAGGGTTAAAGCTCGAATCCTACTTTTCTGCGACAAAAGCGCGCTGGATTGTCGAAAACGCAAAGCGTTCGACAAAACTCATGTTTGGAACAATGGACTCTTGGTTTCTTTGGAATCTCACGGGTTTTCATGTAACCGACGTTTCAACCGCTTCCAGAACGATGCTCTTTGACATCAACAGTTTAAAGTGGGACGAAGAGCTCATTTCGCTTTTTGGTTTACAGCAACTCGAATTTCCAGAGGTCAAACAAAACAGCGAATTTGTGGCGCATACTAAAAGCGAAATTTTTGGGTTTCCCATTGCAATAAGCGCGCTTTGCGTTGACCAACAGGCCTCGCTTTACGGTCACGGCTGCACCAAACAAGGGGAGCTAAAAATAACTTACGGAACAGGAGCTTTTGCGCTCGCAAACATAGGAGACGCCCCGAAGTATTCGCAAAGCTTGCTCACAACAGTCGCTTGGAAAATTGACGGAAAAACGAGTTACGCCTTCGACGGTGGTGTTTACTCAGCGGGTAGTGCGATAAACTGGCTCATCGAGCTTGGCGTTGCGAAATCAGAAAAAGAAGTGGAAGAGTTATCGCGCAGTGTGCACTCAAGCGAAGCACTTTTTGTGATACCCGCGTTTAGCGGGCTTGCGTGCCCTTATTGGGTCGACGATCTAAAAGCTTCTATCCATGGCATCACGCTTTCTCACACCAGGGCTCATTTTGCGCGCGCAACGCTAGAGTCGATTGCGTATCTAGTTTCCGAAATCGTCGAAGCGATGCAAAAAGAGCTCGGTTCAATCGCCAAAATAAGAGTTGACGGTGGCATGTCAAAAAACCGTTTTCTTGTGCAGCTACAAAGCGACGTGTTACAAAAGGAGCTTTATGTTTGCACGTTTAAAGACGTGACCGCTTTTGGCGTTGCAAGCCTTGCGAAAAGAGCGATTGAAGGAAATGGTTTTTCTCAAAAAAAGTACGTAAAGTATTCGCCTAGCTCAAACTACGAGCGACAAAAAACAGATTGGAAGGAAGTTCTTACGCGCACGCTTTACTCTGGCGGAATTTCGCTGTAAATCACACTAAGGTCGATTCCTTGCTTTGCCCTGTACCACTTTGAAACGAAGTAAACCACGACTCCAAGAATTGCAACCGAAAGGAAGGTTGCGATGGTGTAAGGCGTGATGTAACCTCCGACAGCTGGATACGCGTAGCTTGCGTAAATCATCCAAAGCAAGTACCCAAAAGTTATCGAACCGATAAGGGTGATAAGTGGAATGTTTGCGACTCTCCTTTTCACAATTTCTGGAGAGCTTTCAAACACTTGTCTTTTTCTAAAAGGAAGGGTGAGCGCCGCAAAGACTGGAATGAGCATGCACAGCACCGCAAACAGGATGAAGTTGATCTGAACAAAGATCGTCGTGTAAACGCTAAGCGCAAGTCCTATTTCAGCAAGAATGGTGATCAGTATAACCGAATACAAAGGCGCGCCATTTGGTTTGACTTCTGCAAGCTTTGCGGGAACAAGCCTATCGAAAGCCCACGAGAAAATGTTTCGGCTCACGTAGTAGAAGTAGGTCACGGCAAGCGCGATGAGTGAAAGAAGGAAGCCGATAAACACGATTATCGCAAGCGCCAAATTTGGATAAGCCACCGCAGCGTAAAACGATATGAATGGTAAAGCGGGCATTACGCCAGGTGAGCCGTAAAAAAGGTAACCTTCGGCGGCTAGCCAGTTTGTTGAAACAAGTCTTGTGAGAAGAACGTCACCCACAGCAAACAGCGCCCACATGAAAACCAAAGAGCCTATGCTACCAAGAATCAAAGTCCTTGCTGGTCTTTTCACTTCACCCGCAAAGAACGTTGGAATGTAGTAACCGTAAAAGATCCAAAAGCCCATGATAAGACCAGCGGCTGAACCGATTATGGGTGAATACTTGTACACGAGACCGTGCTGAATCGCGGTTGGTATCACTTGTTGAAAGTTGTTTGCTCCCATAAACCTGTTCCAGTTGCTCACGAACGTCGAAGCGTTTGCGGAAGCTAGCGAAGCAAGAATTATCGCCCAAGAAAGCATCGCAAGGTAAAAGGAGTACTTGAGATAAGCCACGGTTTTTGTGGGCGTGACGATCATCAGAACAAAAGTGACAAGCGTGGCCAAGCTTCCCACCACGAAAACCCATATTCCGCTTGTGAGAGAGCTAGACCAAGCGATTAGCTGAGCGTTGTTTGTGAGCACACCAAGCTCGTAAAAGAAGCTTGACATGAGTGTGCTAGGAATCCAAGCGATAAGAGATCCTGCTACAAGACCGCTGAAAACGCTGAGTGTAAAGTTTGAGACAAAACCTCCTAGTGGCGTAAACGTTCTACTTGTGAACACGTAATCCGCACCGCTTCTTGGGTACACGCTACCTATTTGGCTATACGTGATCGCGTGAAAGATGCAAAAGATCATCCCTAACGTCAGAATAAGAAGAATGCTAGAGCCTGGCCAGAGATAGGGAAGCCATGCGTAAGTGATGTAGCCAGAAGAAGGGGGGCTTATGCACTGAGCGCCGAACAGAAAAGCCCCAAATGGCCCGATTGCTTTAACAAGACCGGTGGCGTCTCTTACAAAAACGCTCGCTTTGGACATACAACTGAAAATAAATGGGTAATGATAAATTTTTTGAAAAAAATGTTTGAAAATTGATCGCCATTTAAGAACCACGAAATATTCCAACCTTTTTTTCTCATTCCAATTTTTAACGCTTATAATAAAGAAGGGTGCCAATAAAAAGAAGCGCGATCGATATCATAAATGGCCCATATGTTTTGTAAGCGATACTCTCGCTTACAAAGTAAAACTTCGCAAAAGATATTACAGTAAAAACTAATGCGACTATACCTATTATTGTTTGCTAACGGCACTTTTACCACTTTTTGTTTGATAGCACAAAAGCTTTCGTAAACTTGTTTCTGTCTATAAGAATTAACATTGCCGTAAACGGAAAAAGAAATGCTGAAGTTGCGATTGCCACATAAAAACAAGAATGCGTACGAGGCTGTTACTTATTCCGCGCCAATTATGTCCGCTAGGCGAAAGCCCCTATCAGCACTTAATTTCTTTAGACCACTGAAGACTTAAGGTAGACGAAACACACAACAAGCATAGCTTTTTTAAAAATGTTCAATTTGCGGTCAGTGCCTTAGAGCACATTTTTATTGATTCTACCAATTTTAAGTGTATGCGCAAGAATTGTTTTACTTGTAGAGCATTAGGAATGAAATTACCCTCAATATTTTGCTATTTATGACATAATATACTATATTATACATATTTTTATATTTTTATACATATTTTCACACACATGTTTAAATTGTAGAAATACGATCGATTAATTGAGCTGCTATGACAGTGGGTTTGTTGGCTAAATGGAGGCGGTCACTGTGAGTTTTTCGGTTACCGCACCCCTCTGGATAGGGATATTTTTTGGTGTAATAATAGGCGGGCTTGCTGAATTGTGGGGGATATCCAACTCAGATGTGCTACTTAAACTAGCGAAATGGGAGGACAGGCTATTCATCAACTGCATAGCCATAGCCATAGGGGTAGGAGCAGTGCTACTCTACGGCCTTGCGGCCTTGGGTGTAGGCTTTCACTATGGTGTTAAACCTGAATACATAATAGGAGTGGCGCTCGGCGGTCTTATTTTCGGAATTGGAGTGGCAATAGCAGGTTATGTGCCAGGAACAGAGTGGATGGCACTAGGCGAGGGGCGCAGGGAGGCTATTTACGCTGTTTTCGGTGGTTTACTAGGCGCGGCTTCGTGGACAATACTCTATCAGACTGCAGTAGGTCAATGGCTAGTCAACACCTTAAACTATGGTCCAATATACTTAGCTGGTAAAGCTGGTACAAACCTAGATCTCGGTTTCCTCATATCGCTTGCGTGGGCCGTAGCCATGTTCGGTGTCGCCTACTATCTACCAAGATACCAAAATGGTAAAAGCTGCATATATATGGCCACCCACCCGAACTACAAGATGACTGAAATCGAGTTATCCATACATGAAGAAACATCCAAAATGCTCACGGAAGGCTCCGCGATGCCCGTTGGTCCAAGTGACCACTTAGCCTACTCAGTTAACAATCACTGGGCGCCGAAAAGCGACCTTAGGTGGCTACTTACCTTCGTTGGGGCGATCATAGGCGCGGTCGTAGTGCTCGAAATGTTCCTACACCAAATCTTCGGGGAATCCACAACATACAGCTGGATCGTAGGCTATTTATGGCTACCTTCGTATAGTTACAGTCAACTGGTGTTCAAAACCATTGGGTGGGAGCCGTATAGTGATATAGGAACACTACTAGGCTCCTTCCTAGCTGCGATCTTCGTTTCACGAAGATTCCAAGCCTTTAACGCTTGGATACCGAAAACATGGCAGAAAAGGTTTGGTTCAAGCGAGTTGAAAAGAGATATAGGCGTTTTCTTAGGCTCATACTTAGTGCTCTTCGGAGCGCGAATGGCAGGTGGATGCGCATCAGGACACATCCTAAGCGGCGACCTTCAGATGGCTCTGAGTAGTATAGAATTCTTTGCGTTCGTAGCCTTCAGCCTTCTAGTCACAGGGAGACTTCTTTACGGCGGAAAAAAACAGAGGTGAACACCAGATGAATCGCTCATCACCTCAACAGATCAGGAAAAGCGAAAGAGATGTAAAGCTGTTTGTGACATTTATGACGATCCTGATAATAATTGTCGCCGCGTTGACGGTTGGCTCATATCATGGCTACAGCCCTAACCCATCCTCTGTGGCTATAACAGGATTCCTACTGCTACTCACAGTGCTCATCACAGCGGTATGGTACAAAACCAAGTACCCTGGATATATCAGGGCTGACTGAATAGCACGATTTTTTTCTATACACTGGTCATGGGCTAAGGGTTTACGACGATAACAACTCAAAGACTACAAAAACGATTGTATGGTTTAGGTAAGTTTTTATAGCCTTCTTTTTTGTGTGGCAGCCATACACTTTGAAGGTTGTTCCAAACTGGTAGCATCTATTAGAAAACACCTCGTGCGTCCACAAACTTCCAACTCTTCCCAATTTTTGCTCGTGACTATTGAAATTCCAACAATCGGGTTTTTGAAAGTTTTACAATAAGCTTGAAGCGAAATTCCACCAGAGTGAACTATGGAAGTGATCTGTGCCAAATTAGCTCTGTGTTTCTTTCAAGAATGATTTTTCCTTGCTTTACCACAAACTTCGGCTTAGCTGCCTTCCTTAAAGCCTCCCGCAAATCCTTTGCGTCAATAACGTTAAAGTCAGCGTTGCACCCCACATCAAGCCCGTAGCCGTTCAAGCGTAACACGCGCGCCGCAAAGTACGTCGGCATTTTCACAAGCGCTTCAAAGTCTTTTTCGCGGTTTAGCTGTCCCAAGTACGAAAGAAGCCACGCGTTTCTCAGAGGGTCGAAGTCGCCAAATGGGTTGTAAGGGTCGACCACGTTGTCCAACCCGAAACACACGTTTACACCGCTATCGAGTAGCTCCTTTACGCGCGTGATTCCTCTTCCGATTGGCGGTGGGTCGCTCGCTCCTACAGTGATTGAAGTGCACGGGTTGGAAACCACGTTCACCTGCGCCTGTTTTAGTAGCTGAATCACCCTTGAAGCGTAGCTGTTTGAGTAGTAAGAAAGCGCGATCAAGTGATCCGCGGTCGCCCTCCCTTGATAACCCTGTTTTATCACGTGTGAAACGTACTGCTCGACAAAGTTGGTGTACGGAGACACGTCAAGGTGAACGTCCAAGTCAACGTTCTTCGACTTTGCGATCTCAAAAAGTAGCTCTATTTGCGTTATCCCGTCTTCTCTTGTGAGCTCAGCCTCAGGAAGTCCTCCCAAAACGTTTGCGCCTTGCTCAAGCGCGTGGATCAAAAGCTCCTTCGCGTCTTCTTTCACCACACCTTCTTGTGGAAAGGCGACGATGTCAAGCTCCAAAAGCCCTTTGAATTTTGTTTTGAGTTCCAACAACGCTTCGAGCGATTTCGTGTGAACGATCGAATCCACGTCTACGTGCGTTCTCACAAAGGTGACGCCGTTTTCCAAGCACCACTGAAGCACACTTTCAGCCCTTTTTCGAACATCGTCTTTCGTGAATTTCGTCTTCGCTTGCTTTACCTTCTCTCTTGCTTCTGCTAAGCTTTTTGCTTCGCCCGTGACGAGCGCAAGTAGCGCTTTGTCCAAGTGAACGTGAGGTTCGACAAAGCTAGGAAGAACCAAGTTTCCGCGTGCGTCGATTTCGCTTTCCGCTTTTTCATCAATAGAGGTAGAAACTTTGGCGATCTTACCGTCTTTCACAGCTATGTCAACCGTCGAGGATAAGCCTAGCAACCTTGCGTTTCTCACTATTAAGTCCATTTCAAACCACTAAACGAGCGCTTTTTCTTATAAACTTTTCAAAACCTCGCCCCTCGGGGATCACAAAGGTGTAAATACACGCAGAGAAAACACTCGTGTGCGTGTGAGCCTACCGCTTCCGAGCACTTCAAAGACCAGCGCGTGTTGAAAACCCAGCTCGAAGTAGCGTGTAAGCTTTACAACGCTTACACGCTGAACAAAAAGAGTACCAAAGAAACAAGCACACGATGAGCAAAACCGAGCTCAGGTAACTCGTCTTGGACTTAAGAAAAACAAAGTGTTTCAAGCGCTACACTTTCAGGTTGCGCAACAGGTAGCGGAGAGATTTTACCAAACAAAGGTTCTTCTATGGGTTAGCAAACAAGCCCAAGAAAAAGAAGCCTCACCGCTACCTTTCCTTGGTGTACCCTTAGAGTGGTTGGAGGCTTTCTGATACAAGAGAAGTTGGTCTTGGAAAAAACAAAAAGAAGAAGGCTCGGCTTAAGCAAAATCGGGTTTTTTACTTTAATTCTGCACAGGGTGTTCCCAGAGAGCCAAGTGTCTCAAGTATGCGTCAAACTCTACCCCTCGTCGAATCCACGTTTCTTGGTGGAGGAGCCTGAAGCAGAAGAGCAGTCTTCGAAGGAGCCCAAAAAAGTGGTGAGTGTTGACTTGGGGATAGCAAGACTTGCAACACTTTCAGATGGGCGCTTCTTTGAGAACCCTAGGTCGCTTGAGTGCTCTCTTGATAGGATTAGAGTGCTACAGAGGTCACTTTCAAGGAAGAGGTTTCTTTCAAAAAACTGGCTTAAAACGAAGATAAGGCTCGCTAAACAGCACGAGCGTGTTAAGGATTTTAGGCGCGACTCTTTAAACTCGGGGCGCTACTCACACAGGAGTACGACGTTTTGGTGCTGGAGGATTTGGATGTCCAAGGCTTAATCCAAAGTGGAACAAAAAAGAGAAGGCTCCGGCTTCACGACTCCTCGTTTTCGGAGCTCAGAGGGAATTAGCCGTGTGCTTGGTTGAGCCGCAACTATAGTAGGTGCTAATGACACAAGAACCAAAACCGAAAATAAGACGAGTGTCACAGAAGCTATATATTTCTGTACAGGGCTAGTTTTCACGCTTCTCTGTTGTAGCGGGGGGTGTTACGGATTTTTTATCGTCAGTGACGCGCTCTGGTTTGGCCATAACAAACCTTATCCCCAAAACCGCGGAGGCAGCAATGAGAAACCCCAAGACCAGTAACAGGTATGCGTTTGACTGTGGGCCGCATGTCGGTGGGGTACATAGCGCGTGATGTACTGGTGGTATTATCGATGTGTTCAAACTCGTTACACTCATATCAAAATGTGTCCTTCTTAAACGCTATTAAACTTTATGGTAACTATTTATAGTTCGAAGCCCGTACAAAGTTCTCTTTCTCAGGATCCTTCACTAGAAGTGATTTTATGTGAAAAGCCTATTCTAAGTGCGAGAGCTTTTTTGACTTGGCCTAGCACAGCTACCGTATCCTGCGTTATCACTCTTAATTAGAAAGGTTAGAGAAGTGTTATCTCTAATAATCCTGAAACGTATGGGCAAGCGGTAATGGCGGCATTCTGTTTCGTTTTAAGGAAATTAAGAAAGCTTTTGGATTCCAGCTCAAAGTCGCAGTAAGAACCACAGAATACTCTTAAACTCGGGTTTTGTTGATTCTACCGGTTAAGGTAGGGATTCCTAAAGTATAAATACAAATGCAAAGAAGGTTTGCTGTGCGTGTGAGCTTACCGCTTCCAAGCGCATCGAAAACCATCGCGGGGTGTTGAAAACTCAGCTCGAAGCGGTTTGCAAGCTTTGCAACACGCCGAGCAAGAGGACAAAAAACAAGCACGGTATGAGCAAAAACGAGCTTCGGCAACTTGACTTACACTTAAGAAAGCATAACTCAGTTTCAAGTTGCTACACTCCTAGTGGCAGATGGCGGAGTTTACCGAGCGTGGGAAAGGTTTCTCAATGGACTTTCGAACAAGCCAAAGTCTCACAAATTTCTTTCCTTAGTGTTCCCACAAAAAGGTTGGAGGTTTTGCAACACGAGGGATGTCGGACAAGGCAAAAACAAAAAGAGGGGGGCTCGGCTCTACCTGAGCAAAATCGGGTTTTTCGCTTTAATCCTTCACAGGGAGCTTCCAGAAAACCAAGTGTGCCAGATGTGCGTGAAGGTCTACGCTTCAGGTAGAAGCTACATAATCTTCTTGGTTGAGGAAGCCGGGGTCGAAGAGCAATCATCGAAGGAACCCGTGAAGGCTGTGGGTGTTGAGTTGGGGATAGCGAGGCTTGCCACACTTTCAGATGGACGCGTCTTACAAAACCCAAAACCGCTTGAGGCGCTTTTGAAAGAATCAGGATGCTTCAGAGCGTCAAGAAAAAGGTTTCTTTCAAAAAACTGGCTCAAAACAAAGACTTGCAAAGGAGCACGAACACTTAAAGGATTTCAGGCGTGACTCTTTAAACTCGGTTTTCTACACACAGGAGTACGACCTATTAGTGCTAGAGGATTTAAACGTTCAGGATTTGATCCAGAAGAGCGAAAATAAAAAGAGGAGGAGGCTTCGGCTGTACGATTTCTCTTTTTCAGAGATCAGAGCGGTGCTTGAGTGGGAGTTTCGAAAAAGAGGTAAACTTGTTTTACCTGTTCCAGCGTACAACTCTTCACGCAAGTGTTTTTTGTGCGGGGAAATCAACGAGAATTTTGAAAGAATCTTTAACTGTCCATATTGCGGTTTTGCTATTGACCGTGACCTCAACGCTTGTTTTAAAAAGAGGTGGGAGCCACCCGTGGTAGCCTGGAAAGCTTCGCCCACTACCTCCTCTTCCCTCTCTTGGGTTGAGGGGGCAAGGGGAAGCGGTGATTCAGGAAGCTCCACCAAGCGGGGTAGCTCACAATTTGCGTAGCTCCCAAGGCTTAAATGGCATTTTTGTGAGCTTTGCCTTTCCTTGTAAAGCGCGGAAAATCGCGTTTGCGATTGCGGCGCTTGGCCCTACAATTCCGCTTTCGCCCATCCCTTTTACCCCTAACGGGTTTAGCGGGGTTGGAGAGTCGTGGTGCACGAGCGTAAAGCTCGGTGTGTCAATAGACGTCGGAAGAGAGTAATTCATAAAACCCAAGGAGAGAGGCTGGCCGTCTTTTGAGTAAACGAACTCTTCGAGCAGTGCTGAGCCAAAGCCCTGCGCCAACCCTCCGTGAAGCTGACCTTCGACTATCATCGGGTTGAGCATAAAACCACAGTCGTCGATCATCACGTACTTCAAGATCTTGGGCTCGAGCGTCTCTTGGTCCACTGTGACAAAAGCGATGTGCAAACCCCCTGACACCGTAAGCCCTTTTGGCTCGTAGTAAACCGTGACTTCAAGACCCGCTTCAAACTCGTCGTGGGAGCGGTACGCAAGTCGCGCAACCTCAGAAAGCGTGCAAACGCGCTGTTTTGTGTCTTTTCTTGTGACCACACCATTTTCGAAAACAAGCTTTTCAAGAGGCTGGTCAAACGTCTTAGAGCAAACTTCTAGTAACTTTTTTCGTATTTTTTCATAGCACTCAAGAAGCGCGCCCGCACCCAAAACCGCGCTTCTACTACCCCAAGTTCCAAAGCCGTAAGGCGTGCTCTGAGTGTCACCGTGATGCACACTCACGTCGTCGACAGAAACGCCAAACAGGTGAGCCGCAAGCTGGGAGAGCGTCGTTTCAAGACCCTGCCCGTGTGGCGAAAGACCTGTGTATATTTCGATTTTGCCATCTGGTGTCACCCTTAATGTCATCGAGTCGTACCCTCTGTGGCGCGCGCCCACAGAATCCTGAATTGAGCTAGGCCCAATTCCTCCGCTTTCAAAACCGAACGCGACACCAATCGCCGAATTGGGGGTCTCAAGCGAGCGCACGAGCTTTTTTGCTATTTGTATCATTCCAAGGTAGTCGCCGCTATCGATAACCCTTCCAAGTGGTGTCTTGTACGGAAACTCCGTGACCACGTTCTTCTCTCTCAGTTCAAGCGGGTCGATTTTCAGCTCATAGCTCAGCTCGTCCACCATTCTTTCCAAAACGTAGCTAGCCTGAGCCTGTCCAAAACCTCTGTACGCGCCAGTGGGCGTTTTGTTTGTGACATAGCACGTAAGCTCAAGCTCGATATTCGAAATTTTGTAAGGACCGCTCATACTCACGAACGTTATCGTAGGAGGTCCTAAGCTCATCGCGCCAAACGCACCCAAATCCGCGTAGAACCTGTCGCGTAAGCCGAGTATTTCACCATCCTTTTTTGCGGCAATTTCCACCTCATGAATTTGCTCTCCTGCGTGAACCGTTGAAAACATGTCCTCGCTTCTTGTGGCGACCCACTTTACGGGCTTTCCAAGCTTCATCGCGGCGTAGCTCACAAGAACTTCCTCTCGGTAAAAGTCCTGCTTGTTTCCAAACCCTCCGCCCACATCAGGTGCGACAACCCTTATTTTGTGCTCGGGGTAGTTCAAAACCTCTGAAAGCAACGTCCTCACAAAATGAGGCCATTGGGTTGAGCTGTACAGCGTGAGAACACCGCTACTTCTCTCAAAGGTCGCAAGCGCGCCGCGTGGCTCGATTGGCGCGCCGTACTGCCTTTGTAGCTCAAACCTACGTTTCAAAAGAATCGGAGCGTTTTCGAACACCTCTTCAACTCTTCCAGTCTTTAGCTTTCGCGTGTACGCCACGTTGTCCTCCCAGTTTTCGAAAAGCTTGGGCGAGTCTTTTGAAAGCGCTTCCTCTAAGCTCAAAACAGGAGGCAGAACTTCGTAGTCCACGCTCACCAAATCCGCAAGCTCCTCAGTTTCGTACAAGTTTTTTGTGACAAACGCCACAACGGGCTCTCCCACAAACCTCACTTTTTTGTGCGCGAGCGCGTAGTAAACTGGTTTTCTTGCGCCTTCTGGAAAGGATATGAGTGGCATTTCTCTTGTGTGCTTTGCTATTTGCTCACCGGTGATGCAAAGCTCCACCTTGTGTATAAGCTCGCTTGTGTCAACTTTTTTCAAATAAGCGTGGGGCACGGAGCTTCTCAAAAAGCCCATGTAAAGCACGTTTTGCGGTTTTATGTCGTCAATATAGCGCGTTTCCGCGAGTAGTACCCTTAAATCCTCCTTTCTCTTCACCTCTTTTCCGATCAACTGCCACACCGCTACCAGGGTGGGACAAATCGCTTGAGCGTCAAAAGCTCAGGCGTTATCGCTTCTTTAGGAACGTATCTACCGCAGTAGGAACACTGTAAAAGCGGCGGACTCTTTCTTACCACAACGAATTCTGGCTTTACAGGTTCCCTTGGTTGAGAAGTGACGCAGTTAGCGTTCGGGCAGTTCATAAAGCCCGAAAGCACACCCGGAAACTCGGGCGTGAACTCTTCCGAATCCACGTAAAACTTTGCGTCTTCGTAGAGTAGCAAAATTTTGAGTAGCAGCTCGTTTGGCGCTTGCTTGAGCGTTATTCTCACTTCTTGCTGCTTTTTTTGAATTGTGGCTTCGCTGTTTTCAAGTAGCTTTAAAACAGGCTCGATTTTTTGTGTGTGTAAAACGACGGTCACGTTCTCCATTTTCTCTCACTCCACGATGCTATAAAGTAGCGCCATGCGCGCGGGTAAGCCGTTTGCAGCTTGCTCGAAATACCTTGCGTGTTTTGTGTAGTCCACCTCAAGTGGTATTTCCTCAATTCTTGGTAAGTGGTGCATCACGATCATCCTGTCCTTTGCGTTTTCGAGCATCTTTGTGGTTACAATATAGCTACCCTTTACCCTTTCATACTCTTGCGGGTCTGTCATTCTTTCCTTCTGTAGCCTTGTGACGTAAAGCACGTCAAGTTCGTGAATCACCTTCTCCACGTCATCCCACTCGGTGAATTCGACGCCTTTTAACTTTAGGTAGTCTTTTACTTCATCTTTGGTTCTTAGCTCCTTTGGGCTGATCAAGTATAGCTTTACGTCTTTAAAAAGAGACAAACCAAGACAAAGAGAAGACGCAGAGCGCGTGTGCTTTAGGTCGCCAAGTATTCCAATCGAAAGCCCATCGATTGAGCCAAACTCGCGCCAAAGCGTGTAAAGGTCTGTGAGCGTTTGGGTTGGATGGTGCTGCGTTCCGTCACCCGCGTTGATCACAGGAACGCGAGCAATCTGCGCCGCAAACTTCGCCGCACCCTCGATTTTGTGCCTTAGTACGATCACGTTGGAGTAGGAGTCGGCCATCCTGATTGTGTCCGCAAGGTTTTCGCCCGTTACAACACGAGCGGTCGAAGGATCGGCAAAACCGATCACACCACCACCAAGCCTTTGCATCGCCGCTTCAAAGCTTAGCCTAGTTCTCGTGCTAGGCTCAAAAAACAGCGTGCAAAGTATTCTACCCTTTAGCTGGTCGGTCGCGGATTTCACGTGTTTTCTCATTTCTTCTGCGATTTCAAAAAGAGACTCGATTTCGCTTCTTGAAAAGTCGGTGATCGCGATAAAGTCTCTGCCTTTGATGTTGGCCAAAGCCCACACCTAGTCCTTCCAGCAGTTTGCGAGGTCAACCATCCTACAAGGCCAAACCTCTGGTTTCCGTAAAACGTACTGAATAAACTCTTCTAGTAACACCATTCTGTAAGCTCTTCCCGTGCATTCAGGGTGTAGCACGAGTGCAAAGAAGCCTCCGGGTTCGTTTTCATAAGCGTAGTCGAAGTCCATTTTCCAGATTTCAAAAACCTTTGATGCGGCGTCAAGCTTTGGGTAAAACGTTGACTCGCCAAGGAAGTACGCAAGATCGTCTTCTTCAAGCTCGTTCACTGGGATGTTCAAAAGATTCACTTCCTTGCCAAACTCTGGTGGTCTATCAGTGTGGTAAACGTCCCCATCCCTTACTTTTGAAACGCGGAAGTCGTAAGGTCCCATGTGCTGCGAGATGTACTTAAAGCCGAGCTTTATCAAAAGCTGAACCGTTCTTGGGGATAGCTCGTTTGCGCGAGGAATTTCGAACGGAACCCTGTAGCCCACAGGTCTTTCACCAGTTGCGTTCACAATCGCGCGTATTCCCTTTTCGAAAGACTCCACTTCTTCGTTTTCTGTGAGAGACGCCGGGCACTCATGGAAGTAGCCGTGGTGCGCGATTTCGTGTCCACGTGTGTGCAGATCCCTTACCATTTCAGGATAAGTGTCCGCGATAACGCCGGGTGTAAAGAAGGTGGCCTTAATTCCGTATTTGTCTAGCAGTTTCACGATTCTCGGTATTCCTGTGACAATTCCGAATTCGCCTCTTGAGAAGTTGATTGGTCCGTAGTTTCCTTCGCGTAGCAGCCCAACCGCGCGCATTCTCAGAAAAATCGACCACGCATCAAGGTCAAAAGTCACGCAAAACGCAAGCCTTTTTCCTTTTGGTAGTTCGATTGGCATACTGCTAAACTACCAAAAGAGACTTTAAGCTTTTTCCAATTTCTGTTCAACTTCTCACGCACTTTACTTTGATAAAAAACTTTACTAGATTTTTAGCTAGGAATATTTTGCAACAAGCAATCTTTAACCAAAAAACTTTATATAGTTAGTTAAAAAATTACAAGATTATGGGTCAGGACAAAAAACCCACGGTGTTTCTAAGAGAAGCCACAGGGTTAGTGAAAAGAGCTTCCTTTCTTGACGCAATCTCGATAAATATAAGCAACATGTCGGTGGGTGCGGCTTTAGGCGTAATCGGTTACACAATGAC
>Ga0208559_100149_pt1 | contig 22157 bp, 28 predicted proteins | sample BED_Mat_host_6_1_FD_187138 | JGI IMG/M metagenome (GOLD analysis project Ga0208559, IMG submission 187138) | Extremophilic microbial mat communities from Yellowstone National Park, USA - BED_Mat_host_6_15 (SPAdes) (version 2) | ecosystem: Environmental > Aquatic > Thermal springs > Hot (42-90C) >...
GCAGTCGCCTGTGCCGGTGTCGGTGTATGTGGATGTTCCCCCCGTGAGCTATAGTTATAATGCGGGTACGTATACTGTGCCCACAACCATCTTCCAAGTGGATGCATAGGTTTCGTGAGTGAGTCCAGTAGAGGCTGGGTTGAGGGTATGGTGTACGTCGTTGTCAGCAGTTTCAAAATAAATAGGTTTAAATGGATTTATGCTGTATGGGGTTGCATGCGTGCTGAGAAGCTATTCGCTTGAACATGAGTGTGGAGAACAACTCGAACCGCTGCTTCGAGCGTACAGGGATGTGGTCAACCGCGTGCTCGAGGAACTCTGGGGCAACATAGAGTGGGGAAAGAAGAAGGTGAAGGGTAACAAGCAGTGGAGGCTCCTACCCAGGTACACGGTGGACATCCACAGCGGGAAGTACAAGAGGGCGCTCAGGGACAGCCTCCTTGAGGATTGGCCTTTCGCCGCGCACTGGGTGGACTCCGCCATAAAGACCGCCTACTCCATCTTTAAGTCTTGGCACAAAAACTACCTGTAGGGTGACCGGAGGCGGAGGAGGCCCACCGCGAGAAGACTCTTCGCCAGAGCCAAGCAGACGCTCGTCAAGTTGGAGGGTGAAAAGCTCAGGGTGACTGTTAAGCCGGGTGAATACGTGTACCTCGACCTCTCGAAGAGGTACTTTCCTCTACCTGGGGAAGTGTCTTCGGCTGGCCTAGGTGAACCCATACTCACACCCGAAAAGGTGCACCTACCAGTACACTGCGGGGATGTCGATCAAGGCGGCAAACCCGCTGTGGCCTGGGACTTCAACCTCCTCTCACTCGACGGCTACTCACCTGAAACAGGGTGGATTCGGATAGACACCTCGAAGCTTGCCTCCATACATATTGCCTCCTTCGAGAAGAGAAGAAGTGTGCAGAGGAAGGCTTCAAAGTCAAAGAAGGCTAGGAGGGTTCTCGCGAAGTACTCCAAGAGGGAGAGGAACCGTGCGGGGAAGCACCAACTAGAAATTGCGCGTGTTGTTCAGTCTGTGTGTGGCTCGGTGGGCCTCGAAGAGCTCGAAAAGCAGGCGATGTACACGCGCTCGCGTATCTGGAATCGGAGGATATCGAGAAGTGATTGGCGCTCAATCACGAGGATACTCGTGGGGAGGCTGGGTGAGGCCAGAGTGGAGGAGCTCGACCCATACGGCTCATCCTCCTACTGCTCCAGGTGTGGGTGGTTCAATCGAGACCTGAATGGGGCAGATGTCTTCGTGTGTGGTGGGTGCGGTCTCCGATTGGACAGGCAGCTCAACGCAGCCATAAACCTCTACATGAGAATGAGGTTCGGATACATTGTAAAGTGGGAGGGTGGAAAGAAGAGTATAGTACTGAGGATGGAGGGCGCTTCCCGCGTGGCCTGGTGGGACCGCGTGGTGCTTCCAAGCCTTGTGGGTGGGTGCGTCCTGACACGAGGGGGTGGAGCTGAAGGGGACCAGTGAACCCGTGAGGTCCCTGATGCACTGAAGCCCAAGCTCTGCTACGCGTACGTAGGTATGCTGATGCGTACCTACCTATGCCTACGTAGAGTGAAACCCTAGTCCCATTATACTTGGACATGGTGGATGATGCCGTGATTCTCTACGATAAAGATGCGTTTTTCACCCGTGTGCCTGAGAGGCTTAGGCATAGGCTGAGCGAGCTCGGCGCGGAGCGTGTTCGCGTGGGTAAGAAGTGGTATTGGCGGCTTAAAAAGGACTTTAAGTGGGGTGAGGTGGTGGTTATTGAATAGGGTGGACATGGCACGATCATATCTAAGGCAGGCGGAGGAGAGGGTTTCACATGCTAGTGAAGTCCTGTCAAACGGTAACTACGCATTCGTGGTGAGGCAGTCCCAAGAGGCCGTTGAGTTATCCCTTAAGGCTGCACTCAGACTTGTAGGCATTGAACCCCCAAATGGAACGATGTGGGTCCAGTCCTGAAAGATGAGAGGAAGAGGCTCCCAGCTTGGTTTGAGCAAGTCATTGACCTGTTAGCCTCTATCTCAAGAAGCCTTAGAAAAGAGCGTGAGTTAGCAATGTATGGGGACGAGGAAAGCGGAGCCTCCCCGGATAAGCTCTACTCGAGGATGGACGCGGAAATGAGCCTAAACTGGGCTAGCTTGGTTCTATCCAACGTTAAAAGGCTACTAGGCGAACAACTGACTTCCTCCCCGCCATAAATGGCGGAGGTTCCCCTCATCGATTCGGAACTACATTTCTCATTTGAGGGGCAGACGAGAGGGGCAGAGACCTCCTCCCGTTTAAGTTCATAATTGCTATAACGTCACGATCATTCTCATAACCACAGCTACACTTAAACCAACGATGAGAAACATCAACCATCCTTTTCCCACACTTAGGACAGGAAACAGAAGAGTAGCGAGGATTAACGTATTGAACTAACAAGCCGTGCTTCCTAGCTTCCCACCCAATCCAGTACTGAATCCTACGATACTGCATAAGATACAACTTATCCCTAAACTCTGAAGGCAGTTCTTTCACATGTTTAATCAAGTTACTCAACCTCTCCAATTTGATAACATTAGCGCTAAAATCCTTAGCAATTTCCACAACCCACTTACCAACCTTCTTCGCAAAATCCTGCATAATACGCTTAGCCTTAGCGTGAAAATGGGAAATCCTAGCCCTAATATGCTTATTCCCCCTCTATCTTCTTGGATACTTTCTCTGCAACCCCTCAGCTAAGGACTTCCAATGATGAACCTCGGATAAGCGGGTTGGAATCCTAACGTAGTCCTTGTCATCCCTTCCTACGACTATCTCGTTCATGTTGATATCGATGGCGACACTTGATTTTGGCTTAACCTCTCCTTTATCTTTCTCAAAAACTACTTTGAGGAAAGCTTTATTGTCCTTGATCACTAACCTAGCCTCCTTCAACTTCCACCTCATGTATTCCTTTAAGTTTCTAGGATAACCTAGGATTGGAAGCTCGCCAACACTCGCTATCCTAACGGTTATTGCTTCAAAGTCCAAGCTATAACTTAACCTCGGTGTTAACCAAACTGTTGGCTTATAAACTTTCCAAAACCTCGCTCCTTCTAGGGGCGGGGGTTCTAAAAGTATAAATACGAGTCTGGAAAACGCTTGGTAGTGCGTGTAAGGGCGTATAGGTTCAAAGCTTACTGCTCAAACACCACGGCGAGTTGAAAACCCAGCTCGAAGTAGCGTGTAAACTGTACAACACGCTCCTACACGCGGAGCAAGAGGAGTATGAGGAGAACAAGCGCACTATGAGTAAAAACGAGTTGAGACAGCTCGCCTTGGACCTGAGAAAGAAAAACCCTGAGTTCCAAGTGTTACACTCCCAGGTTGCCCAGCAGGTCGCTGATAGGTTCTACCAGGCCCGGCAGAGGTTCTTCGACGGCCTCGCGAATAAACCGAAGAAAAAGAAGCCGCACAAGTTTCTTTCTTTGGTGTACCCTCAATCTGGCTGGAGGCTTTCTAACACAAGAGAAGTCGGTCTCGGCAAAAACAAAAAGAAGAGGAGGGCTCGGCTTTACTTAAGCAAAATCGGCTTCTTTACCCTAGTGATGCACAGGGAGCTTCCAGAGAGCCGAGTGTCTCAAGTGTGCCTCAAACTCTACCCCTCTGGTAGAATCCACGTGATATTCTTGGTGGAGGAGGCTGAGAGCCAAGAGGAGCATTCATCGGGGGAGGGGGAGCCCGTGGAGGCTGTGGGTGTTGACCTGGGGCTGGTGAGGCTCGCCACTCTCTCCTTGGATGGGCGCATCTTGGAGAATCCGAGGCCGCTTGAGCGCTCCTTGGATAGAGTCAGGTTGCTGCAGAGGGCGCTGTCTAGGAAGAGGTTTCTCTCGAATAACTGGTTTAAAACAAAGACAAGACTTGCGAAGGAGCACGAGCACGTCGGGGATTTCAGGCGTGACCTGTTCTTCAAGCTCGGTTTTCTTCTTTCACAGGAGTACGACCTCTTAGTGCTAGAGGATTTAAACGTCCAGGGCTTGATCCAGAGGGGCGTGACCGGGAAGAGGAGGATGAGGCTGTATGACTCCTCTTTTTCAGAGCTCAGAGCGGTGCTGGAGTGGCAGTTTTTAAAAAGAGAAAAACTTGTTTTACCTGTTCCTTCTTACAACAGCTCGCGCGAGTGTTTCCGTTGTGGTGGGATCAGCCAGAATTTAACTTTAGAAGACCGAGTGTTTCTCTGCCCCCACTGTGGTTTCACTTTGGACCGGGATCTGAACGCTTCTCTTGTTCTTTTGAAGAGGGCAGGGTGGGTGCCACCCAGTGTGCCTGTTGAACTCCGCCCAATACCTCCTCTACCCTCTCTAGGGTGAATAGCGGTGGGAGAGAAGCCTCAAAGCTGAGTTTTCCCTCAACCTTATTCACCCAATCCTGAACACTCGACTTCGAGACGCGCAGAGCACCCAAAAGAAGCCAGAGGTCTTCCTGAGGCTTAATCCGAAGGCGTAGAGCAGCACGGCGACCACCTTGAGCTCAAACCTCTTCTTCTCACAAGTTTAAATTTCTAATGTAAATACGTGATGGTTTCCATGTTCAACAAATCAAACCCGTGGTACCCACCACTTTTATCTGGACACCATTATTTAGGCTTGGAAAGGCTTATTCTCACCCAAGTGTAAAACCAGTTGAAAGAGTCGTGAACGCACCAGACGTTCAATCGCAAAAGCCAGAAATTCCTATTGCTTTAAGCAAAGTGGGCTTGGTGAACGTCGTAAAGGAGGTTGTGTTCAACGGTTCTTCAAGACCTTATAACGTGGTGGCGTCGATAAACGTTTACACCGATTTACCTTATTATCAAAGAGGAATGCACATGAGTAGAGGAGGAGAAGCGATAACGGACATCGTCGAAAGCGCTTCGACAATGCCAATACACACTTTTGAAAGCTTGTGCGCAGAAATTGCGCGTAGGACGCTCGAGCTCATCGAAAGCTCATCGTTTGTGGAGGCAAGCCTGAAAGGAACGATGGTGATGAAGTCGCGCTCAAAAATCAACGGAAGAGTTGTCTCAGAGCCCATCAAAGTGTACGCAAAAGCGAGAATCGAAAGAGCGTCCCAAAAAGTGGTTCACACGGTTGGAGCGGGGGTGAGCGGAATGACCGTTTGCCCCTGCGCAAAGGAAATGGTTGAACACCACAGCGCCGAGCTTTTAAAGAGCGAAGGCAAGGGTCTAAATCTCGACGATTCACTGGTAAGAAGAATACTTGAACTTGTGCCCGTTGCTTCTCACGTGCAAAGAGGTTTTGGCAAAATAGTGGTGAGCGCTGCTCAACCTGGCGTGGTGGACATCTACGATTTGGTGGAAATGATTGAAGACTCGATGAGTGGACCCACCCAAGACGTGTTAAAGAGAGTTGACGAAGCAAGCCTTGTTCGAATGGCGTTTTCAAAACCCAGATTTGTTGAGGACGTGGTAAGGGGAATGGCTTACTCCTTTGCGACGAGGTACGCTCAGAAGCTTGAAAAGAGCGCGCGTCTTCTGTTTAGTCAAACGAACTACGAAAGCATTCACAAGCACGATGTAAAGGCGGAGCTAAGAACCACAATGGGCGAGCTACTCGAATCTCTTTCACACATCAATTAGGTTTACACCTTTAATGAACTCGTTTATCAATTCCCTTTCTTCTTTTGTAAGAAGCGCAAACTGCGCGACAAAAATTTGCTTAACCCACGCCAAGTCAAACCTTGTCTCTCCGTCGTATCCCTTTTGTCTGTAAAACTCACTTAGCGCTTCGATTATTTTTTGTTTTATTTGCTCTCTTTTTTGAGAGTAACTTACGCGAGTTGCCAAAAAAGTCGCCCATTCCTGAGTGAAGCTCAGCTTATCTCCTTTTTGCTCTACCACACCCTTTTCTATTAGCCGCGCCAAAGCTTCTTCCAAAAACGCGTTAGCCGCCAATGCTCATTTATTAATCGAATACCACAAAGATAAGCGTGACTGTGTGAACGAATCTGGAAGCCTTGGAAAACTCATCTTTGAGACTATCCAAATTAACGAGTTGGATTCTCTAAACTTAGGGAAATTAAAATTTGCGTAAACCCTTATTAATCTTTAGCGCAAAATCAGTTCGATGGAAAGCAGGCAAAAAAGAGTTTTTGAAAACGCAAACCATTCTGTTCAAGCGATCTTGATATTCAATGGTACAAGGATTGACCCAAACTTCTTCTATCTTACGGGTTATAGAGCTGGGCTTTTTGAGCGTTCGGCGGTGTGCTTAAAAGAGGATGGGAGTCTTAAAGTGCTCACGACACCTCTTGAAGAACCGGTTGCAAGGCAAAAAAGCTACGAAGTGATCGTGCAGCGCTCGTACTCCCCCACAGACACCGCAAACGCCCTTAGATCCCTTGTGGGAGACGAAAAAGCGGTAGGAGTGAACTACAAAGCGCTGAGTCATTTCGACTATGTTTTGTTACGCAAAGCGTTACGCGGAATCAAGCTTGTGGACATTTCGGAAGCGCTTGAAAAAACCCGGCTGATCAAGGATCAAGACGAAATAGACGCGCTCAGCGAAGCCGCAAAAATCGTGTCAAAAGTGGCTGACAGCGTTCCTTCGATGCTAGTCGAAGGAATGACAGAGAAGGAGCTAAAAGCCAAAATCGAGTACGAGATGGTGCGCCTTGGCGCAGACTCCCCTTCTTTTGAAAGCATTGTTGCGTTTGGCGAAAACTCAGCAATCCCACACTACGCACCTAGTTTAAGAATGCTCAAAAAAGGTGACACCGTGCTTATCGACATCGGCTCAAAGTACGCGCTTTACTGCTCAGACCTTACAAGGACAATGTTTTACGCAAAAGTGGACAAAGTGCAAGAAGAAATGTACTACACCGTTCTTACTGCTCAGGAAAAGGCGTTTTCACAAATTAGAGACGGGGTAAAAGCGAGTGAACCGCACTTTGCAGCACAAAACCACATCGATTCCACAAGATTCAAAGGCACTTTTATTCACAGCCTTGGGCACTCGATCGGTATCGAGGTGCACGACGGACTTGGAATGGGACCAAAAAGCGAGCACGTGTTAAGGGAAAACATGGCGCTTACGGTCGAACCAGGGGTTTACGTGCAAGGCGTTGGTGGTGTAAGGATTGAAGACGACATCGTGGTAACCGCAACAGGCTATCGGCAGCTCACCAGCGCAAAAAGAGAGCTACTCGTGGTTTAAATTTGTGAAAGCACGTAGCGCTTTGCGTAATCGTTCGCAAAACTCAGTCTCTCTTGCGCGCTCATCTCCTGAAACAGCGAGTACGAGTAGGCGGCGCACCAAGCGTCTCCTGCACCAGTAAGGCGTTTTGGTGTCACTTTTTGAACGTCCACTTTTGTTACGCCTGAGCTTTTGACCTCTGCAGAGTATTCATGTGTGTGAAGCGCCACCGTAAAACCTTGTCGCGCAAGATACATCGCAGCGTCTAACGCGTCTCCTTGACCACTCCATCCACACGCACTCGAAACGAAGCACACTTCGTTTTCGTTTCCGCAGACTACGTCGACAAGCTGAGCTACTTTTAAAAGCTCGCCCACCTTTTGCTTTTTGATCTGAGGGTCCACCAAATCCAAAATCTTTTTTGCGTCGTAACTTTGGTAAACAAAGCTCGCAAGCTCTGTTCCAAGCTCGTTACTCGTCCAGTTGAACACGCCGACCAAATCGAATTTTTCGTTTAGCAAGGACTTTGGAAAATCCAATGGCCCAAAACGTTCAAGAGAACCCAGATGGTTCAAGTTGAAGTTCGTGTGTTTTCCGTTCACTCTTGTTTCAATCGCGATGGTGAGCGACGCTTCACCATTGGTCGCGACGAAATTTGTGTCAAACTCAAGCCCTTTTACGCTTTCACGCACAAGTTCGCACAAAAATCTCGAAGTCTTTGTGACAAACGTGACGCTTCCACCAAGCTTGGCCATGTGATACCCAAAGTTGAACGCGTTTCCTCCTAGCCTTAACTCCTGCGCTACACGAACTCTACCGCTTAGCTCCTTAAAGAAGCGCTCAAAATCGTCGATGTAAACAAAGTGGTCCAAAAAAACGTCAGGCAAAACAAGACACTTTGGCTTTCCCATCACACGTGTTAAAGCGCAAACTCTTTTGAAGTTTAATAAGTCGCTTAAAAATACACTTATATAGTTCAAAAAGTTGTGCAAAGTATGGACTGGAAAACCAAACTCATAATAGTGGTTCTTGCTGTTTTACTCTTGGGAATTGGTTTTGCGTCGTACGTGTATCTGAGCTCGCCAAATAGTAGTCGAGTGACACTCACGATTTACACGTATAGCTCGCTTTTTGAAAGCGCGCCAAACGTGAGCGCGGTCAATCAGAGTGTGTTTGGGCAGTTTGAAAGCGCTTATCACGTGAAAATAAACCTAGTAAGAATAAGCGGAACTGAAAACATGCTTCAAACACTCATAAGGCAAAAGGGAAATCCTCAAGCTGACTTGGTGATCGGACTTTCGAATCTCGAAGCGCCTCAGGCTATAGCCGCCGGAATTCTTTTGAACTACACCCCACCTAACCTAAAGTACGTGCCCGCTTTTCTCGTTCAAGACTTGGATCCTTCTCACAGGTTAATTCCGTACGAGTACTCACCGATAACGATAGACTACTGTAACGTAAGCGCACAATTGGTTTCAAACTTGAGTTTCCAAACTTTTGAAAATCCTGCGCTTGCGCGCGAGCTTGTGGTGGAGAACCCGTCGATTGATTCCACTGGCTTGAGCTTCCTTCTTTACGAAATCACGTTCTACGAGTACGTCTTACACGAAGATTGGAGAAGCTGGTGGAATAGTGTAGCGCCTTATGTAGACGTCACTCCCACTTGGGACTCGGCGTTCGCTGTTTTTCCGTCTGATTCACACGATTTTGTTGTGAGCTACGGCACAGACCCAGCGTATTTCGAATACTTTGGTGGTTACCCCACTTGTGGAACCGCGGCCATTCACCACAATGGTAAAGTTTACACTTGGCTTGAGATCGAAGGAATAGGGATTGTCAACGGCACAAAGCACCTTGCTTTGGCAGAGCAGTTTGAAAATTGGTTTCTGAGTGTATCGGTGCAATCTCAAATCCCAGAGGCTGAGTGGATGTTTCCGGCGAACTCTCAGGTTGGCTTACCTAGCGTGTTTTCAAGCGCGCTTAGCGCAAGCGGAAGCGTGGTTTTGAACGACTACGTGAACAACACTCAGCTTGCGCAAAACCTGACACAGTGGATAGAAGAGTGGCAAGCGATAATGAGCTCGTAGGTGTGGCTTACGAAAAAGCGCGTCGCCTTGCTCGGAGCGCTTCCTGTCGCGTTTGAAACGCTTGTGATTTACTACCCTTTTTTGCTCTCTTTTGTAAAGCGATTTTCGATAAACACCCTGCTTCTTGTCGCTTCAAACCCCCTTGTGCATCACGCGTTTGAGCAATCGTTCGTTCAAGCGACGTTTGGCACCCTCGCCTCCGTTGCGCTGGGATACCCTTTAGGACTTGTTTTGGGGCTTGTGAACTTTCGTGCGTCTTCTTTTTACAGAGCGGTCGTTTTTCTTCCGTTTTTGCTTCCTTCTATCGTGGTGATCGTGGGGTTTCAAGAGGCGTATGGTTTTGCCTGGCCGTTCGCTTTGCTAACTCATGGTTTGAGCGGAATCACCGCGATCAACGCGTACTACAACTCTCCTCTTATAGCGCTCCTCGTCGCGTCATCACTTGAAAGGCTAAACCCTGAACTCGTCTACTCCGCAAGGACGCTAGGCGCAAGCAGTTTTGAAGTGCTAACGAAAGTCGTGACACCACTCACCTTAAGCTCGCTTTGTGTTGGAGCGCTCCTTACTTTTGTGTACTCCTACCTTTCTTTTCTTGTGCCGCTTGCGATAGGAGGAGCGTCGCACTACACCGTGGAAGTTGAGATTTACTTCTTTTTAAGACTGGGTGAGTTCGGTCAAGCGGTCGCACTTTCTTTTCTACAACTTCTTTCCCTTGTTTTCGTTGTGTTTGTGTTGATTCGTTTGAGAGGCTATGGCTTTTCTTTTGGCAGGCTTTCCTCTTTAAGACACGCTTATCGCGCGCTAAACGCACGAGTCAAAGCGTTGGTTTACCTTCTTCTTTTTTTGTTTCTCTTTTTTGAGTTGTATCCGCTTGTAAGCATCGCAATTCACACGATTGACGGCTGTTTTCGGGGGTTTCGCGAACTACTCGAAGTTTCTGCACAAGGCGTTTTGCAAACGTCTTTACAGGCGCTCGTTTTGAACTCGGTGGTTTTTGCGGTGCTTTCGGCTAGCGTTTCGTTAGCGCTTTCGATTTGCGCCACGCACTTTGCTCTTTCAGTGAACAAGCGCTTGCGATTTTACGAGATTTTGATGCTTACACCTCTACTCATTTCTCCTGTGAGCATAGGGGTTGCGCTCTACCTCACGTATTACGGTTTGAGCGCTTTAAACGAAGTGTGGCTTGTGATCGTTTTTGCGCAATCCGCGGTTTCAATACCGGTTGCGATGCGCTTTTTGCTCGAAGGGTTAAGAAGAACGCCGAAGGAGCTCGTCTTTTCGTCGAGGGTTTTAGGCGCTGGAAGCTTGGAAACGCTCTTTAGGATAGAAATACCTTTGAGCGCGCACGCTATTTCGTCTTCAACCGCGATAGCGCTTGCGGTTAGCCTAGGCGAGTTTGCGGCCACAAACATCGTTTACATACCAAAATTCGCAACCATACCCATTGCGATTTTTTCTTTGCTCGAAATAAGAAAACTCGCTGCGGCGTCGGCGTTGTCGCTCATTCTGGTTGCGCTTGCGCTTATAGCTTATTACACGGTTTTTAGGTTGGGCACAAGTGAAGCTTAGCGTAATTGCGCTCACAAAAAAGTACGAAAGGGTTTTGGCACTAGACCAAGCCACTTTCGAAGCGCCAGATTCTCGAATAACAGTTTTACTTGGTCCCTCAGGTAGTGGCAAGAGCACCGCTTTAAGGCTGATTGCGGGATTGGAGAGGCCAGACTCGGGTGTTATACTTTTTGACGATGAACCCGTAAACCTTCCTCCTGAAAAAAGGGGAGTTTCGATGGTTTTTCAAAGTTTTTCTCTTTTTCCGCATATGAGTGTTAAGCAAAACATACTTTTTGGCGTTCGCTCAAAAAACCTTTCACAAGCGCAGAAAGAAGCGATCGCCAAAGAAATCGCAGAGCTTGTGGGAGTTACGGATAAGCTCGACGCAAAACCCGACGAGCTATCTGGTGGTCAGCAGCAAAGGGTTGCGCTCGCACGCGCGCTTGCGTCAACTCCGCGCTTGCTTTTGCTAGACGAGCCGTTTTCGAATTTGGACGCTCGCTTAAGAGAAGAGTTGCGCTGGGAGCTTAAAAGGATACAAGCGGAAAGGGGAATAACCATGGTGCACGTGACACACGACTACACAGAAGCGCTTGCGCTCGCAGATCATATCGTAGTTCTCAACCAAGGAAAAGTGGAGCAAGAGGGAGAGGCGGAGTGGCTGATTGAAAATCCCAAAAACGAGTTCGTCGCTTGGTTTTTGGGTTATAACGTGGTGAAAATAAACGGAGAGTGTGTCTGGTTTCGCCCACACAAGGCGCGCTTATCACAAGATGGCGAGCTTTGTGGATTGGTGGAGCTTGTTCAAAACGCGTATTTCGGGAAAAAGGTCAGAGTAAAGGGAAATGGCTGGAGCGTAGAAGTTCTTGAACAGGGCGACGTGCCAAAACTCGGATCTACGGTTTGTGTCAAACTGCTCGAAATGCGCCATTTCGCCAACTGGGAGAAGTTATAGGGAAGCTATGAATTTTTCACATGGGTGAGCTCATTGGATTTCGGTTTTACGGAAGAACAAGAGATGTTTAGGGCTTCTGTGGTTGAATTTGCTAAGCGCGAGCTTACGCCAGAGAAGGTCAAAAGCTGGGACAAAAACGCAAGCTTTACGCCTGATCTCTTTGAAAGGCTTGCACAAGCGGGCCTTGCGGGAATCGCACTCCCTCAAGAGTACGGCGGTCAAGGCGCTGACTCTGTGACCGTTGGAATCGTGGTCGAAGAGCTTGCGAAATTCGACTTTAACGTGGCAAACCTAGTGATTATCGACAACGTGCTTTCAGCGGGCATTCTTGCTGGTTACGGCAAAGAAGAGCTCAAGCGCATCATTCTTCCTGAAGTGGCAAACGGGAAAAAGCACATGGGAATTGCGCTCACCGAGCCACACACAGGCTCGGACGCCGCAAACATAAAAACCGTGGCCAAAAAAGAAGACGGCTACTATGTGTTAAACGGCGAGAAGGCTTCGGTGAGCATGGTCGGGCTTGCCTCGTATTTTGTGCTTTTTGCAAAGACAGCACCCGAGCTTGGCTCAAAGGGCATAAGCGCCTTTCTCTTGCCGATGGACGCCGAAGGTGTGGAAACATACAGCTTCGATGACTTTGGGTACAGACCTCTTAAAAGAGGCGGAATCTTGCTAAAAAACGTGAAGATTCCTTTTCAAAATCTGATTGGTCAAGAAAACCAAGGCTTTAAAATAGTGATGAAGCAGTTCGACTTTAGTAAAACTCTGCTTTCTCTTGCGTGTGTTGGAACTGCGCTAGCCGCCTTGGACGACGCTTTGTCTTACGCAAAGCAAAGAGAAGCGTTTGGAAGACCAATTCTCAAATTTGAGGCAGTACAGTTCAGACTTGTGGAGCACTACACACTTTTGGAAGCAGCTAGGTTGCTTTGCTATAAAACGCTTTGGCTGAGAGACAAGGGTTTGCCTTACACCAAGGAAGCGGCTATGTGCAAGTGGTGGATTCCAAGGCTTTGTGTTGAAGCGATTCACGATTCGATAATCACAATCGGAAACCCAGCTTATTCAAAAGACTATCCACAGGAAAAGAGGCTAAGGGACGTGATGGGAATAGAGATAGGTGATGGAACAGCAGACATACAAAAAATCGTGGTCGCAAGAGAAGCGTTTGGGCGTGAGTTCGTGCCTTACAAGTAAAGCGCCTGCCTTGCAAGCCTTTCTGCGGCGTTTTCGTTCACCATAAGCGTGTCGGAGAACACAATACGAGGTTCGTTTATTCCGCTTGAAACGACGCTTTCTCTGTCAAGCTCGTCCACCACAAGCGTTCCCGCGATGTCTTTGTAAAAGCTCGCAAGCCCCTTCGGTGATGGCTCTAAACCAAGCTGTGCCATCATTCTGTCAGCTGGACCCTTTATCGCTTTTCCTTTGACAAGCGGCGAAACCGCGACTACTTTGTGTCTTATCGCTTTAAGCTCTTCTCGAACGCCTGGGACTACGAGGATTGGTGCAATGCTTGCCAACGGGTTACTCGGGCAAATAAACACGCGATCCGCTTCTCTTATTGCGCTGATAACGCCTTCCGCTGGTTCGCTACTTTCCCATCCTTTGTACTCAATTTTGTGGATCAGTGGCTCGCTACGCAACCTTACATAGTATTCTTCAAAGCTCACCCAACCATTGTCCAAACGCACCATTGTGGTGAGCTCTTGCTCGGTTACAGGAATTATTCTTGATCGCACCCCAAACTTCTTTCTTATCTTATCGGTTATTGAACTAAGTTTTTCACCTTTTTTTAGTAAAAGCGTTCTAAACAAGCAAGTCGCAAAGTCCTGGTCGCCCAGAGCGAACCACTCAGCTTCTTTTACACCAAACGCCCTCAAAGAGTCTCTCACAGAAAATCTTTCGCCCTTGATTCCCCACCCTCTTTCATCGTCCCACACGCCCGCCAAAGCGTAAGTCACTATGTCCAAGTCTGGGGCGACGTAAACACCGAAAACCCAAATGTTGTCACCCACGTTTCCTATAACGGTCACGTCACGCGCGTCTACAACACGCGTCAAACCCCTTAGAAATTTCGCCGCACCAACTCCTCCAGCAATAGCAACAATTTTCATTTCCTAGTATTAATATCCTAGGGTTAGAAAGGCTTTTAGTCGAATTCGAGTTTTGCATAAGGAGTGACCTTGAACAAAGTCGCACTCGTGAGTATGGGATATTCCGGATTTTCCACGGTGACACCGCAGCTTTCGTTTAAGGAAATGATGTTTGAGGCGGCGAACATGGCGTACGCGCAGGCGGGAATAGAACCAAGAAGTGAAGTCGACTCATTCATCTGCTGTGAAGAAGACCTTTTAGAAGGAATCAGCATAACCGATGAGTACATGCCAGACCAGCTTGGTGGGGCGCAAAGAGCGCTTTGCACAATATCTCAAGACGGGTTGAACGGAGTGATTCAAGCGTACATGCAAATCGCAAGCGGAATTGCAGACATCGTTGTGGTCGAATCACACGTCAAGTTTTCAAACGTTTTGAGCAAAAGAGATTTACACTCACTAGCAATGGACCCTTATCTTGAAAGACCTTTTCTTGGTGATGGCGCTCCACTTGTTGCGCTCGAAATGAGAAGGTACATGCACGAAAACGGTGTTAGTGAAGAAAGCATAGCGCAGGTTGTTGTAAAGAACAAAACAAACGGCCTCAAAAACCCTCGCTCAAGCTACGCAGCGAATTTGACGGTTGACGAAGTCATGAGGTCAGAAGAGCTTTGGTCACCGCTAAAACGATCTTATGTCGCGCAACCCGCGGACGCTTGCGTGGTAGCGGTTTTGGCGTCCTACTCCAAGGCGAAGTCGATTTCAGAGCAACCGGTTTGGATCGAAGGCGTTGGGTGGTTTTCTGAAAGCTCTTGGATTGGCTTAAGGGATTTTTCGCGTGCGCTTTACGCCGAAGGCGCTTCGAAAATGGCTTACAAAATGGCGAAAATAGAAAACCCCTCAAGAGCGTTCGACTTTGTTGAAGTGGACGACAGCATTGCGTTCAAAGAGCTTCAACACCTTGAAGCGCTAGGAATCTACCAAAAAGGAAAGGCCGCCGAAGCGACTCTCAAAGGCGAGACGAAAGAGGACGGTTCGATGCCGGTCAATCCCAGCGGTGGAAGCCTTAGTGTCGGGAATTTGGCGGAAACAAGCGGCTTGGCAAGGCTTTTAGAGGCGTTTGAGCTACTAAAGAAAAAGGGGTATTCAAGAGCTCTTGTTCAAAGCTGGAGAGGCGTTCCGACCTCCACCGCTAGTGTGGTTGTTCTTGGGGTGTAGAAGCTTGAGAAAAGTCGCTGTAGTTGGCGCTGGGATGACGCTTTTTAGGCACAGGATGCTCGAAACTGGTAAAGAAATGGCATTTGAAGCGGCAAGGATGGCTCTCGATTCCGCCGGCCTTGAAAGAAAGGACGTTGACGCAGTTGTGCTTGGGAGCGCACCCGACGCTTTCGATGGCTTTCATATGAAGGGCGAGCAGCTTTTAGACGGCGCTGGCGGCTTTAGAAAGCCTTACACGCGCGTTTTTGTGGGTGGTGGAACTGGCGTTTTCGTGCCAATAGCCGCTTGGTGGCACGTCGCCTCTGGACTTGCGGACGTGGTTTTGGCGGTTGGCGAAGAAAAGATGTCTCCTTTACAGCCACATCCACAGTATGCGTTTTGGACAATTTTTGACCAAGTGCTCGAAAGGCCGCTAGGAGTGACCCTTCTTTGGATATTTGCGCTCGAAATGAGAAGGTACATGCACGTTTACAACGTGAGCGAAGAAGACATCGCGCTTGTCGCCGTAAAAAACAAAGCGAACGCGCTCGACCATCCGGCAGCTCAGCTACCAGCTAGGATAACTGTGGAAGACGTGCTCAAATCTGAACCAATATGCGCACCCGTAAAGAGACTCGACGTTTCGCCAACAAGTGACGGTGCGGCGGCGGTGGTTTTGGCTAGCGAAGAGCTTGCAAGAAAGCTCACCGACACCCCAGTCTGGATCACGGGCGTAGGCTGGAACGTGGACACGACGTACTGGACGAACCGAGACCTTTGCTACCCAGAGTACTTGGAAAAGGCCGCAAGAATGGCGTACAAAATGGCGCACATAACCAACCCAAGAAAGGAAATCGATTTTGCAGAAGTGTACGACCCGTTTGACTACAAAGAGCTTCATCACATGGAAGGGCTTCTTTTGGCGGGTAAAGGTGAAGCCCCAAAGCTCACGCGCGAAGGCGTGACGCAGAGAGACGGTGATTTGCCAATAAACCCAAGCGGAGGACTTCTAGGCGTGGGAAATCCAATAGCGGCAGCTGGTGTGATGAAGGTTGCGGAAGTTTTCTGGCAGTTAAGAGGTGAAGCGGGAAAGAGGCAGGTGAAAAAACCGGTAAACAGAGGGCTTGCGCAGGCATGGGGAGACTTGATGCAGGTTGGCACGGTTGTAATAATGGAGAGGTGAAAAGATTGAAGTTCGCGGGAACTCCAATATCACCTGAAGAGTGGCGAAACGAAAGCGTTTTCTTTAAGAAGGAAGAGTTTGACCTCAAATACGCTTGGGACACTGGTTACGCGATTGCCAAGTTTCTCGAAGGATTGAAAGCGGGTAAGATACTTGGTGTGAAGTGTAACAGGTGTGAGAGAATTCTTGTGCCTCCGCGAATGTTTTGCGAAAAGTGTTTTAGAAAGGTTGACGAATGGGTGACGCTCAGAGACACAGGTACAGTAAACACTTTTTCTGTTTCTTACGTAAACAACGATGCAAGTAGAAGAGAAAAGCCTTTAGTGGTAGCGGTGATCGAAATACACGGCGCATCACCAGGAATGGGGATACTTCACGTGCTGGGAGAAGTGGAGCCTTCTCGTGTAAGGGTTGGAATGCAAGTCAAAGCTGTGTGGAAGCCAGAAAATGAAAGAGTCGGCGCGATAACCGACATCGCGTATTTCAAACCAATAGAGGTGATGTGATTGACATCCGAATTTCGGTACACAAACTCTGAAGAAGTAAGAGTGTGGAAGGATCACATACCACTAAAATACAAGTACTCCATCGGCGTAGCCGCGCAAAAGTTTTCTAGCGCGCTCAAAGAAGGAAAACTCTTGGGTTTCAAGTGTTCTAGTTGCTCAAAAGTTTACGCGCTACCGCTACTGTTTTGCCCAGAGTGCTTCAAAGAGATACGCGAGTATGTAGAGATAAAGCCTGAAGGAGAGATCTACAGCTTCACAGAAAGGGGTGAGGAAGTGGTAATAGCGGTGAAATTCCCTGACACTTACGGCGTTTTGATTCACAAAATGAAGAAACCGCTCGCTGGAAGACCAAGGATTGGTCAAAAGGTTAGGGCGGTGTTTAAGAAAAAAGAGGAAAGAAGTGGTGACATCACCGACATTCTCTGGTTTGAACTCTTTTAGCGAATTCATGGAACTACTAAAAAAAAGAAGAACTCACAGAAGTTACAAAAACAAAAAAGTGAGCGTGAAAAAGCTTGTGCGCTTGATCAAGGCCGCGTCGCTTGCGCCTTCTGCGCACAACTCGCAGCCTTGGTTGTTCATAGCGCTACAAAACAGTAGAGAACGCGTGATACACGCGATGCTCGAAGCATGGCGTAAGGCGATGCTAGAAGATGAAAGGCCAATTGAGCTTATACAAAGCACGATTGCGAAATTCGAGCGTAGATTCGAGCGCGCACCCGTTGTTCTTTTGTGTTGCGTTGACCACAGCGCGCTGTATTACGACAGGTACAAAGACGAGCAAAGAAAAAAACTCGAAGGCGTTCTTGGTCACCACAGCGTCGCAGCGGCAATACAAAACATTTTGCTAGCCGCTGCATTCATGGGTTTGGGCGCGTGCTGGTACAGCGCACCCCTTTTTTGTCAGAAGGCGATAAGAGACGCGCTCGCGCTTGGCGACAAAATTGAGCCTGTGGCGCTACTTACGCTAGGCTACCCGTTAAAACAACCAAAGAGAAAGAAGCTTAAGCCTTTAAAAGCAATCTTTAAGATTTTGTGATCATCTTGGAGATATTGGACGGATAAGAATCACCTTACCGAATACCGCGGTTATACCGCATATACACCTTTGTGATCTAAGCGGTTTCAAAAACATCTATATCAATCTAAGTCAACTAGTGCATTAAGCATATAAGGAAAAGCGTCGAAGGAGCCTCTTGTGTAACCTTTGTTCCCAAAAGTTGTATATACATTTACAGCCACTCATACACTCTATGTTGACCTTATTATTAACGGTCATAAACCTCCTTAGAGGGGCTAAGCTTTGTAAAGGAGCCACGACCATCGCTCAAGAACAGATGAGATTTGCTTATCTGATGCGTTACCTCCATGATGACAGCCCTACGATGTAAAGCAGGATTACCCTTGCTTTTTCTTCGATGGGGTTTTTTATTGCGTTTGAATACAGCATAATTACGGATCGCTTCTATTTTTAATCTATTCGCATAGAGGCTAATGGGCTATTCGCGTCTTTATGATATTCTTATCTGTTCGATATTTACTTAATTTATCAAAAGATTTATATTTGTGTGTTAATCTTTTTTTATAAAAGCGGTTGTTGTAATTGTTTTATTAATGGGTTCCGTAGTGATATCACTCACGTCGTCTATGTATGTTCAAAGCGGTGTGACTGTAATGATGATATTATGCATGTGATTTTTGTTGAACATCGAGGTAATCATGTGTCTTACAATATCAGCGACCTGCCTCAAGCACTCTTAGCTGAGCTGTGCCAGAGTAGTGCTACTGAATCGAAAGTCGTGGTTTCTTTTTCTTCGAACTCCTCTGTACTCGCCTCTTTTAGTGAACCCAACCTTAGCTTAGTTTTGAATGAATGAGCCAAACGTTGTGTGAGTAGCCGGATACACCAGTGTCAAGAGCGGTTTCCCACCGTGTTATCTAAGCTTCACACACTAGAGCAGGGGCTATGTATAAAATGGTTCAAGTACATGCGAGGGCTTTCGACGTGTTAAAGACCAATAAGAAGCCTGTGGGGATCACATACGCGAACTCCGACTTTCAGGGGTTAACTGCAGGGGACGCGGGTGCCGCGTCGAGAGCTGAGTTCGACAATAGGTGGAGGTTCTTTGAGGCCTTGGTTAACGGGGGCTGGAGGGTTACAGGGATGACCTCAAGGGTAAGCTGAAGTGGATAGGAGTCAACTACTATACTAGGTCTATCGTGAGAAAGGCGGGGGAGGGATACGTGGTGGCGGGCTATGGTCATGGTGTGAAAGGAACTCGCTAAGCGCGGATGGAAGGCCTACAAGCGATTTTGGATGGGAGTTCTATCCAGAGGGGTTAGGGAACGTGCTCGTGAGATATTGGGAGAAATATGGGCTACCCCTCTACGTGACCGAGAACGGGATAGCGGATGAAGCAGATTATCAGAGACCCTACTACTTGGTGAGCCATGTCTACCAAGTCTATCAGGCGTTAAGACGTGGAGCCGACGTGAAAGGCTACCTGCACTGGTCATTAGCCGACAACTACGAATGGGCATCAGGATTCACCCCACGCTTCGGATTATTAAAGGTGGACTACACAAACAAAAGGCTGTTCTGGAACCCCTCCGCCTTTGTTTACAAAGAGATAGCCTGGTCCAACGGGATTCCCGACCACCTCGAACACCTCAACAGAGCGCCACCAACCAGGGGCTTACGCAAGTAACAATCAGCCCGAATCTTTCCAACTAACACAAAATAAGTGAACCGTTCCCCTATCCCACTAACTAGAATAAACACATCTTTGTCGCTATACCCAGAGTGATAGCACCGTAGTTGTAGCACCTCCTCCCACTGCCTATATATAAGGTCCCCCACACTATACCCCTACTTCTTTAACTCAGGTTCCAGCAGTATAAACACGGTTAAATTGTACCACCCAAATACCATTCGCCAAAAATGGTTCAAATTTAAGAACGACGTTCGAAGAGCGTTTGAGCATTAATTTATCTTATGGCTCTATGGCTGACCTAAATATAGTTAGTATTCTAGTTAGCCAATTAAGGATTTCAAATTATCCGTAACTTGAATAGTTTTATAAATCCAGCTATTTTGACCATATCAATCGATGAAAAATAATCTGCTTGTAGCCAACTGTGAACCACCAGTTTTATATTCAGAACTTTTTCAGTTTGAGCTCAACAATGTTTCACAATCATAGTTCGTATAGTGTATTGTTACGTTGGGATAGTACAGGGAGCGTCATCCTGGCTTCGGTTAGTCTCTCCCTGCTTACTTCTCCAAGTATGACTCCCTCGGTCTCATTCATGCGGTGTAGGATTATGCCGAGTGGATCCACAAAGCTCGTGATCCCCGTGTATATATTACCGATTTGGTTTGATGTGGCGATGTAAGTTGTGTTCTCAACCGCACGAGCTTTAACGAGCGTCAACCAGTGATCCTCCTTGTTGTACCCTTTTACCCACGCACTGGGTATCAGAATCACCTCTGCACCCTTCAACGCGAGCGTCCTAGCGATCTCGGGGAACCTCGCTTCATAACACACCATAACACCCACCTTGAACCCGTCAAAATCGAACACCTTAAACGGGTTGTTCGACGGTTGATTAAAAGCCGACTCTTTATAGTTAAACGCATCGTATAGATGTGTCTTCCTATACACATTTATTATCTCACCGTTCTCATCAGTGGTTATAGTTGTGTTATACGTCTTCAAACTACCCTCAACCGTCTCATGCATCCCCACAGTTATGGACACACCTTGTTCTTTTGAAATCCTAGATACCGACTTCACAAAGTGGCCGTTTAACCCCTCCGCCTGCTTAGCCCGCTTCTCTAACGGCTCATCAGGCGGAAAATAACACATGAATACTTCTGGGAACACAACCATCCTAGCTCCATAGCTTTTCGCCTTCTTCGCAAACTTCTCAATTTTTAAGAGGTTCTCCTCCTTACTTCTCTCCGATACCAGCTGAGTACAGGCAATTCTAAGGGTTTGGTCTCCCACTAAAAGCTCCCCCCATTGTCTCTGCACTCGTTTCCTTTATTAATGGTTTTTGTGGGTTGACAAACAACCAGCGCACTATTCCTGCGATGTCTGACAATCCAACAATGGTTACCGCAGAAGTAAAGCTGTGACCAAGGCCCACTAAGAAGGCTGTGAACAATGGGCCGAGGGCGCCAGCTGAATTCCCTCAAATATTGACCCAGCCAGTAACAGAAGCGGTGAACTACCTCCCAAGGTCTTGGCAAGCTGACCATATCGACACTTGAACCATCCCGATTCCAGCCATAGAAACCATCTTTACACAAAGACCCACCCCATATAGGCAGTGGATCTAACTCTGTGCGGATAGGCGCTGACCTTATTCAACACTTAAGCAAAGCATAGCGCACCCTACCTAGCCGCCCTTACTTTATCATCTGAGGCGTAAGATTCTAGAAGTGTGGGTTTGGGTTTGAGGACTATTCTGTCCCCTTCACACTATGCCTCAAGGATTAAGCCTCGCTTTATACGTAGTGCCCTCCTCAGCTCGGCCGGTAAAACAATCAGACCCTTATCGTGAACCTTGACCTCCCAGCTCATAAAAATAATTCGTTTAATACAAACCTGTCCAGATAAGACTTAAAAACGTGCTGGGCTCCACGCAGTTGAATCGGTGAACAACCGTGAAACCCACCACAGATGTGTTTGAGTGCTTATTTAAAGGTTTTTGTGAGAAGTGTTTCGACTCAAGGTTATGACGGTGCTACTCTACTCATACGCGCTCAGCCTCAGAAAAAGCTCGAAGTACTTCGAGAAGCTCTCACTCACGGTCTCCAAGTGTACACGAGTGGGTTGGTGGGAGGCCCAACTTCGACCCCCGCGGAGCCACAGGAGTACTCCATAATAGCCGTGGATGAGACGGTTGTGAAGTGTAACGGCGCACCAGTGTTTGGGCGGCGGTTGACGCTGAGATCAGACATTCCGTGTGGTTCGCTGTCTCCCTCACCAGGACCACGGCTAACTCAGGCTTCTGTAGAGACGAGAAGGTGTCTTGGTAACCCAGTGATCCTCACAAGGGTCCTTGATAGCGTGACTCGATGATTCGCGCTTACTTCCAAAACCACGTCTACCTTCGGGCTTCGAAGCTCGGTTGAGCGCTTCTTCGGGTACCTCAAGGAGGGGACAAGGGCGTTTCACAACACTAATCCCAGGAAGACACTGTTCACGCCGCTCCTTTGCGGACTTCTTGCTTGGAGACGTTCGCTGCGTTGTACACCTAGTGAGGGTGACAAGAGTTGGGCTTATCCGAACAGGTCCTTATTTATTAGAAAACTTTATATAGCTTTTTTTAAGAAAAGTATGAATTATAAAATCTCGGCGTTGCTGTTGGGTTTGGTTGTTTTCTCTTCTTTTTGTTCGCAAAACAATATTGCGGACGTAAAGT
>Ga0208559_100157_pt1 | contig 21627 bp, 29 predicted proteins | sample BED_Mat_host_6_1_FD_187138 | JGI IMG/M metagenome (GOLD analysis project Ga0208559, IMG submission 187138) | Extremophilic microbial mat communities from Yellowstone National Park, USA - BED_Mat_host_6_15 (SPAdes) (version 2) | ecosystem: Environmental > Aquatic > Thermal springs > Hot (42-90C) >...
TTAGTTTGTCTAATGTCTCTTCGTCGACTTTCACACTTACTTGCTTCTTCTCATCTACGGGGATAGACAGGGCTACTTTTAGTATATCATCCTTTGTTATACCTTCGTTGACGAGGTAGTTTATAGCGTCTCTCAGGAATGAAGACTTATTCTTAGTCTTAGATTCAATCGATTCACTTGCACTACGTTCCAGTCTGAACGAGATAATTCTCTTACCCATGATAATGTTCTTGTTTGTCAGATTATTTTAAAAAAAATAGGAAGATCCGCTTGAGAGGGAGAGGAGGACAGAAAATAGGAATACCTCTAACAGCTGTTTTCCCTCACATTATTGTATAACTGGTTAGCAACAAGGGTTTAAATACCAGTTTTGGCATACATATGTTTGACCAAAAAATGGTGAAAAAAGAAGAAATAGTAAAAAAATTAAATGAAAGTCTAAGAGATGTAGAATGTCGTGGCAGGTTTGTAAAGACAGGCTGTCTCGGTGGTTATCAGTATGACTGTGAGTATAAGTATCATAATATACATTTCACTCTTTATGTATCTAGTCATGATGTGCGTATTGAATCTACCATTGAAAATTCAAATGAGGCTAAAGAGTTTTTATCAAAGTTGTCAGATGCGTTTAACGTAAACCTAAACAAGTTAAGGTTTTCAGAAGTAAGATTCGATATGTTTGAACTACAATCATTGCCAGAAGAGATAATTAACCTGACTACTGACGATGATAAAATCTATCTTTCAATGAGAGATGACAGAATTCTTATATCTATTAAAGATAATATTTATCTTTTATTTGACAAAAAAGCACATAAATTTATCATCTTAGGGATAAAGAACTGGGAAACCTACAAAAAAATTAGGGGTAACATTGATCAGGATGTTAAAGGAGTGTTAGATAAGTTATCTTTGTCAAGACCAGTATTTCGTTTAGAAACTTATGGTGGTGAACTATCAGAACTAGAAGGTAAGAGAAAGGAAGACGTACTGTGGTTATTAAATAAGTTAATGCCCATTATTGAAAAAATTAAAATTAATGAAATAATAATCAGGAACTCTGAAGTAATCTTAAATAATATATTAATAGAACTAGAGAACGATTGGAAAGTTATCATCCCTGTTAACGAGATTGAAAAAATATTATTATCTGGCGTTCCTATCAGAATCGAATTGCACAGAGACTTTTGGCTAATTAAAGTGCGTCATGACTACTTATCAAAAGTAATCAATGCACTAAATATAGAGCCTATATATGTAACAAATACTACGAAACTTAGTCCCTCCTTTGACGGGACTGAAAATTATTATGTGTTTACACTACCAGATGACGACTATGATAACGATAACGATTACTACTACATAATTTCATCTAGCGATATAAAGAAACATTTGTTAACATTAGGAATTAAAATTGTGCAATAAAACACTATTGTGAGGGCGAGTAGTTTACAAACATCGGAGAAACAGGAAGATCGGCTTAATATATGCAGGGCGACCAACATGAAGTATGACCCACGAATAGCCCAGTTACGTTTCTTCGCATCTTTTTCCGTCGCTTTATATCACTTGTGGACTCTTCAGTTAGTTCCCTTTGTGTTGTTTCGACCTGGTTGGTTAGGGGTTCCACTATTTTTCGAATTATCGATTTTTCTGCTCCTTAACAGGCTCGATGCAAACCCCTCACTAGCTCGTTACTTCACGAGAAGGGTGAGGAGGATATGGATACTTTATTTCCTCGCCGTCGTCGTAGTGTTCTTAGTTGACAGATACGTGTTCCATATGGACGTGACGTATTACGATTTGTTACTCCACTTTGCGTTCGTTTCCTTCGTTTTTGCTCCGTTTTCCTTTCAATATCTCTTCTGGTCTCTCCAGCTTGAGGAATGGATGTACTTAGCTATTCCCTTCATTCATCGCATGAGCGATAAAGCAAAGTTTCAAACAGCTGTTTTACTGATTTTTATATCGTTCTTCTACAGCCTCTTCATCGTCTTCCTCCCCTATAACGAGTTCCGCTTACTTTACTTCATGCCTCCATTTTGGTTAGGGGCATACGGGTGGGGAATAATTGCCTACCTTTTGAAGAAGAAACAGAAAGGTGAACAGGTGAAAAAAGCCAAATATTTCATACTAATACTTTACGCTCAGTATGTTTTTACTTCACTGATATTTTCCTCTAATGAATTTGTATATGAGTTCTTCACAAGATTCCTGATTTATAACCTGGCGTTACCCGTTTTTGCCCTCCTTATCGTGGAGCCACCCAAGGTACTTAGTCGCGTGACAGTCTTCCTTGGAGAGGTGAGCTACGGAGTTTATTTGTGGACTTTATTATTTCAAGAACTTTTTGGAGTAGCTGGAATACTTTACGGCATACTGACCGCTGTCGTAACGGAGTTTCCGCTGAGAAGAAGAGAAATAGTAAGTAGGTTGAGTTTCCACTCAGCTTCATAACGGGTTAAGTGTTAAGGAGCTTATCTTCTTTATCCTCTTCATTATCCTCTTCATTCCAATTAACGCGAACTAGCGGAATTTTCTCGATACCTAAAAGGTAACACAAACGACTGTCACACTCAACATTATCTATAATTTCGTATTTTGCTGGGTTGTTCTTTATTAGGTCAAGAGTTTCTTGGTAAAGATTTTTTGCCATTTCTACAAGACGGTCTTCTACCCTTGAATAAATTTCGTCCACTGTTTCACTTATTTTATTAACTATATCTTCCGATGCTTCGCCGAATATTTCCTCATAAGTAGATAGATAATCGTCTCTCAACTCGTCAAAAAATGGAGTTAAAGCAAATGGAAAGTTGTCATTAACCGTATCTAAAAGAACAACCGCTTCCCGTTCTCGACTGTCAGAAAACTCAAGCCATGTAATAATTGGTAATACGAATTCATTCCAGTCTAAATCGTCTGGAGGGTTTAGAAGAGAAAGATAATCGATTAGTTCATTAACTATTTTTGTAATATCGTAATTCTCCTTTATATAATCTAACAGCTCATCTAGCTTGTCCTGCATGCCATTTTCTTTCAGTTTTTTTAACATACATTCAAAATCGTAATCGCACTCATTGACTATTCTTTCAATATCATAAGTGTTTTTGAAGTAATCCAGCATATAGCCTTGCATATCTTGCATGCCATTTTCTTCTAAGGTCTCTAACACACATTTTAAATTATAACCGCAAATGTTGACTACTATAAATCGTGCTAGTTCTTCCTTCGGGAATTTTTTGTAATTTTTAAAAACATAATTAGCAAAATTAAGGCTTAGCTCTTCCCATACATTATCTAGCTCTTTCCTATTACTAATGCCTAGGATTTTTGCTAGTTTCTTCCTATCTGATACCACTTCACCAACACAGTCTATATTAAAATTACAGTACTCGCTTATTTTTAGAAAATATTCGTTCGAACTCATAATTTATTCCCTTTATGAAATTCTGGCAAGGACGTTATTTAAATATAGGGGTAGTCTCGCTCATTTCACATCTTCGCTATAATGTACAGGTAGTCTTCTCTGAGTTGCTTATACTTTGCATAAGCGTCCTCTTGTAATAATCGTGGAGTGTACACTACATGCGAATATTTGTTTTTCAGCTCGTTCTTTAGCATCAGTCCGACGTTAATACTGTTGTAATCCCTTAGTGTATGTTTAGTCTTCACTAACTTCCCTGCGATGTTCACAACGTTCTTGTACACGTGAGCCTCAGACGTCGTCATTGTTAACGGTTTTATTGTAATAGCGTACGACGATGGCATGGCTTTCATCAGCACACCAGACAACCTAGTTTCCGACGGTATAGTCATTAACACGTTACTGAACTTTATTGCCCATGTCTGTGCATATTTATGTATCTTTTCTAGTCTAAGTCTGTCCGTTTTCCCTACCTGTTTTCCGAAACCTATACCAGCATCGTCAATTATTATCATGGGAATTTTGCTTATCCCGTATGTTTTCATAGCCTCAATCAAATCGTCAAGCTGTAAGGGGTCGATGATAATGTGTGCAATAGCGACGTCCCAGTCTCCGTATAACGCGTAGGCGAGCCATAACGCCAGTGACGATTTCCCTCCCCTAGCCTCCCCGCTGATGATCGTAGTTTGACCAGTATCGATGGGGACAGGTCTTATTTTTTCGAATTTGTGTTCCTTTCTGTCTATCGCGATTTGGTATATTGTATGCATCATGAGAACCGTTAGGTCTGCAATACCTTCCATGTAGTATTTCCTAGACAACTCGACAAACTGTTTCTCCATGTATGGGAAATCGATGAACTTTACATTGCCCTCATACACCTGTGTGTAGTATTTATCGAACATCGGTAACAACGTGTTGTAATCTACTTTCAACAGTGCATCTTCTGGGTTTGTGTCGTTCAGTTTTATGTAATCATTTATTCGCATCGACTTTCACCCTCCCTTGGACTTCTTTTTTCAAAACCTCGTAATCTTCAGGCTTCCAGAGCTTCAGTATACTGTAGTGGTCTTTTCTATCTCTCTCAAACACGACAGGTTTGGGCAATTTGATCTTTACACTGCCTACTTTTTCGCCTGAAGGATACACGTATCTTAGAGAAAGGTTCTGGTCGTCGAACTGTAGGTCATAGACCTTTCTTGGGAGAAATAGTAAATTAGTCACAGTATATCTATGTTCTTCTTTCGCTAATTTAATAACTATCTTTTCTGGTAAAACTAGGACGTTGTATATGCCCCTCTTTTTCACGTTCAGTGTTACCGCAGTTCCGGCTTTTCTTTTGGCTTCAGGGTCGTTACAGTCTGCTTGGTATAATTCGTAAACGTCGTCATTTATCTGGTTTACATTGTAACACTCCCAAGGGAACGAATAGATCTTGACGTCATGGTTATGGGTCTTTACTCTCCTTATTTTCTTCTTGTAACCGCTTCTCATATGTATAAACTTAGCATGTTTGCTTTAAATTAGTGGCAACTTCTATGCCCTTCTACGACAACGAGAAAGTCGTGCTTCCACCTTTTTAAATATACTATTATAAGGAAATAATAGGTGTCAAAAGGTGAAGTTAAGAACACACCACGTTTTTACTTTTGGTTTGTTAACACTGCTTGACTCCGTTCTCCTAAGCGACTCCATTGTAATTATCGTAATTGCTGGAGTTATCTCCGTGGTGACAAACAACGTTATCGATACATTGGGACATGAAATAAAGGGAGAATATATCTCGAGGACTCCAACAACCCATACAATACCGAGGAGTATGGGTTGGGGACTCTTAACTTCACTGCCAGTAATCCTAGCTCTGCATTTTCTATTTCATTCGCCTATCGAACTTATCCTAGTAACTGCACTGGACGGAGTTGTAGCAGGACTTTCTCATATGATTTTGGACATCTTCACTGAGAAAGGGATTTATCATAAGGTCGACGGAAAATGGAGGAGAATAGCATTAGCACACTACTCTTACAACAACCCGTTCGCAAACGGGTTAGCGACCCTTTTAGGGATATTAATGCTGTTTGCATCATTGAAGTTCTGACTTTTATAAAGTTAAATGTACTATAACTATAGTAGATTGGTATCTATGTTAGCTAACCTTTCTCTCCTTTTAGAAGAATATTCCCCTGTCCAACGCTTAGAGGAAATACGGGATTATTTAACCAAACGATATGAGGAGAATTTGTTCGAGATATATGAGGGTATGCTAATGTTAATCCTAAACGAAGATAAAGACAGGTCAAAAATGCTGTCAAAAGAAGTTGAAAAAATAAAGAAAGATTTTGGATTTACGTTTGATGGTGACGGGACTATAGAAGAAAATGTTAATATGACGATGAACAAGTTACAAAAACTTATTGACGAACTGAAGAAAAATGAAGACGAGTTCTACACAGAGGCATTAAATTCTGATAATCCTAATTTCCTAATAACCACTTATTATTCGCTGTATTTACGCTTCGTAACAAAAGTATACTTAAAACTACAGACTATTACAAAAACAACAAACGATTCTAGGATTAAAGATATATTCAACATCGCTATTTTTCTAGTAGGATTTTTCGGGATGCCTATACTACTATATATAAAGAAAAAAGAAGTATTTCTTCATGTATCTGAACTAAGCGTAGTATTATTACACGCACTAGTTACCGATAGGACACTTGTACCCTCGAAGGACTCTTGGGGATATTACCTGTTTCTTAAGATCCACGCTGATAACTCATAATTATTGTTAGCAGAGGAGGAGATACTGAAGAACTTTAGAGCTAAAACATATGTTTTTTAATACACGAACCAAAAATAATCTCATGGGACTGATTGGTTCCTTGGCAACCGTTTTCTATAAAATCAACGAAGGTATAATATATTCGACTTTTCTCGTAGACCTCCTAGTAACACTGATTAATTTCAACGAGTACTCATCAGATCCCGCACTCGGAAATTACATATCGTTACTACTGTCATTCAATCTCGTCTTATTTCTAGAACATATTCTAGGGAGTATTTTTCAAGGTGCAGGCATAATAGCAGGAGGGGCAATAGCAGGGCTTGCTACTATTTCTGCGTTATTTACAAGGAATTACCTCTTAAACTTATCACAACAACAGATGAGTACTATGCAAATAATCTTCATTTATTTGTTACTCCAGTTCATTTTCAACAGCTTCGAGAGCGTTTTAGTGTATTTCACCGCTATACTGATGCCTTTGACATCCAACATATCGTTGCCGTTCATCGCTCCACCAATACAGCTGTTTGTCCATGACCTCTCGTTAATTGTGGATTTCATAGCGTCGTTCGGAGAAGTAATGAGCATAATATACGTTTTAATGGCGACGGGAATGTGGAGTGAAATGTAAAGGTATTATAAATAGTGGTCTAATATTTAATAAGGTGAAAAAATGGTGGAAACACATAAGTTAAACGATGAGCAGAAAAAGATCTTGGAGAGGATGCATAGCAGGGTAGATTATATTATAGAGAAGTATAAAGAATACCTAGACGCATTAGCAGAGTATGACAAGACTGGAGTATTGAAAATTCATGGAAAAGTCATCTACACAAAAGAACATAAAAACCAAGAGTGAGAGGCTAATGAAAGTGTTAATACCTCAAACAGCAGTTTTGCGAGCTATAGTTCACTGTAGGCTGTGCCTGTTTTTCCTTTCTCCCACCATCAGCTTTATTTGATGTAATTCTAGGTGTATAATATGATTACCCAAAAAGAAATGGTTTCGGCAATTTATAATTGTGTTGAGAAAAGTGAAAAACATCTTGTTGACGAAAAGGCTTTTTTAATTTCCCTCTCTGTAGGAATCCCTATAGACGACTTTTATGAGGTAGACGGACGTCTTACTTATCGCGGTTTGTCTAACGGTTACGTTGCCGACTGCGAAAAATATTTGCCTATAATAGATAAATACGATGAGAAAACGATTTTAGAGGCTTCCATTTATATGTTTAACCTAATAAGGAGAGGAGTAAGTGGGAAGTTAAACGAAAAAGCCTCAAAATTGCTCTCGGAACTTGGTATATTCCACGGATAGTTTTCTGCAAAAAAGGAAATAGATAAGAACAAAAAAGAAAAAGTAGTTTAATCTAAGTCTTCTAACTCAGCAATTTTCTTCCTACATTCCCAATAGCTCGAACAAGGGTAAAACGCAGTATAACCTGTTGTTCCATTAGTCTGTTGTAGTATATACCCAAGGTCTTCAAAATTCTCATTAAGTTTCTCATTAAGTCGTGGGTGTAGTTGTACCCTAAATATATAATAATATGTCCTCGGGTAGAACCGGTTACTGTATAACTGCTCTACATTTAACATAACCAGTCTACACTCCTCCTTGATTTTTCTATCGCCCACGTATATTATAAGCTCTGCATCAGCTATACTTTTCGTTGACGACGTTGACGACAACTTTAGAACAACTTCCTCATCATCTATAATTGTCACTAACCTCTCATTGCCACATAGAAACCCCAGTACATTATCATCATCCGCCATTCTACTCACTACTTATATTCTTTCTTACTCTGGTATTTAAGCTTTCTGCCTAACATGTTATGAAGAAAGAGCGAGCTAGACGTCGTGCTAAACAAGACTCAAACAGCTGTTTGAGAGAAAAAAGCATAAAAAAATGGGCTTGCTTTTAACCATACGTTGCCTCCAAGTAGGCTAATAATGCCTCACATTCCTCTTCGGAATGCGAGGCGTTAGATAAATAATAGTATGTATCTGGGGAATAACCCCGTAAATTATAATTGTTTTGTAATAAATATTCTAGGCAGTTCGTCATCTGGCTCACCTCAGTGTTGAATTACCCATTCATCTTCTACTACAATATTTTTAACCCTAATTAGACCCTTATACACACTCACTCTATAGGGCTCTCCTTGTTTGGTGGGAGGAAGTATGACTCCCTCCAACCCACTCCTCGCTAAAAGTTCCTCAGCTTGCTCTCGGGTTGGTGTAGTTCCTAATGCCTCCATGTAGAAAAGTAGTACTGATTTTTTGATCTGTAATAACTGCACTTGTAATGGCAATGGTATAACTCCGATGATAGCAGTATATTGCTCGACAAATTTCTTTAATTCATTTGCATCGGTTGGCAACATATCTGTCCTTGTCACCTGTTTGCATACTGCGTTTATATCGTTCTCTTGGGCTGGTAGTAACTTATGTCTGCTTACTAACAAACAACTCTCATACACTGGAATTTGACTTGAAGTGGAGGTAGATTGACTTGGAACCTGTGCCATTTTTTTATCCCCACTATACTCTCCGTTTGTCTGGTATATAAATTTTCTGCCTAACAAGTCTGCAGAACTGCGACGGGAGAGCAGGTGAGCAGAAATTCTCAAACAGCTGTTTAGGAGACAGTGTGTTGAAAGTCCGACCACAAAGGCTCAAGGTGCTAAGTTGTTTTGCAAAAGTCTCCTCTGCTACCTAGTTTATTGCTAAAGTCGAACAGTGTAAGTTGTTTTCCAGGCTTAGTTACCAGTTGCTGTATTTCTTTCAGCTTCCTCCTAACGTAATTGACGTCCTTTAATTGCTGGAATCTGCCGAGTAGCATCAACGTAATGTCTCCGTAGTCGAAAGAATAGAATAAGGCTTCTTTCAGCTCGTGCTTAGTAGAAATGCCAAGGTACCAGTTCTGGTATTTAGACGCTTTAATGAAATCTTGGATTGTATAGTCCCTGTACTTCGGATCCGATGCGTATCCTGCTATCACTTTATAGTTATTTTCCCTCAACTTGTCGGCAATTTCTAGCTGGCTCAAGGTATGAATAGGGACGACGTAAGCTATGTTCTTTGGGACTGGAAGAACGTGATTAATATTGTCTGGGTATAACGCTACTTCTATCCTGTTCCTGTTAAACCAGAGTTCCTTGAGGTATTTCTTATAATTTCTCTCTATAAGCAACGCCTTTTTGTTGTCAAAAAACTTTGGGTATACTATATAGCCAGTTACGTCTTGGAGCTTCTGGATTAAGGGGTTATAGCCTAACGCTAGAATCATTTTAACATCCATTAATACCCTGGGTATGGAGTTATTTAAATAACAAGTTGTGCAGAACTACGACGGTGAGCGAGTGAGTGAGTGAGCCAAACAATCCCTCAAACAGCTGTTTTAGGGATAGTGCGGACAACCCCAGCATGCTGAGGACGGTGCAGAACAGAACTGAGCGGAGAGTCAAGAACTCAGACCTTAACTGCAATGTAGTCGTTATCAAGAACTTTTATCCAGCCGTAGGACTTCATCTTCAGTAGTATATTGTGTGCTTCCAATGGAGTACAGTCCATGTAAGCAGATGCGATATCAATCAACTTCTTCCTGTTGATTGTTAAGATCCCGTTGTTACACTTAGTTATGCTGACTAGAAATTTGTAGAACTCTCTCGCTTTTGCATATTCATCTTCGGTCATCGGAGCAACAGCAGTATTATAACTGTTTTTCGAAAAGTTTTTCATAAGTTAAATATACGTGAAACATAATTTATAACTTTGTTTGTTTTTGTTTAGGGATGACGAGTTCAAATTCACATTTCTGAAAAAATTCAACTACTGGCAACAACTACTACTAGTTTTTTGTACAGGGAAAAGCTTTAGTGAAAAGACTAAGACTCATGTGTCAATGAAGTATGTAAAGCCTTCTTTCCTTTCGTAAAAATTTTTCTAAAAATAAAAATAAAAATTCAATTAGTCTCAAAAAAGTGTAAGTTAGTCTTAATATAAAAAATATAAAATTGAAAGGAGTAAAGGAGGGTTTGTTTGGTTTTTTATTTTTTGTGAAAAGTTGAGTAGTAGTAGTAGTTATATATACTATATCTCTCTTTAGAGAATTTAGGATTTTTCTCAGCAGAATGCGGAGTATATTCAAAGAATTAGTTTAGCCTGCGGAAAACTTTTACAAATTAAAGTTTGAAGTTACGTTACTTAGAATTTTTATTACAGTGATGAGAAAAATGGAAGATAGAATTAGGTGTTTATTTATTATTCTCGACTAGAGAAGAAGGTTCTTATTCAGTCTTACCTTAAGGATCACACCATTCTTTAGCCTGAAGGCAAAGAGAACTTTCTTCAGTGTCAGCTCAGTTAGTATTTCCTGAATTCTTGTCAGGGATACTTTCCTCCCAAGGATGTGATATATCTGCTCCGCGATTGTTTCATTTGGAGAGTTCTCTATATATCCTTCTTCCTTAAAGAAGAACCTCAGGATCTCCAATTCGTCTTCCTCCAGCTTCCTCCCAAGGATCCTCTCTACCTTCTCTTTTACTCTTTCAAAACTGCCCTGTAACTTCAATATCCTTCTGGCAGTCTCCGTCAGGCTGTAGATGTTGAGGTTATTAACCTTTTGAACCTCGACCCATCCCTTCAGAATATATCTCTTTAACCTCGGCAAGATTTGTTTTGAAGGGACACCAATAATACTAGCTAGCTCCCTTGCCAACATCGCTTTTCTTAGACTTAACGCTTCAAATATTTTTTGTATCTTTTCAGACCTAAAAGGAGATTGATAGAAAAGTTTATTAACCTCGGAGGAAGATTCATTAACTGAACTACGCCTCATTCTTTTCTCCCCCTCCCCCTAAATTATACATTTCTGATTTTTATATTATTCGCTTAGTTCTTTCCTTTATTTTGTCCTATCTTCTCCACTGTTTTGATACTTTCCTCACTCTGACCCCTTATGATTCTAATAAAGTCCAGAGACATGCTCTTCAATCAATGAGGAAACAAGCTGGACTGCTCCGCGGTTACAAAACATTTTTAAAACAGCTGTTTTCTTAAATAATTCCGTCCTTTCTCGCCCTAAGTTTCGCCCTAACTCGTTAGCCAGAAAGTTTAAATACTAAACCCAGTAATACTTAAACTGGGGAAAAAATGAGAGTTGTAACATTTAAGATAGAAGAAAATCTATTGGAACTATTAGACAGATATGCTATTATAAACAACATGTACAGATCCGAGGCAATCCGAAAAGCAATCGAAACGTTCGTAAGGGAACAATTAGAGAAGGAGGCTGTTCCAGTCGCTAAGATAGAGAAAATAAGATTATAAACACAAGAAAGTTACGTTATTTTTTATTTTATCTTTTCTACTTCCGATTTTCGCTATTAATCTGTTTCACATATTTCTCTCTCCATCTTCTGCTCCTGTCTTCTATCGTTTGCTCCTGCTTCTCCTTTCTTGCTTGGGTTTTACTCTAACCTGTTGTGCAGAAAGCTTAAAATACCAGATGAGCAGTACACAGATTGAGGAGCTATGGAAATAAAAATTAGACATACTCTTAGACCCATAACATTCAAGATAGAAGAAGAGTTGTTACAAGAGCTTGACCTCTATGCAATAAACAATAAGCTCGATAGGAGTAGTGTAATTAGACAAGCTATCGAGTTCTACTTATCTCATATGAAACACAGGGGAATAAGATGACAATAGATGAAATCATTAAGGAGAATGAGGAATTACAGCTCAAGTATGCTAAAGCTATCAACACTATAAGTATATTAGAACAAAAAGTAGAGAAATTACAGAAAGAAAATGAAAGATTGAAACACGAAAATAGAAAGTTAAGGAGGCAGAGAGACGTATTACTGAGAGCAATAAAGATAGCATCGGAAATGAAAAAGCAGGATGTAGACATAAACAAAGTAATAGAGCTTTTAAAAGACGTGGAACGTACTGAAAAATAACCTTAATTTTTTATCTCACTTCTTTCAACTTATTTCCAGTATATACTTCAGGCAACTTTCTTTCTCTTCTGCGATTCGCTCATATTTTCCCTAGTTCTCCATTAACGAGGAAGCCAGCTGTGGTGTACCGCGATTCGTGACAAAATGTTTTTAAACAGCTGTTTGAGAGAATAAAATGAGGGACAAAAAATGGCTCAAGAATGGGATGAAGATGAAGAAAATTATAGTATGAAGAAGTTGAAAAACGCGTTTTTAAAAAATGTGAAGAATTATGTCCAAAATGCAGAAAAAGATAAATATTTAAATATAAGCTTATCACGAGATCAAGAAAAGAAATTAGAGCAATTAGACCAAGAATTATATAAAAAATATCTAGAAGTAAAGAAGAGAAACTTTGCCGAAAGGGAGAAATTTAAAAAGGAAATTGAAAAAATAGCAGAAGAAATACAGAAGAGATTAGAGAAATACGGTGTAAAAGTTATAGCCGATTTTGACGAACGTGGTTATCCTAGTTACTATGATATTTATATAATATTTCCTAGAAATCGACGATTAAGTAGAGACGAATTTAATGAGTTTGTCAGTAAAGCTAAGGCAATAGGACTGTTATTTAACCCCCAGGAAAAGACCTGGGGATATGTAGGAAAATTTGGGGAGTACCCTCCATTCAAGTTATAGCCTTTTCCTTTCTTCCTCCCTCCTTTTTTCTCATAATTACAACTGTGATTATCTCATTCGCGATGTTATACTGTCCAAATTCACTTTTAAACCAAATCGTTTTTCGAGTAGTATGTATCTAGTCGTCCGAAACTTTTTCTTTATTAGTTAGGGAGCGATATTACGCAGTCCATGATGCTAAATATTTATAAACAGCTGTTTGTGAATGAGAATCAGTATGACAGAATCAATCGTTCCAAACCAAATCAATCTAACCCAAAGTCAATTTCTAAATCAGACTCCTCAAACGGATGTTCTAAACCAGTGCAAAGAAATAATCACAGACGGTATCTATACCGTCTGTACAGAAACCGGAGAAGTTATTGATTACGATTATGACACTTTTTTTATTAGTAACACAGAAGGACTAGAAAAAGAATCTAAAGTAGATAAACTATATTCTCATTATCATCGCCATTATGCTCTCATGCCTAACAGGGGACTTGGTACAATTCCTACAAAACTTTTTGAGAGAAAACAGAGTTACTATACCTTCGCATTTAGACTGTCTACATTAATCACAAACTCAACGAAAAAAAGTCTCTTTACGAGAATAGTACAGAAAGTAATTTCTAACAAAATAAGGAATAAGTTTTATATCATCAGTGCTTTTGCTATAAAGTATTGTGATGTTGAATTCGATTACGCTATATCAATTTTGCTTAATTTCTTACAAGAAGATGAGGATACCGTAAAACAAAAGCTATCTAATACCATAAAGAGTCTACATTATATTCTTTATAAACTCCATTTATCTGAAGCGGAGTACAAAGCTGGAGCAGAAATACGTAGAAAACGTGTAGAGGAGTACAAATACAATCTTCTGTTGAAGTATGGTTACCTTAATCTAATTGATAAATTCTCAAAAATCTATAATATATACGTTATTAAAATAGCAGTAATACTCCTCTTGTTAAAGGACAACCGTATAGCTGAGGCAAAAGAGCTTTACGAGTCTCCACCGAAGTTAAAGGGATATAAGGTAAGGACAAAAAGGGGTTCCAAGGAGTCTAAAAAGAACGAGGAGTCTAACAAATCGGAATATATTGTGGGTTTCAATCGCTTTATTGTTGAATATGAGATTGGTGGGCAAAGGTATGTCAAAAAACTTACGTCTATACTCTTAAGGACTTTAGTGTTTAAACACGCCCGTGTGTACAGTTTCAAGATACGCTTCACAAGAGTGAGGATTCGTGATACCGGTTAGGGGTTATCATGGGATGGCTGTGTCGGGACTATAAGACGTGGTGTATATGACGCTGTGGCTTGCCCCAAATTCCTGAGCCGGCTTCTCTCTATCAAAAATATGTTTTTGTTTATTTATATTTAGTATAATAGGTTAGTTCCCAACCGTTAACAACTGTTCTATTTACCTTAACCAGTTATTACGTCTTGTAAATTTGCCTCAACCATATGTTTGGCTAATTTAAACGCAATAATTTGGGAATTTAGCATGTCATTGAGCAAAACAAAACATGTAAAATATTATTATTGGAAATCTTTTACAACCAAGTGATATTATTATTACTGGTGGTACAGAATAAAACATAATAGCGAAAATATCACTATGGATATAAGAACTATCTCAGTATATATCTGCTTGACTAAAATATCACTACTGGTATAAAAAAGAATCACAGATATAAACAGGATAAATAAAATATTACTCTTCTTACAATATTTCTGCTTGTGTGTTTAAAAAAGAATCAAATAAAGAGATTATATGATGAAGTTCAGTTTTACTGATATTGAAAACCCGGATGAACTTATGGTAGCAATAAATAATCTAGGCTTACATTTAGCTTTCTTTAGACAGACTACAGAAGGAAGACCGATCATAATATACTTTGGAGATATTCCCTTCTCTCAAAAGCCACGTATACTGGTCTCACTGCACCTTTTCAAGGATGAAGATAAGGACAAATGTGTAGTGTTTTGCAGTGCAGTACTCGAAGATAATAATACAGTTATCCCTATAGAACTTAAGATCAGTCCCAAGGACATGAAGACTTTCATGAGTGACAGTATACTGTTCGTTTTCTGTGACAAAATTGAGAAAATTGAGGGAGACAACATAATGTGTAACAAGGAAAGGACTATAGTTATACCGAATTCTCTTAATAAAGACGTTGTTAGGAAGCTGGAGGAGGAGATGAAAAACCCTGGAGACGAAAAGAAGGCATGGGATAATTATCTGAAAACATACGACTATCCACCATGCCTGGGTTTCTTCCTGCACGGTAGAGTCCGGTTTTAAGGGTCGGTCTTTCATCAACTCTCTTAAACAGCTGTTTGAGAGAACACACATTTCCTCGGGTCTGGGTTCCACGGACATAACTGCCCAGACAATCTCCTTAGAGTCTGAGGGGCTTTCTACATATTTATAAACAGAACTCACAAGAAGATATCTAGAGGTGACAAAAATGGTGAACAGTATTGTTATGAAATTAAACTTGTCTAACTTGGATCCCATAAAGCACGGTGAAATTGAGTTAGGCGATATCACACTATTCGTTGGAAAGCCAAACACTGGTAAAAGCCTTGCGATGAAGGCATTGCTCTATTCTCTTTACTGTCCCAATGATCTAATTGAGCTGAGAGGGTATCCGCTTGAACTAAAGGATAACTCGTTTCTCCAACGCTTCGTTATCGATTGGGATAAAACGAAAGAAAACTACAGGAGTTTCATAAGGAATTCATTACCCGATGGGGAGTTTAAGCTAGAACCCGTAAACTTTTCGGATTTCTTACTTACCCAAAAACTGAGTTATGAAGAGAGGTACGTACCCATTTCTTTACCTGCACTGTATTTTCCAGGTAAATGCAGTAATAAGGACATAGAACGTTTAAGCTATTTACTTAATAATGCGGTTTATGAAATCAGTGTGAACGGAGACGAAGGAGAGGTCAGGGTAAAGGCAGACCTATCTGATGTGAGAGAAACCTGCTTAAAGGATGACGAAACCCTTTCATCTCTATCTTCAGTTCTCATGGAAATTGTACAACAACGGGTGAACTATCAGTACTACAAAAAGTTCAGAGAATGTCTAAAGGAGAAAGGAATCTATGCTGTTAATTATCTCCCTTTCAATAGAACCTTCCTTACACTCCAAGATCTAATGTTTCAGGGGGAAGTTGGTAACCTAACTAACTCAAATAAATACGACATAAGGATTTACGAATTAGTAAAACCGTTGTTAAAAGGTAGGCTGAAATATATCGGTGAGAAACTAGTTTATACCAAAGGGGATAAAATAATTCCTTGGGAGGCTGTCCCGACTTCAGTGTTAGAGATCATGAGCTTCCTGCTTTTCATAAAGGAGAACGGCATGATCCTGTACGAAGAACCTGAGGCACATTTACACGAGGAATTACAGTTACTAATGGCAATCGTCCTTTACGCTTTATCCTCGTTCTACCGTATCGTGATTTCTACTCATAGTCAGACCATATTCTACACCATCACTCACCTGAGTATGTTAAAGCCTACTAAGGAGGAATTAAAGGGCTTGTTTGAGGACTTGAAGGTGAGAGATTACGAGGCGTTAGCAGAGGCTGTAGAAAAGGCTAATCAGAAAGATGTTAAGGTCAAAATATACCACTTCACTGAAGGGGAAGTTAAGGAAGTGAGTGTTGAGGAAGCCGTGAGGGGTTTGCCTGGTACTAAGGACGTATTAGAAAAGGAGTTTAGGTGGTTTTCATCACTTCATTCGAAGAGGCTGTTCGGAGAAACTTAAGAAATTTTAACACACACAAGAAAGTTTTGTTTAGGAAGTATTTCACTCAAATACGCTATGCCTACTACGTTATACTTCTTAGCAATCTCAACTAATTCTTCTGCATCATCTTTTCTATCCTCATTTGTTACGAATCCCACTGTACTGTATTTACTGAATATTACACTCCTAAGAAAAGCTTCTGTGTTATTTATCACGTTAAAGTTAAAGAGCCAATAATGATTCAGGTTTAACATCTCCAGATTGTCACTAATATACTTCTCCACGAATCTTGATGGTTTTACTGTCATTATTAACGCCTCAATAGTTGGGTGTATATATACTAAAACTCTATATAAACTTTTATATTCAAGGAATGAGTACGACCTACTATAAATCCACAGGTCTTAAAACAGATGTTGGAGAAAATCTTTTCTAACCTCCTCGGTTTTCCCTGGGCTTTATAAACCTTTCAAGTACAAGTTATAGATTGTATGACGGAGAATACACGTACTATGAGAAGAAAAAGGAACAAAGAAGATATTATTGCTGGGATACTCGACGCAATAGACAATAAAATTAACACAATATGGTCTATAATGAGTAATGTTAATCTAAATGTCCTTTCAGCTAAAAAGTACCTAGACTATTTAACGGAAAAGAGGATAATAGAAGAAAAAGACGGTGAATATATACTCACGGACAAGGGAAGAAGAGTCCTCGAACTTTTAAAGGAGAAGGAAAAAATAGAAACAGAATTAGTACTACTATTGGACGAGATAGTGGCTCTTATGAGGTAGAATTCTGTTAGTGTATAGGTGCGGTAAATGATAGGTCTGTACTATAAGGAAGGGATTAAATGGTTGGATTTAGAGGAAAAGGACTATTTGGTTGCAAGATTTGGTATGTTACGTTATCAAGGGGAAATACCAATAGAGATAAAAGATCGTTATCTTACACATCTGGGTGTGGGATTAGTCAGGAATTTTATGCAAAGACTACGCGGTGGAGATTTCTATTTAAAAATTGAAAGATGGAGTAAGGGGCATGTATGTTACAATTATTATTTAGGGTTGAATAGTCTGGATAATACACATCAATTTTTAACAACTTGCGGGACAAATAAGTTGAGATATTTTGACGCATATTGGTTTAAACATATCGTAGAGAATACGGTAAATAATTATATCGCTGAGGGTGAGGCAATAGCGGGAGTACTTCTTTGGGGTGGTAAGATTAAAATAAAAGGTGCAAGGAGGACATACGATTACCATGCACAGTTGAGGGTAATGATAGATGTCAGTGGTACCTATTTGCCGATAGCTATTGATGATGTAAGGCGTTTAATGAAAGGAAGATGGAAAATAACGTCAGTGACATGGGCTAATAGGAAAATAATAATGGTAAATGACTTACCGATAGAGGAGGCTTGACCTACTCCTCACCTATAATTTTTCTTCAGCCCCATCAAGAGTATAGAACTCGCCAATTTTAATTTCACAACTTTTTCCAAAAAATTCTATCCCTTAACGAAATTCTTAGCATTTTGTATACATTTATAAATCCCTTCTTTCGGGACTCCTTCTATACAACGCCTCGATATAAACTCCGTCTTCTCGTTTATTGAGTCAAGAGTTATCGGCGTGTCACGTATAAAGTTCTCGTGGATAATGCAGTTAGCCCCAGCATAACGGAATAGTCTAGGGTGTACTTTCTTCACTTCTTCGAGCATCTTCCATGCTACCTGACGTATCTCCCACTGTGCCCTCGAACACAAACGTAGGGCAAAGAAGTTGTAAAGTTCTCGTGCGTTCATGGTCACAACAACGTTCGTGTTGACACCGTTCGGTAAAACGTAACGGGCATCTTCTTCAGGTACACCAGCTTCTAGGAGTTTATAATAGTGGTTGTATGCTTCTCTATACGCTTCCTCTACAGTTTGCCAAGCCCGATTCTTAGTAGAAGGCGGTATAACAGGCTGATAATATTCGTCGACTGGTTTTGCAAAGCGATGACTCATTTGAGTATACGAAGCGATACGGTGCCTTACAAGTTGATGAGACGCTACTCTTGAAATGCCTTCAAGCGAGAAAGTGTAAACACTGTGTTCAAGCACAGACCAATATCCGTGAACTATTGCATCCCTTATCCATTCCTCTATTTCTTCATCACTCATCGTTTGTGCATGATACTCCCACCCTTTTCTTGATCTACTCATTTTTGAGGCTATCGCAATAGTTCTCTCTCCATCAACTGTATAAGAAACTAACGTGACTTTCATACTTGCTACCTTAATATTATAATATTATATAATTATACTCGATTATATCACTAAGTTTCTTTGCTAGATTATTGGTAGCATCATTATTTATTCCATATAGATCAGCAATTCCCCTTATCTTAATAAATTCTATTTGATTTTGATTACTCATGTATGGTAAATAATACTTAGTTTGTTTTATCGAGTTTGATTCAGCTATTGAATCAATTAATAAAGTAATCTTTATCTCGTTTTGAAGATCAACGTCAGATCTCATTAAAAAATATAATTTACTCATCATAATCCTTGCATTGGGATAAATAATTTCCATTTTAGATAGGTTTTGTTCAATTTGCTGTATTTTACCGTTTACGAGAATTCCTTTAACATGATCATTAGGGTCTAATGTGCGAATTAGCCCTAAACTATTTTCATTAATAGCAAATCCAGTAAGAACTAAAATATTATTAATAAAAATCTTGCCGTCATTTTCCCTTATTTTAATTTTAGTAATATGATTATTACCCAAAATTTTAATTTTAATAGTATTATTTTTGCTTGTTAATGTAAGAATTGGTTCCTTATAGTCGTAATTTACATTATTTAGTAATGGGACAAAAACATATTTGTGTATTGAATTATGTTCTAACTCTTCTAGCATTTCTTTTAGCTCAGCTAATGTTTTTAAAAATTCTTCCATTTTTGGTCAGTATATTTATGCCAAACCGATATTTTAAACTTTTTTACCCAATCAGTTAGATAGTAAGTAGGTCGATGGGAAGAAGGACAGGGACAAGTCTTAAAACAGCTGTTAGAGAGTATTGTGAGCAAGAAGCAGACCCTGGAGGGGAAAAAGATTTCTATCAACGTAAAAAAAGATTCAACCCTGCCCCTTCATTATTTTTTCTACAAGCCTGAAGGCGTTCTGGTATTTTTTATTACGCAGAACCTCAATAAGCAGAAGTGCAGTAATTATGCCTATAATCTCTTTTGATAAAGGCGAGGGTGCATATACAAGATCTTCTAAGAGAGCTAAAATTACAGTGGCATATGATACAGAACCTATGAGCAATATCATAAGTATATCTGGATGTTTACTGAAGTATTGTCTAATGTCTTTTCTTACTAAGGTTAAGAACGGTAATTTATAAATCGAACCGTACTTGGTAAAGAAATAGCCTGTGAATAACATTATAGCATATAAAAACAGGAAAAGGTACGCGATTTCAAAGAAAAGGAGTGGAAAACTTCTCACCATGGTGAATATCTGGTCAAATACGAATATCACAGATAACTCAGTAGCCCACGCTATGACAAGTAATGGCAAAATTATAACTAGCACTAGTAAAAACATGTGTACCGTGTCAATAGTTGTTGATTTTAATATAGCCATTTCAAATCTTAATATTTCACGACATGAAGTTCCATATCCACGTCTTTTTAATGTGGTGTATACAACATATTGAAATAACGTAATCGTAATTACTGCTAAAAAAAGTAGTGCCATTATTTCGGTACTTGTAGGAGGTTTCGGGATAAGTGGATTCATATTGATAACTTCTCCAGGTTCACTTAAAAATATGGATTTCCTACGCTCGTTATTCTTCTCCTCTGCTGTTATCAACTAAAAAATCTTAACTTTAAAAGAAGGGTTTCGAGAGAGAATTAGTAGTTAACCATCGCGTGTATATTTCTCATTACATTCTCTATCATCTGCAGTATTTGCATTAACAACTGCTTTTTCTGGTCTTCCGTCAAGTTCTGGTATTCCTGAACTAACACCGTGGTATCGTTTATCCCTAGGGCTTTAAGTAGCTTGTCGAATTCGTCATTACTCAGCGGTCTGTTCTCTACTGATATAATGTAGTACAGCTGGGAGTATATATTATGTAGGTATAATGTGTCTTTTTCGTCGACAGCGGTCTTTTGGTAGTAGGTTAACGCGTTTTGGACTTCTTCTAATATTCCCATATCATTACCTTTTTCCAGTTAGGTTTTTAAATGGAAATAGTCACCATCCTTTATGGAGCCTCATCCCCTTTAGGGGCGAGGGGTCTCACCTAAAACAGCTGTATTTAGAGACTAAATTATGTTCTTCTCACCTTCCGCTTTACCCTCCTTTATTGCTTGCTTTATAAGTTCAATAAGCTCTTCAAACTCGCTTTTAGAGGGAATTAGGATGTCTAGCATCTCTTGATAAATTGGGTTAAATGTTTCTTTCCCATGGTCTTCTTTGACTGCTATTAGTTCTCCGTCGCTCGATTTTTTCACCTCAAACGATTCTTCAGCGACCTTATGCCCCGTCGCATCACCAGTGTTTATATACTCTTTGATGTTGACGTTACCTACGTAATCGCCGTAAGGGTTTTCATTAAATATCGTCCCGTATATCCTTATAGTCTGTGTTATATTAGGCAGTTCACCACTATCAGGACTAAGCTCTTGAATTTCCTCCTGGGTTATTTTAGTAACGGGGAGAAGTTTGTTAAGCAGGTCATCGAACACCATTCCAACAACTGAATCAGACAATTTAGTCTCACCGACCTCAAGTTCACCGTCTTTCAGATATTCTATCACTATCTTATTCTTTTGCGGAAAAATCATAGCATCTATCGTTTTGTGTTTCCCGTCGTATTTCACGTTTGCATGAATGGAGACTGAGGATAGGTAAGGTTTTCCATCACTCGTATACTGTATATCTGCTGTTGTATCGAAATCTAATTGGTCAAACCAAGCTTTTACCATGCTTCCTC
>Ga0208559_100168_pt1 | contig 20506 bp, 17 predicted proteins | sample BED_Mat_host_6_1_FD_187138 | JGI IMG/M metagenome (GOLD analysis project Ga0208559, IMG submission 187138) | Extremophilic microbial mat communities from Yellowstone National Park, USA - BED_Mat_host_6_15 (SPAdes) (version 2) | ecosystem: Environmental > Aquatic > Thermal springs > Hot (42-90C) >...
TACTCCTAACTATCTTGCTCTTGCAAGATAATATTACTATTTTGCAAGAATATTTAGTTAAATTATTTTATCCACTTTTTAACTCCCTTGAATTATTTTCGGGGTGATGAATTTGGGGTCTAGGGTTAAATGTAATGTAAGTCCGTAATTAGTTAGAGAGGAGAGTCAAACATAACGCCTTTACGCTATTTTCTTCACATTTCCTCAGGAAATAATCTTCATTAAAGTCGTGTTTTGCTAAAGAATAGATAATTATATCTTTAGCCTTAATCAGATCTTTAACTCCCCTATTTATAGACGCTACTACATAAAGAGTTACTAAATCTTCCGGAGATAATATTGGAACCTCGCCCACTCCTTCAATTCTTACTATTCTTCTCCTCGATATTACCTCGTCATCGAACTTATATTGAGGTGGTTTTACAAGGTCAACCCTTACACCTTTAATAATTATCTTATATTGCCAATGTCCTACGTCATTAGGAAATATTTCATAATGAGATGATATATGTTCTATGAATTCTGCCAATCTTTCGACATCATCTAAATTCGCTATAAAATCTATATCGAGGGTAGTTTCAGGATTAGCGTAAAAGTTTCTTGCAAATCTTCCTATTATAGCAAATTCTGGATAAAACCTTCTTATCTCTTTAATTGCTATTCTAAACGCATTCTTATATTTCCATTCAATTTCCAAAGCTCTACACCCAGACTCAAGGAGAGAATGACATATTCTATCTTAGTTAAATTTATCCTCTTGTCAAAATAATATTCTAAATAATCAGTAATTTCTTGCTTAGTTATTCTATATTCTCTAGCTACTCGAAACAATTCTTCCAATTTTTTAAAATTCTCTTTTCTCCCAAGATAAAATCTCCTAGGCTTCTTTGCTTGTTTATCCCAAAGTGTTATGTAAATGTAATTACCATTAACTTGTAACTTCATTAAGATATACTATGAAATAATAGTATATAAACTAAACTATGAATAGGTATTCACCCGTGGCGTAACTTCTCTTTACTTTTAATTACTTCTAATTCCACCACGAGCACCTATATAGAACGCCCCCTTAAGGGATCATAAACCTTCACCCTTAATTCCTTGGGGCTAGTCGAGGAAAACACCACTACCCTCCCATCCACCTTCTTTACAAGATTAAGGGGAGCAATTGAATCCCTTTCTAACAAAACTTCATCACTCTCCAAATATCTAGCAGTCACCTCGAATATTTTAATACCCCCACTCTCGTGAGCAGTGCCCGTCATCACGTAGGGGTTAAAAACCTTGACTATCATCTCCTTGAACTGCTTATCCTTCTTCAACTTCTTATCATCAAGGGGATTAATGGAGGAAGTGTAAGCCTCAGAAAACTCAACAAGGTCTATTGCTTGAGCCTTTAACATTTCCACGAATTTAACAACACTCCATTGGTGAATCCTTTGCCTAAGCTTAGCACTGATATTGAATAAGAACCTCCTATATTGCTTGTAGAAAGACAGATATTAATTCTAATCAAAGGATTTTGCAATATTTTTCACCAAAATATTTATGTTCTATTGAGTATTCAACATACAATAGATTAGGAGAAAACTTTCGAATAATCGCTAATAATATGATCTAAATATTTTTTATGCCATGTATTTCTGGTACGTAAGATGGACTTCGTTCCTACATTCGCAAATTTTGGCATCAATTAACGTGAGCCTAGGCGAATCCTCACCAATAAACCCATCTCCTTGTGCAAAACTGACTCCATTTCCAAAAATTCTAGGAGAAATTGTTATTCTAATTTCGTCATAAAGATTGTCTCTTATAAACCACCATATTAAATGTCCACCTCCTTCAACCATTAGTCTTTTAACGTTGAAGCTGTTGTATAAGTCCTCTAAAAGGTCATCTAAATGAAGAAATTTCCTAACAATTACTCCTTTCCTATTAAATTCCTCAACTTTTTCACTTTCGTAATTAGAAGTATAGACTATTGTTGAGGGTGGTGTGGTGAATATCTTATATGAAGGGTCTAGATTGAAACTTCTAGTCACCACTACTCTAATGGGGTTTCTCCTATTTTTACTATACTTTACAGTTAATGATGGGTTGTCTACTCTTACCGTATTAGCTCCTACCATTACTGCATCAACCTCACTTCTTATCTCATGTTGTCTTTGCTTATCATAAGGGCAACTTAATTCGCTATAACCAGTTTTCGTTGCGAGTCTACCATCTATTGATAACGTGCTAAATATTATTACATAAGGTCTCATAATCTAAAGGATCTAATTGGAGTAAAAGAGTTTTGTGGAAAACTGCTTTATGGATAGATTCAATTTTTATCTAGATATGTTAAACTTACCTTTAATGCAACGATAGATTCTGAATCCCAGAAAAATTTAATGAGTTCAATATCTAAAGAAATTGAAAGATTTAACTAAACAGTGGAAAACACTATATACTTAAAGTTATACATTATCATATGAAAGCGTACTATATGTATCCCGACATTAGAGGGGATCTAATATCATTTACTTCAGACGATGACGTTTGGCTTCTTTCTTTAAAAGACATGAAGCCGCTTAGGATAACAAGTGGTTTAGGAGTTTCCATAAGGCCTAAAATAAGTCCAAGTGGTAGAAAAGTTGCGTTTACTGTTGTTTGGCTTAAGAGTGGTAAGCAAGGTGGAGATATTTACGTTGTTGAAGATGGGCAAGCTAGGAGGGTTACTTATTTTGGTAGTAGGAATAGTAGGGTTGCTAATTGGCTTTCAGAGGACGAGATTATTGTAATAACTGACTTTCACACTCCTTTTGGTCAATGGAATGAGGCGTATAAGGCAGATGTGAATAACGGAGAGACAGAGAAATTGCCTTTCGGCATGTTATCCAATATTGTAAAAAGGGATAATGTAATAGTAATTGTAAGGGGTTATCAAGATTTACCAAATTGGAAAGGGTATAAGGGTGGAACTAAGGGTGAATTATGGATTTCCCGTGATGGTGGTAAAACCTTCGAGAAGTTTGTTAGTTTAGATGGTAACGTTAGTTGGCCCATGATAGTTAAAGAAAGGGTTTACTTTCTATCCAATCACGAAGGGGTTGGTAATCTTTATTCAGTTGATTTGAACGGTAAGGATTTAAGGAGGCATACCAACTTCACCGATTTCTATTGTAGGAATGCAAATAGCGATGGTAAGAGGATTGTTTTTCAAAACGCTGGTGATATATATTTGTACGATCCAGAAAAGGACAGCTTATCTAAACTGGATATTGACTTACCTACTGATAGGAAGAAGAGGCAACCGAAATTCGTTAGTGTGATAGAATACATGAATGAGGCTGTTGTAAATGGTAATTATATAGCATTAACAAGTAGGGGTAAGGCATTTTTAATGAGGCCGTGGGATGGCCCCGCAGTTCAGTTGGGCAAGAAACAAGGTGTAAAATATAGGCAGATTCAAGCTTTGCCTAATGGTGATGTGATAGGAGTAAACGATGATGATAAATTGGTGATTTTAGGTAAGGATGGAAATGAGAAGGTAATAAATAGGGATTTTGCTAGGATAGAGAGAGTCAAGGTTTCTCCAGATGGTAAGAAGATATTATTATCTAACAATAAGCTTGAGTTATGGGTTTACGAGATTGATAGTGATAACGCCAGATTAATAGATAAGAGCGAATATGACTTAATTTTAGAATTTGATTGGCATCCAAATGGTGAGTGGTTTGCTTACGCTTTTCCAGAAGGCTATTACACTCAATCAATAAAGCTTGCCCGCATTGACGGGAAGATTGTTAGGATAACAACTCCCTATGGGTATGACTTTTCACCGTCATTTGACCCAGATGGTAGATATTTATATTTTTTGGCTGCAAGGCATTTAGACCCAACTAACGATAAGGTAATATTTAATTTAAGTTTCCAGAGGGTTGTTAAGCCATACCTAGTAGTTCTAGGAAATTATTATTCCCCATTTAACCAGCCATTAGATGAGTCTAGTAGTAACGATAAAAACGTCGTAATCGAGGGAATTGAAGATAGAGTAATTCCGTTCCCGATTGAAGAGGAAAATTACGTTCAAATAGCTGGAGCTAAGAACAACAAGATCTTCCTATTCTCTTATCCAATAAGGGGGCTGAGGACACAGACTGGAGATGTATTTGGTAGGTTAGAAGTTTATGACCTAGAGAATAAGGCAAAGGAATTATACGCAGACAATGTGTCAAGCTTCTCCTTGTCAAGCGATAAAAGTAAAATACTTTTAATGCTCAAGGATAATCTAAGATTATTTGACGTTAATGCTAAACCAGATTTTAACTCAGCTGGAAGGAAAGGTGGGGTAATAGATTTATCTAGAGTCAAGGTTTATGTAGAGCCAGAAAAGGAATGGAGACAAATGCTTAAGGAAACGTGGAAGTTGATGAAGCAGAATTATTGGAATGAGGAGAGATTAAAGAATTGGGATTCAGTCTTACCCAAATACGAGAGACTTTTAGATAGGGTAAGTACTAGGTTCGAGTTATCTGATATAATTCAAGAGATGCAAGGTGAGACTAGGACTTCCCATTCCTATGAGACAGCTTACGACTACGATACTCCAGAACCGTTATCAGTTGGTGGTTTAGGTGGAGAGTTTGAATATAACGAGAACAATAAATGTTACAAGATTACAAAAATTTACGTTGGGGATTCCATTAATGAGAATGAGAGGAGCCCATTAAGGGATCCTGGTGTTCAATTGAACGTCGGAGATTGTATAAAGGCTATTGATGGGGAAGAGGCTAACGGCAACATTTACTCTCATCTAGTAAATAAGGATCAAGTAATTCTTGACGTAATAACTAATGACGGTAAGAATAAACGCGTTACGGTTAAAGTGTTAAAAGATGAAAGGTTTCTAATATATAGATACTGGGTTGAGAAGAATAGGGAATACGTTCACGAGAAGAGTAAGGGTAGGTTAGGGTATATTCACATACCAGATATGATGTATCAAGGGTTCGCTGAGTTTTACAGATTGTTCATGTCCGAATTTCACAGAGAAGGATTAGTGGTTGACGTTAGGTTCAATAGGGGTGGTTTCATCTCAGGATTACTCTTAGAGAAGCTACTCTTAAAGAGGGTTGGCTATGTTCATCCTAGGAATGGAAAACCAATACCTATGCCGTATTTCTCATCTCCTAAGGTTTTAGTGGGAATAACTAATGAACATGCTGGGTCTGATGGTGATATCTTTTCATTCTTGTTCAAGAAGTACAAGCTAGGAGTACTTATTGGTAGAAGAACTTGGGGAGGTGTTGTTGGTATAAGACCCAGATATAGATTAGTTGATAATACTTATATCAGTCAACCAGAGTTTGCTGTTAACTTCGAGGATGTAGGTTTCGGTATAGAGAATTACGGAGTAGATCCAGACATAGTTGTTGAGATTAAGCCAGAGGATTATGCAAGTAATAGTGATACACAATTAGATACGGCAATAGAGTTAGCATTAAAACAACTTTAACCACTTTTTTCAGTTAATATAACAACTTTATGCTCCCCAATTAACTCACTCAAATTGTACTCTCCACTACTAATTTCCTCATTTCTGATCCAATTCACGCTTTTTTGCCTTATATTAATCTTCTCTTTAATCTCCCTAGTTACTATTGGTGAGAAAAGAACAGTTACTTTTCCCCTTTGGAAGCCAAAGGGTAATGGTTTATAATCGTTTAGTAAGTACTCTCTTCTAAGCTGTAGCAGTTTCTTAACATACAACATTTTGACTCTTGGATCTGAAAGTTCTAAGTTCTTTTCAGTCAAATTATTTAATAATTCCCTTAGTTTCTTGAAATTCACCGGCATTCTGTTATCTGGGTCTGTAAGTAAGAATCTCCAAACTTCAGTTCCTTGATAAATATCTGGTACGCCTGGCGAAAGGAACTTAAGTGTCGTTGCAACTAATGATTTCATATAACCGAAATAAACTATTCTCTTTTCAAAATTTTCAAAATCATTTCTAAAACTACTGCTCTCAAATGCGCCATCTATGAAGTCCAAAACTTTATTTTCATACTCTGAATTTGGATTTTCCCATGTTGTATGTACCTTAGCTTCTCTTATGACCTTAATCATGTGGTTCTTAATTCTCTCTCTATTATCAAATCCCTCATAACTTCCCACAAGTGTTTGATAAAATCTATACTCATCGTTTTTATCAATATTTGGTTTTAACAAATCATGCCAATATGCTACCCTCTCCTTCCACTCCTTTGGTATCTCAGATAGTACTGATATTCTAGCTCTAACGTCTTCACTGAATTTACTATCATGAGTGGAAAGAGTGTTCATTGATATACTATTTACTCTGCTTAGGTTAAAGTTATGAAAGTCTTCGATGCTTATACTGAATCTTCTTAGGTCACTCCCCACCTCGTTTAGTGAGATTAACCTATTGTAGATGAAGAGGGTAGTATCCTCATAGCCCTTAGCGAAGATTGCTGGCATGTATTGTTGGAGTCTCATGATTCCCTTTTCATTCCTTAACCTTCCCTCCTTATCGCATTGCTTTATCGTGCTAATATCCTCAAATGGTAAATATGTCCTATACTTTTTTATACATACTAGAAAATCTACCAGATATTCATAATCGACGTTTAGTAACTTGCTTAACCTTTCAATATCGCCTTTAAACAACTGATTTGCGACTAATCTTTTACTTTGCGTTATCAACTCATCTATATTGATTTCTATTCCAATGAAACTCTCATAAAACTCAGTTAACTCCTCTTCACTATTTCCATCTACTAATAGCATATTAACGTAGTTCAAGAAATCATATCCAGTAGTACCATCTACTTTCCAATCATCTCTTAATTTCTCGTTGATTGACAATATCTTCTCTACGTATATTATCTTGTTATTTCCTACTAACTGTCTTAGCTTATCCAAATACTCTTTAGGGTCATATAGTCCATCTATGTGGTCAATTCTTAAACCGTCAACAAGTAGCTTGCCAATTATCTCATGGGACTCTCTAAATACTTCATCCAATTCTACCCTAACAGCTATCAAATCATTTACTGCGAAAAATCTCCTATAATTTGGATAACCTTTCTTCCAGTAAGTTAGCTGATAATATTGCATTAATAGTAATCTCTTTATGTCCTCTTTCTTTAAACATGAATTGTCAAAGCAATTAATTCTTTTCAAGAACTCAACTCCTTCATCGTTTATCGGTAATATAAGTCCTCTATACTCTATTTTATCCTTCTGTACTTTTATCAATCCCTTATCTATAACGATATTTAACTCGTCCTCAAGAATTGAAAGGACAATTTTATCTTCATCATAGTGATCAAAATAGTTATAATATTTACTATTCTTCCAATTCTTTAACAGATCCATAAGCCTCCAATTAGTATGATGTACTGCCATGTGATTTGGTACTATATCTTGTATGATTCCTAAACCTCTACTCTTAGCCTCCTTAACTAGTCTAAAATATCCCTCTTCTCCTCCTAATTCCTCATTAATTTCGCTATGATCTACTACATCGTAACCGTGAGTACTCCTTGGTCTAGCCTTAAGTATTGGAGATAGGTATAGGTGTGATACTCCTAATTCCTTAAAGTAATCCAAATTTTCTATTACATCATAAAAAGTGAATCCATTATTTAGTTGCAGCCTATATGTGCCTGTTATCATAGTTCTATCCTCCTATAAACTAATGCAGTTCTTCCCTCAATTTCTAATTCCTTCTCGCCTTCTACAATTCTTTCTTCTGGTTTTATCTCTCTTAAATAAGAACAAACAACTAGTTCCCATTTACCTTTTTGAAACTTCACTTTTACGTTATTGGGATTTGCGTTAAGTATTATTAAGAATGAATCATCTGCAATTCTCTCTCCGTAGATGTTAATCTCATCCATTACGCTCCCCTCTAACACGAAGATAACAGTTTGCGTTGGGGAATTCCACGTTTTCTCATCAACCTCCTTACCGTCTGGAGTGTAAAATGTTACATCTTTTAATGGCATGCCGAATAATTTCTTTCCTTGAAAATATCTTTCCCTTCTGAATACCGGATGCGCTTTATAAAATTGGATCATTTTTTTAACAAACCCTAAAAATTTTGATTTTCTCTCATCTAAATTCCAATCAAACCAAGTTATCTCATTGTCTTGGCAAAACGCGTTATTATTTCCTCTTTGTGTCCTACTTAACTCATCTCCTCCTAATATCATGGGAGTTCCTTGGCTAATAAGTAACGTTATCATGAAGTTCCTTTTCTGTTTCTCTCTGCACATAATTACGTTTTGGTCATTTATAGTTCCTTCTGCACCACAATTCCAACTGTAGTTCTCGTTCATTCCATCTTGATTGTTAAATCCATTCGCCTCATTGTGTTTTTGATTATAACTAACTAAATCTTCTAATGTGAAACCATCGTGCGAAGTTACGTAGTTTATACTGGCAAATGGTGTTTTATTATTACCTAAGTAGATGTCTGGTGAACCTAATAGCCTGTTAGCAATCTCGCTATAGGGTAACGCTTCTCCTCTCCAAAATCTCCTTATAGAATCCCTATATTTTCCATTCCATTCTGCCCATTGATGTGGGAAATTCCCAACTTGATATCCTCCTTGTCCTACATCCCACGGCTCAGCTATTAGTTTTACTCGTGACAATATTGGATCTTGCTGTAATGCAATGAAGAACGTATTTAACATATTAACGCTGTACAATTCCCTAGCTAAAGCGGCTGCTAAGTCAAATCTAAAGCCATCTACATGCATATCCGTAACCCAATATCTTAAGCTATCTAGGACCATCTGGATAACTCTTGGATGGCTAAGATTTAACGTGTTGCCAGTTCCGGTAAAGTCTAAATAATATCTTTTATTGTCTGGTTGGAGCATATAATATGCTATATTATCAATACCTCTGAAACTTAACGTTGGTCCTAAATGATTTCCCTCAGCAGTATGATTATAAACTACATCAATTATAACCTCGATTCCTGCGTTATGTAATTCGTTTACCATTTTCTTGAAACTGAATACTTGTTCTCCTAAACAGCCGCTACTGGAATATCTACATTCCGGGGAGAAGAAGTTTATTGGGTCATATCCCCAGTAATTTGTTAGCCCCTTATCTATCAGAAATCTTTGATCAATGAAGTGAAAAACCGGCATTAATTCTACAGTAGTAATCCCTAAATCTTTGAGATAGCTAATCATTTGTTCTGAGGCTAAACCTTCATAAGATCCCCTTATGTTTTCCGGCAAATCCAATCTAAGTTTTGTAAATCCTTTTACGTGAACTTCATAAATTACTGTATCCTTTAATGGAACCTTATTCCTCTTAATGAAATCCTCATCGTCCCATTCAAAGTATGGGTTAATCACAACACTTTTAGGTACATATTCGCTGGAATCCCTCTCGTCATAGCTTAAATCTTGATTTTGGTCTCCTATCTTATAACCAAATACTGCATCGTTCCAAATCACATTACCATTTATGGCTTTAGCGTAAGGGTCTATTAAAACCTTATTAGGATTAAATCTCAATCCTAACGCCGGTTTATACGGACCATAAACCTTGTATGCGTAAAGTTGCCCGGGTCTCAGCCCTGGGACTAATATATGCCAAAGATCTCCCGTTCTGTTTTTAACCTCTATTATCTCCTTTGGATACTTTTGATTTGTTTGTGAATAAAGGAGTAATTCAACTTTTTCTGCATTCTCTGAGAATAAGGAAAAATTTACTCCATCCTCATCTTCTATCCAATTTGAACCTAATGGATATGGATCTCCAGGGCGTAGAGGTCTATCCCTAGTTCTGAAGAATACTGACATAGTGATATTTATTATTATTTGAGTTTAAAAAAACCTTTATCTTAACATTGATAAGAGTATTACTAACCTTTTAACTTCTTCTCTTCTCCTTCTCTCTTCCTCATCAATTTTGTTTTTACTTATCATCTAAAGTATAGTCGTTTATAGGAATTTTTAAACTCTCTTGCCCTAAAGTTTATATAAAGCAAATCCCTTTTCTAATTTATACTTATTCTCTGCAATTTGTGATGGGAAAGAGTTATTGGAGGATAAAACTAGAGTCCCCCTATATTTCATTTCAATTATCGATTGGGAAAACACGTAAACTACTAAATATCCATTTCCTTTCACAGTTAACCAATGATTGCCATTTTCAACGGTCAATTTCCTATTACAGGCTAGACCGTATTCTTTCCTTATTTTTATTAAAGTCTTGTAAAATGAAAAAATGTCATCATTTACCTTCCAGCTTAATTTAGAGGCGTTAAATGTGGAGTCTGACTGTGGATCAGTCTCTTGACCATTATCTCTTTTTCTACCCTCCCTGACCCCTTGTATTAGTTTAGGATCAGAAAAGTCGGAAAAGTAGTAAAACGGATTTTCCTCACCGTATTCCTCTCCCATAAAGATCATCGGAATATATGGTGAAAGCATGTAGAGTGCTGCAGCAATCTTATAACTCTCCTTATCAACTAGTTTAATTAATCTCTCTCCTCCACCCCTATTGCCAACTTGATCGTGATTTTGAATGTAAACTACGAACTTACAACCATCTAGATCACCAATCGGTTTTCCGTGAGTTTTTCTTCTAAAATTAGAGTACTTTCCATCATATACGAAGACTTCTTTATATGATTTAACTATGTCATCTAGACTACCGAAATCACTGTAATAACCTTGCCTCTCACCAGTTAAGAATGCATGGATTGCATGATGGAAATCATCTACCCACTGGGCATCAGTATTATATCCACATTTCTCCTTAGGATTAACAACTCTAGGATCATTTAAATCACTCTCAGTTATTACAATCTTACCATATTTGTGGACTACATCAGCAATATCCTCTAAGATGTGTTTTGGAGAATTGTCAATAATAGCGTGAACAGCATCAAGTCTGAATCCATCAACGTGAAACTCATTTATCCAATATTCAACATTTTCTAGTATGAACTTTCTAACTTCATCACTTCCAGCATCGTCAAAATTAAATGCTAAACCCCAAGGTGTTTTATATTTCTCTGAGAAATAGGGCCCTAACTTGGCCATGTAATTCCCTTCGGGCCCAACGTGGTTATAAACTACGTCTAATATTATCGCTAATCCGAGTTTATGAGCCTCATTTACTAGATTTCTAAACCCAATTGGTCCTCCATAAGAGTTCTGTACAGCGTACAAGTAAACTCCATCATAACCCCAATCCTTTTTCCCTGGAAACTGTGCAATAGGCATTATTTCTATTGCAGTTACTCCAAGTTCTTTTAAGTAGTCCAGCTTCTTTATCACTCCTTCAAAAGTACCTTCTGATGTAAATGTACTTGTATGAAGTTCATAAATTATAAGATCTTCCCTTTTTACCTTTACACCGTTCTCATCATCCCCTTTAAAATCTAGTGAAATAATTTCAGAATGGCCATGAACTCCCTCTGGCTGATACCTTGAAGCCGGATCTGGCACTTCACTACCGTCATCTAAAATATACTTATATCTATCACCAACTTTCACGTTATTTAACGTAATGGTGAAGTATCCCTTCTCATCTCTTTCCATCTCATAAATTCCCTTATTTAGTATCTTTAACTTAACGTTTCTTTGATAGGGAGCCCATAAATTAAAGGTTGCTGCGTTCCTATCTAATCTATAACCAAATGCCATAATATGAATTTCTTCCTTTCTAAGTTATAACTTGTGCTATTGAACCAGCTAGTATCATCATTGCCAATGAGAGGAGTAAGAAGATCAAGCTTATTTTAGATAAGTTGCTTACGCTCTTTCTTAATTCCAATACCCTGGTATCTCCCTCCTTAAAACGTATCATAAGTCTTATCCTATTGCTTATAACAATCCCTGCCCCAAACGCCAATAACCCAAAAGCTCCTCCTACTAAGTTTAGGAAGACCCTTATCCTAATATCTAAACTTGAACGTAGAATTGCAGCGACTAGGAATAGATTCCCTTGATAAGGGGCTAGGTAAATATAGGCAAAAATTACTATCCCAGTTATTATTGTAATAATTGACGTTATCAGAAAGAATTTCCCTATCCTCTCAAATTGCCTCTTTTCCTGAGGTCTAATTAAGAAGTTAAGTAGTGCTGCTCCTGCCCACAGTGCACCAAAAAACCCATGGATCTCGTTTAATACATCGAAAATTACATTCATAGGTTTACCTCTTCGTGTTTCAAAAATAAATTTAAATGAATTAAAGCGCTTATTCAAAAAGGCCTTCTAGGCTTACTGGAACTCTATTTATCCTTCTCTTTATAACGTCTTCAATAGCGCTAGTGACTGCAGCTGCAGCTATTCCAACCGGAATTTCCCCTATTCCCTTAGCTCCATAAGGAGTTGAGGGAGAAGGAGTTGGAACTATGTTAACCTCTATCTCTGGTAAATCAGCAGCTGTTGGCATTCCGTAGTCCGCTAAGTTGGTTGTTAATAAGTTAGCGTTATCATCGTATGCGTAACGTTCGTATAGCGCGAGAGAAATTCCAATTGCAGTACCTCCTATTACTTGTTCCTTTACTAAATCCTCATCTATTGGAGTTCCAGGGTCAATGTAAACCACGTGTTTTATTGGCTTTATCTTACCGTCCTCAATTCTAACTACTGCCAAATCACAGGCGAATGGATAGGCATTGAATCTATACTTACCTTGCAATGTGTAAGTGAAGTCAACCTCTTCTCCCTCAAGTGACGTAATTCTAACTTTTCCTCCATTTTCTCCTATAAAGTACCCATCCCTATAGTCAACGACCTTATCGTTTAGGATAACTTCAGCCTTCCTCCTCAATCTAGCCTTTAACTCTTCTACCGCTCCAGAAACTGCTCCAAAAGTGTAAATCGCCATTCTACTTCCTCCAGGTCCAAAGGATGTTGGTAATTCAGTGTTATCTAGAATCTCATATGTAACGTCATCTGGGCTTATTCCTAATAGTCTTGAAGCCATTACTACTGCTGAATGCTCGTTGCCTTGACCCTCTGGACCGAATCCCAAACCGATTACAACTTTGTTATTCTTAACCTTAATTTTCACTCTCTCACTACCAGAAGGCGTACTGGGATCAGTTGATAATGCTAAGCCTACTCCAGTGTTCTTATTCCTCAATGCAAAGATGTCATTTCTTGATAATGCTAAATCTAGTAAGCCTTTCGGATTTCCAGAATCGTAGTACGCAAATCCAGTATCATAGGGAAAGATATCTATTGCATTAATTTTTCTCACTTCAGCCTTACTAATACCTAAATCATCAGCTATAGCATCCATTGTTCTTTCCAGTGCCCATGTATGAGGTGGCGTACCAGCACCTCTAAATGCTCCAGCTGGGTTCTTATTTGTGGCAACTAAGGTTCCAGTATATCTTATACCTCCAATCTTATATGGTCCCGTTAAGAACCCTAAAGGTTTAAAGGGTTGGCCAGCGTCTCTAGAGGCACCAACATCTTCCCATATGTGGATATCTAAACTATTTACTCTTCCATCAGAGGAATAATAGGCGTGAATTTTGAATTTCCTTTCTGGTCCACTTCCGTTTGATGCCATCAAATGCTCAGTTCTAGTTTCAATCCACTTTATTGGTACATTAAACTTTAACGCTGCAAAGCCTAATACTGTCAAATATCTGACTAGAGAGAACTTCTCACCAAAACTTCCTCCTTGCCTAGCGTTCTTATGGATTACTTTAACTCCTAATGCCTTCTGGATTTCATTGGATACTACGTTCCCTGCTTGCTGATTCGAAATTATGGTCAATCCATCATCTGTTGGAATTATAATTGCCCCATAAGGTTCTATTGGATTTCCAGAACTTCTAGACCAGTATAAATCTAATTCTAAGTGCCTACCTTGCGTATTAATCTTTCCAAACTCAAAGGTTTGTTCTCTTACTACGTTTGTCTTCAAATCCTCAAATACTACTACTTTGTTCTGTAGTGCTTTTTCGATGCTTCCTATACCTTCTAACGGTTCATAATGAACTTGAACTAATTCTGCTAAATCCGTAGCTTCATAAGGATCGTTTGCAATAACTAAAGCTACTGGTTGACCAACGTATAATGCCTTATTTATCGCCATCAATGGAATTGTTAAACTAGCTCCTTCTCTTTCGCCAGATTCAACCCTTCTAGATACTAAATCTTTACCAGTTAGAACTAGTGCACCTCTTCTTTCTGCATCTTCTTTATTGATATTAACTATTCTCGCATGGGGGTATGGACTTCTAATAAATACTGCATATCTTCCCTTATATGATATATCATCTACATAATTACCCTTTCCTATTAATAGATCATATACGTCTATTCTTCTCATTGCTTGTTTGTTAACTAACTAACATAAAAATTTATCTAGCTGCTGTGAAGGAGCAATTTATTATGGCTAGATATAAGCAACTTATAAAATGATTTATAATCTAGCTTTGTAATTTATAGTTATGAATATACTAGAACAGATAAGAAAAGAGTTAGAAGGATTAAATGGGCAAATAATCAATCACCCCTTATTAAAGGAGAAGGTGTTGAGAAAGGAGGTAGTTAATAGTTTCGTTATAAACCAATGGTACATTGTAAACCACGATTTAAGGTCATTAGCAATAGGTCTATCCAAGAGTACCAATATGGAGGAGCTTGATATATTTAAGATATTAGTGGATGGAGATTATGCTGCTTTGAAGGAGTTAGTAAAACTGATGAATGAGTTGGGAATTGAGGTAAAGGACCCATTACTATATAATGTATCACCTCAAGCTATAAGCTACACTCACTATTTATCCTGGTTAGCTAATTACGCGAAACCCTCAGAGTTCCTATTTGCTGGAATTGTGAATTTACCAGTATGGGCTAATGTTGTAACTAGATTTGGGGATATGATAAAGGAGAGATTTGGGATTAGGGAGACGGGATTCTTTGATGCATTCAGAGGTTCTTATAAGGAGTTGGAGGATAGGATCGTTAAATTAGTTGAGGATTACCAAGTTGATAGACTTAGAAGGATTGCTTACACTATTCAGTACTACGAGAAGTCCTTCTGGGATTCAATATATGTTGTTCATCAACAATAATTGAAATATGAATAAAGTTTATATTAAATGATAGATAAAGCATATTATGGAAAGTGAAAATGTAATGTTAAAAAGGTTGTTAATGTTACTTCTGATATTAGTTCTAAGTACTACGACTTTCCTAGCAACTATAGCGCAAAGTCAAGAACAATATTACTATATACAAACATCTTCTCCACAATACTCAATAGTTCCAGGATCAGAATTTGTAGAACCTCTCAACACCAGCCAACCACTATACATAGCAGTTCTCTTAAATTTCACTAATTTACCTTCTCTACAATCATATCTTAACGAAACTTACCTCCAAGCGTCACACTTTCATAAATGGCTTACTCCATCTCAGTTTAGGGAGTACTACTATCCTTCAAAATCCTATGTGAATTCTCTAATAAGCTATCTAAAATCCTATAACTTAGAATTTTTAGGCAATTATGGTCTAATACTAGTATTTAATGGAACCGTGGGAAGCGTAGAGAATGCATTTCACACTTACATTAACGTTTACTACTATCCATTTAAGAACCTCTACTGGTTTGGTCTGCTAGGAATTAAGGATATTGGACCATTTTACTACTACTCTAATAATGTAACTCCCTCATTACCATACAACGTTGGAAAATACGTATTAGGAGTAGTTGGGATAGATAGTCTAGATCCCAAGGTAGTTAACGTGATAAAACAAGCGTGGCATTTAGATATGGTTAAAGCTCAAAGTGGATTAGTTTCAAAGGTCATAATTTCACCAATGACAATAGGGAAGTATTTCAACTTTACCATGGCCTATGAACACGATTACAACGGCAACGGTAGTAATATCGCGATTGAGGGAGTTCCTGAGTCCTTTATAAATGTATCAGATATCTATCTGTTCTGGCAACTTTATGGTATACCTAGAACTGGTCATTTAAACGTTATATATTTTGGTAATGTCACTACTGGAGGTCAGTCTGGCGAAAACGAGTTAGATGCAGAATGGTCTGGTGCCTTTGCACCAGCAGCTGACATTACGATAGTCTTCAGCAACGGCTATGTGGGTGGTCCTCAATTAGTGGACAATTTACTAAACTATTATTATGAGTACTATTACATGGTTAACTACATAAATCCTAATGTTATTTCAATCTCTGTAACGGTTCCAGAAAGTTTCCTAGCAGCTTATTACCCTGCAATGCTATATATGATTCATAATATAATGATGCAAGCAGCTGCAGAAGGAATTTCCGTATTGGCGGCCTCTGGCGATTGGGGATTTGAAAGTGATCATCCTCCTCCTAATTTCCATATAGGAACATATAATACTATATGGTACCCTGAGTCAGATCCCTATGTAACGTCAGTTGGTGGAGTATTCCTTAATGCATCATCTAATGGCAGTATTGTGGAAATAAGTGGCTGGGATTATAGTACTGGAGGTAATAGCGTAGTTTATCCAGCACAAAGTTACGAGATAACTTCACTGATTCCATTTACTCCTACTGTAGTTAGGACTTATCCAGATATCGCATTCGTATCTGCTGGTGGTTATAATATTCCAGAATTCGGTTTCGGTTTACCTTTAGTATTCAACGGTCAATTGTTCGTATGGTATGGAACTAGTGGAGCAGCACCTATGACTGCTGCAATGGTTTCCTTAGCGGGTACCAGATTAGGTGCACTCAACTTTGCATTGTATCACATTTCATATCAAGGTATAATAGAATCTCCACTAGGTAATTTTGTAGGTAAGGTAGCTTGGATACCAATAACTAGTGGAAATAATCCATTCCCAGCCCATTATGGATGGAACTACGTCACTGGTCCTGGAACGTATAATGCATATGCAATGGTTTATGATTTGTTGCTATATTCCGGCTTAATTTAAAGTTAATTATTTTTTTTATCTAACAAAGATGGATAGTTAACTTTTAAACCATTTGCCGGTAAAGGTAAATATGGAAAAGGAAATATCTTACGATTCAGAGGGTGCTAAAATAAGGGCTTTCCTAGCTTCTCCAGAAAATCCTAAATTGGCAGTGATAGTAATACATGAAATATGGGGTCTTAACGACAATATAAAAGACATTTCAAGAAGGTTGGCAAACGAGGGTTACATGGCACTTGCTCCACAATTATACACTAGAAATGAGGACGTTCTGAATGAAGAGAACATCCAGAACGTAATGATGAAAGTATGGAATATACCACCAGAAAAGAGGAATGATCCAAACTCTTATCAGCAAATAATGTCAGCGTTAGATGAAAAAGGCAAAAGAGTAGCTGAGTTGTTGGTTTTAAATAGACAAAAGACAGAGGAACAGATGATAAAGGACGCGATTAAGGCTTATGAGTATGTAAGCTCACAAGGTGTTAAAAAGATAGTTAGTATGGGCTTCTGTATGGGCGGGGGTTTAGCATTTCAGTTAGCAACTGAAGTACCATTAGATGGGACAATAGTTTTCTATGGCAGGAATCCCCAGCCATTGGAGACAATTCAGAAAATAAAGGGGCCAATATTAGGTCTATATGCTGGAGAGGATCCACCCATAGATGCTGGGTTACCAGATCTAATTTCCGCTGTAATAAAGTATAAGAAGGATTTAGAGCTCAAAATTTATCCCGGAGCTTATCACGCGTTCTTTAACGATAGGGGACGTTCATACAATAAAGAGGCCTCTGAAGACGCATGGGAAAGAGTTAAAAACTTCCTAAGGAGGGTTTCAAAGTGAGTGAGGGAAAGAAAAAACAGCAAGTGGATCCTTGTTTTTTAGCGTGGGTTTACTTGCTGGAAGTAATGGAAAAGAAGGAGAAAAAGGACTATTAATTTTTTAATTTGTAATTACAAATTTAAGATAAGATGGTCTTTAAATTTAAGATAGGATTCTTTACCGATGTTCATGGGTCAGAGTACTCATTTAAGAGGTCACTAAATATTGCAAAAGCTAGGAAAGTCGACTTTCTCATCGTAAGTGGGGGATTGATGGCTAAAGAGATAATGTTTGTAGAGGACGTTGGAGGAAAGTATTTTCTAAACGGGAAGAAGGTTAATTTGAATAACCTTAATGAAGATGCGTTAAGGTCTGGGAAATATATAGTAATAGATAAGAAGGAGGTAATTGAGGATATAAAGAGCGATAAGAGTAAACTGGAGAAAGTAATTAGTGAAAAAGTAACTGAGCAAATGTCAAGATGGGTTAAAATAGCAGATGAAGTGTTTCGTTTAGAAAGGGTATTTTGGTCTTCAGCACATGGTGATATTCTACAACTTGAGTCTATTCTTAAGAATTATGGGGGTAAACCGATCAATGAAAATGTAATAAATCTGGAGGAAATTCAGATAGTCTCATTAGGTTATGGTTCTCCAATAGGAAATTCATATAGGGAAATCCCAGACTCTGAATTATACATAAAGGGTAAATCTCTACTTAAGGATGCTGATAAGGAAAGATTAATTATGAACTTTCACATGCCTCCTTTAAACACTAAATTGGATAACGCAAAGGTTGGTTTAAGGAAATCTCATGTTGGTTCAAAAGCAGTACTTGATTTAATTACCGAATTCCAACCGCTTATTTCACTCCACGGTCACGTTCATGAAAGTACCTCAATGGATAAAATAGGCGATACTATTGCAATAAATCCTGGTAGCTTATATCAATTGGGTGATCCTTCGATAGTTATATTCGAGGTTCATAAAGAGCTGAAGAGTTTCGGTAGTGTAAGTGCTAGCAAATACGTTATAAAGAATATCGAGTTCGTGTCCACTAATCCTTTAGACGTGGTATAACTTTTGAAAAGACTTAATAGTTTCCTTTAACTTTTTAAATTATGGCTATAGGTAAAACAGTTCTGATAGTAGGGGTAATAATACTAATAGTAGGCATTGCACTGTTCTTTATTGGAGGATATTTAGCATCATCTGGACTCATTAAAGTGATTAACTCAATAAGTAGAGCAACTCCAACTACTTTACAACCGGGGACATCACAAGATTTAGGTGTCCCCACTAAGTTGTCTATATTGCTTTACAATACGAGCTCTGGACAAGTGTTAAAGATATTACAAGAAATAAATGGGACGAACCAATCAGTACCACAAATTGCAGAAAAGGGATATGTAATAGCGTTATTAAGTCCTAAATACGATACTATAATGGTAAATAACCTCACTACTCCGATTTCAGTGAAATACGTTTTAAGTCAAGAATTAGCGTCTTCATTGGTAAACGTTGCATTATATACTGGCCTTGGTTTCTTTCTAGCTATTATCGGTGTAATCGTGTTGCTAGTTGGTTTAGTACTATTCCTCAGAGGTAGAGGTAAAAAACAGTAAAATTAAATATTTAATTAACTTTTAATTCATAACATGGTTAAACTAGTAGCTACTTTAGGTACATCACCATGGAGAGCAATAGAGTCTTTTCTTTACCTAGTAAGAAAGGGAGAAAACATTGATGAAGTGAGACTAGTAACTACATCTAATGCAGAAGCAAAGAAGGCAGGAAAATGCTAAGACTTATGTTTGTATGTTGTATTCAAGACAAATTTCCTAAAGTAGAAATTAGTGAACATCCACTTGATATTGAAGATATTTACACTGAGGATGACTTAAGGAGTTAGAGAATTTATCGAAAAACAGTTGAGAGAGCATCCCAAGTGCAAATAATTGAATAAATCTATGTATAAGTTTACAGATAATTATTCAAAAATAAGATAACTTTATGAGAAGAAACCCTCATCGTCTAAGTATTTTTAAAGTTTTTACCTAATTTAACTCTGGTTCCCTCAATTATTATTCCCTTATTTTTCATCGTTCTTAAGTATGCAGCATATTCTTCTCCTAAATCTTCTCTAACCTTATCTAAGGTTGTTTCTCCTCCTGCAGCTGTTAAATAATCTATCAATTCAGCCTCAATTTTGTCCGGAGTTAAATTCCTTTTCTCTTCTATCTTTTCAATTTCTTCTTCATCCTCTTCTTCATCTTTTACAACTTCCTTACTTTTCTTATACTGTTCATATGAAAGCTCGTCCAGTTTGGTGAAAATCCTAACATGCCTCCTATAAGCCTCTATTATCCTATATGCTATATCTAAAGCTTCTTGGTCAGATAATCTAATTATTTTATCACTTTTATCGTCACCGATTCTTATAAAAAACCCACCATCAATTACATTTCCATCTTTTATTACTGGGGGTGATTCTCCTACTCTTATCCAAATAGTGCTACCATCAGCCTTTTTATGAACCTTCCTGACTATAATTGGCATATTTATAATATTCAGTTCCAGCTTTAAAAATCATTTTTAGCAGATATTAAGTATTACTTGTATTAGTGAACTCCTACGGCGATTTTCACGAACAACACTCCTAAACAAGAAGACAAGCTTTACAAGAGTAAAACTTTTATAAAGAGAACAAGAAAATAACACAAGCCGAAAG
>Ga0208559_100174_pt1 | contig 20167 bp, 28 predicted proteins | sample BED_Mat_host_6_1_FD_187138 | JGI IMG/M metagenome (GOLD analysis project Ga0208559, IMG submission 187138) | Extremophilic microbial mat communities from Yellowstone National Park, USA - BED_Mat_host_6_15 (SPAdes) (version 2) | ecosystem: Environmental > Aquatic > Thermal springs > Hot (42-90C) >...
CATGAGTATGAGGATATGCTAATGTTAGCCCTAAATGAAGATAAGGACAAGTTAAAAATACTGTCAAAAGAAGCTGAAAAAATAAAGGAGGATTTTGGATTTATGTTTGACAGTGACGTAACCATAGGAGAATACGTTAATATGGTGATGAACGGGTTGCAAAAACTTATTAACGAGTTGAAGAAAAATGAAGAGGAGTTCTACAAAGAGGTATTAAATTCTGATAACCCTAATTTCCTAATAACCACTTATTATTCGTTGTATTTACGCTTCGTAACAACAGTATACTTAAAACTACATAAGACTAACATAACCAACCCTAACATAAAAACAAAAGATTCTAGGATTAAAGATATATTCAACATCACTAATTTCCTAGTAGGATTTTTCGGGATGCCTATACTGATATATATAAAGAAAAAAGAAGTATTCCCTTATATATCTGAGCTAAGCGGAGCATTATTACACGCACTAGTTGCCGATAGGACACCTATGCCCTCAAAGGACTCCTTAGGTTATTACCTATTTTCAAGATCCACGCTGATCCCCTTGTAGAAAGTTTAAATACCTCTTTGTCAAAATTTCTCTTAATGGAAGTCACTGACGGAGTAAGCGTCACCGAGACGCCTGAGCGAGGGTCTGTGTGGTACGCCTCTGCTCCATTCAACAGTCCCATAAGGGGACACCATGGATTCGCATCCGTGCTCGGGGTGGGAGCCACCCTTAGTGCCTGTGGAGCTCTGCCCTCTACCCTTTGGGCAAGGTGGGACTATGAAGCAGGAAGCCCCGTCCGTAAGGGCGGGGTAGCTCACTATGTGATAAGGGGGGAGAAGCTCGTGTTGAATAAACTATCAGTAGTTTATGATAATCGTTTCATATCACTCGAAAATATATCTACAGTTGCTATACTTGGTGATAACGGAGTCGGCAAAACCGCGTTTTTGGAGAGAATAGCGTTAACGAACGAGGATAATATTCCCACAATTTTGAATACAAAAGGTAGCATTAATTATGAAAACTTTTCAGTTAATATCGACGATGAAGAAGTAAAATGTGAACATGCTAAAGCAGATAGAACAAGTGTTCCACTTGCTTTTGAAACGCATTATTATGATTGTAAAGGTAGTACTAAGTATAAGGTAATGATAATATATCCTTACACCTTTCGGACAATGGTTCACCAACCACATTATGGTATATTCGTTAAGCCTAACGACGAAAATATGAAGTTCAATAACATGATAAAAGGACTCATCGATGGTACTGTGATACGCGTGGTTGACGATTTCTTATATGAAAACGGTGACAATGTAACATATTTGGATAATTTAGGGAGAGGCATTAGTAACACGGTAAAGTTACTGTGGTCGGTATATTATTACAAACCAGATATACTTCTAATAGATGATATCGAGACACTAAGCTTGCACCCGAAAAGGTTACAAATACTTCTTAAGTGGTTTACAGAATATATAAGAGATAATAAATTAAAGTCAATGCTGTTCACCACAAATAGTGATGCATATGTTGATCTGGCAGAAGTTGATAAGGGAGCAAAATTCCTGTTATTGCAAAAAGATAATCATATTGTAATGGATAGAGAAGAAGTTTTAGATAGATTAGATTATGAAGATTTGAGGTACACAGCACTAAAGGATGAGGCTCCATAACCTAGAAGGGGCGAGACTTCATAAGACGCGGTGACCCGCATGAATTTATTGCAGAGAATTATTTGGAAAAAAATACATAAAGAGGAATTAGATCAGGAAGAAATGAGAGATTTAATGGATTATTTAAACACCCTAAAAGAGGAATTGCATAAGCTGAGAATTATACTGTATAACGATTACGTGGGGTACATATGTGATTTTGATGTAATAATAAAAGAGCCTTGGTATTGTTCTGAAGTACATTTTAAATGTCTAGAGCTTGGAGAATACGGATTTCTGTATCTTGACGATTTCATATGGAGATTAGCCACAGGAGGAATAGAAGTAAAGCCTTTCATAAGGAATGAGGTGACCCGTCCATGATTTTCAATTCGCCTACCGTACAAAAATACATTTTAAGTGGGGCTAGGATAGTAGCTACAATCAGAACTAAGGGGTATTATAAGGTGGGTAAGAGGGTCATCGTAAAAGTAGGAGATAAGAAGTTTACCGGAAGAGTCGTCGCGACAAAACCTCTCACACTTTTCTCGTTGAATGAGTATCTTAGTTATAGTGGGTTTGGTAGTGTCAGCGAATGGTTGGCGGAAGCCAGGAGACTTCATAAAGCGACGATAGATCCGTATAATTTCGAAATCGTGGTGGTCGAGTTAACGCGAGTGTAAACGGGAGGGGTCTCCGACCCCCTCGGCTGCCCCTCAGGGATGTAGCCCCGAACCGATGAGGGGAACCCCCGCCAGCGGGGAGGAGGTCAGATTTGAACTAATGTATTTAGTATATCACAGCTCTCATCCTTATTAAGTTCTGAAATCACTTTCTCCATCGTGTCATAATTAGTATAATAAGTTTCAATCTCATCCAGATCCTCATCAGAAACGTCAATGTAACCTCTTCTTATATTCATCCATTTGGAGGACAAAAGTCTTGCTCTCTCGATTATTGTTTCAACATCGTAGTTCTGCATTACGTAATAAATAGCTAGGAATAACTCATATTTAATTACACGTTCGTTATAAATTCTAGCACTAATATTTCTCATTAGTGTAGGATTCCCACATTTGCTTAGCAAAAGCTCGGTGAAATAGTTACTCGCCTCTTCAATAGCAGAAAGAAGTGAGAAGGCTAAAACGTTGTTACTAATCCCAAGTTCCTTTCCTTCTTGAGAAAATCTATAGATTTTCTCATTATTCTCTTTTCCTAAATTCTTATCCATTTCCCATCCCTTTTCTTACAGGAAAGAATTATCCCCTCACCTCTCTCAACTGTTTTTCCGCCAGAAAGAGCTGCTATAAGAAGACCGACATCAAGTCTCTTAGCTGCTGTTCCACCGGCTATACCACCTCCTGTCGCAGATGATATAGCTCCTTCGAACTCATAAGTTACTACCCTTGAAACTATTATCCTCGTCACCATGACTCCTAGTTTTGATAACAGCTCATCAATATCCTCGCATTGCATTATATTAGCGGTAGCTGGAGTTCTAAAAGACAGTGAAACCTTATAACCAACCTTCCTTATCTTCACATTATCGTCTAAGTTAGTTAAATGGGACCTTAACCCATCTTTAATATCCTCAACTCTCTGTGTAGTGTAGCCGTCAATGATATATCTGATATGCTCCTCCATAAGACTATTGTTTAGTCATGAGTTAATATACTTTATCTGGGGGTTTAAGGGGGTGAAAGTCCCCGTCCGTGAGGGCGGGGTAGTTCACATCTATCCTTCCAGCGAAAGCTTTTTAAACCCCCTCTCCCCACCTTCCCCGGGAGGAAAAATGAATGTCGAGTTGGAGTACCTGAAGCAATATTTGCGTGACAATGAGGCAGGTACCATCCTGGATGGAGCGTTCAACGTCACATTATACAGAGAAGATAACGAGTTGGTAGGTTTCGAAATAGCATTAACATATGGTGGTTCCACCATTCCCAATATATCTCTGATCTACAGATATGGTGCGTGTAGGCTATTAGGCACATGGGGGAGCACCACCTACGAGGAACCCATAGATCACGAGGTATGTGAACGTATCTACGACACCATCCTTATGAAGCCCAAGGACTGAGGATTGGATACAAATTCATGAAAATTCAATGAAGCCGGCAGGCACCCCAGGATCCACTCAGTTTCAATTCACGTCTCCACTTTTCCTTATTTCGAACTTTTGCTTAAATATCTCTTTTCGAACTTCTCCCCTTCTCTCTCCCCTCCCCATCTCAAACCGTCTCAAAAGTATGAAATTAAAACCACACCGTCCCAGCGAAATCTTTAAATACCCCTTTTCCTAACCCCTCTCAGGGGTGGGAAAATTCAGGTCAACCCTATCCAATTAACTCAGTTCGTGAAGGAGGATAGGACGCGTTACAGCGTCTCCCTCGAGAAGAAGGGCAAGATCAGCCTGCATCTACGCATCAAGTTTTTACCCCTCATTGACAGGGGCTATGGAAATTACGAGGAGCTCAACATCGTCCTTACTAAGCTGCGAAAGAACGTAGAGATAGAAGCGTACTTTTTACGAGACAGTTGGAACGGAAGTGGACGTTACGACGTCTGCTGGGAACGCACGAGGGTGCCTGATCTTCCATTCTCACGGGAGGCGATCGAAGCCTTGAACAACACCATGGGCGTGAAGGGCGTGATCGGTGACGTAATGTCGCGGATCAGGGATCACGTTGAGGATTGCGAGAAGATCGTGAGGTATTGGGACGAGCTGGTGGTGGGATGAGAATCGTCGTAGCTCACTTTCACGATTCCCATCGCGTCATATTCATCACTGGTCAGCAACTCGAGCGTTTCCGCCAGTATTATAGCGTAGAGGAAAAAGACGGGGTCGTTCACTTTCACAAAAAATTAGAAACTAATAATTCGAGTTGATGATATACCCTAGATATTAACCTTTCGGGGGTTTAAGGGGGTGAAAGTCCCCCTCAGTAGGGATGGATAGCCCCCTTTGTAAAGCTTATATACATCTTTTTCGAACACTCTATTAATGTCCATGAGTTTTGACGCACCTCAAGTACAGAAATACATTCTAAGCGGAGCTAAAAGAGTAGCCATAATTACCCGATTCCATCGAGGAGGGTACTATGAGATAGGTCAGAAAGTCACAGTAAAAGCAGGGAATAAGAGGTTTACCGGAAGAGTCGTCGCAGTGCAACCTCTCACACTTTTCTCGTTGAATGAATACCTCGGTCAGAGTGGGTTTGGAAGTGTCAGTGAATGGTTAGCGGAAGCCAGGAGACTGCTTAAAGCGGAGATAGATCCGTATAACTTTGGAATAGTTGTGGTCGAGTTCTGACCTCACCCCACTCCCGATAAAATTAATCTAAAAACTTTAAACTACGTCCGCCCATCGAAAGCTTTTTAAACCCCCTTTCCCCCTCTCCTCTCGGGCTGAAAGCCCGAGGTGGAAAGATGGCAGTGGTAAGAAGTGGGGAAAAGGTAAAGGAAATAATTACGTGGTTAGTCGACCTTTTTTTAGAAGATTACGTTAAACAATTTAACGTTGAACTTGACGAAATACCATTTACGGAAGAACAATTTAACGATTTAATAGGCAAATACGATAGTAGTAAAAGCATAGTTAACAAGGACGTTTACGTGGACGAATATACCTACACTGTTGACAACATGGACATGAAAAAACTAACAGTCGGCTATATGAAGAGAGACGGGAAATACGTAGTACTAGCAATACACGGATTTAATGGAAGTATAATAGGTGGTACCTATGATTGAGGACAGCAAAATGTTAGACATACGTACAGAACTAGAAAAACACATGGATGGTATAGCACAAGACCTTAAGGATCACTTAGAGCATGAGGATATCGTGGATTATCTTGAAGATAACGCCATTGACGTACAACTTTACGTCGATCTACCAAGTAAGGAACCGGTCGGCTTCGACATCGGTATAGTTATCGGCGGGCCCAACATATATTTAATTTACAGTAGGGGAGCGTGTAAATTACAGGGAGCATGGGGATCTACTACGAGCGAAAAAGACGTAGATAGCGAGATATGTGAAACGATATTAGACTATTTAACACAAGCATAATTTTCGGGGTGGAAAAAATGAAGGAAAAAATTATTAAATTCTTTTCGTTTTTCAAAAAACGTAAAACCAACAACGAAACTCCACCGATAAATACGGCAGATATATGCACAGAACTAGAAAAACGTATGGACGATGTAGCACAACAACTTAAAGACAACTTCAAGGATGTTATGCATAAAAAATCTGCTGCTATATACCTTTGTTTCGATTCATTGACTGAAGAACCAGTAAGTTTCGCCATGGATATAATTCTCGGGAAGCCTGTCATACAGTTAGTTTACAACGGGTGTGTATGCCAATTACGAGGATCATGTGGGCCTAACATAATCGTAAAAGACATAGATAACAAAATTTGTGAAACGATATTAGACTATTTAGCACAAGGATAAGAGGTGGACAAAATGATGAACGACAAGCAGGGCGGGGTCAGAATATGAGGAAACTTACCGAAACTAGTTGGTTTAAGAACGAATACGTTAAAGCTTACGATATTGTTAACGTAGAAAACAGGATGCCCCCATTGGACGAAATTTACGTTCTCGATGATTACGATGTAAAAGAATTACAAATAATACCGCGTGACACGGTCATGGGGTTTGCTTTTCATGATAACGGAAAACACTATGTATGGTTTAGACATGAACCACCAGGTTTAAGCATATTCGCCCACGAAATGATACATTTAGCTAAGAAACACAAACAACTTGATGATGAGGTATATGCATACGATCTAACACCATTAGTTACGATTCTGGTGGAACGTAATATCGTCCCTAAACGTAACGTTTTAAGACTCTTCGAAGACCTAAACCTCGACGTCCTGAGCAGAGAGATCAAACAGTGTTTCCATGTAAACGATATTGAAGCGTTTCTTTCAATTCTCGGCGTCATACCATCTTTTGCCACGTTCACCAACGGTACAATAACTATACAAGAAGAATACACGGAAGATGAAGTTATGATAGGGACACTAATGGAGTTAATTGACGCAGCAGAATATGACGACTTCATCCTCAACTTCATACTACACATATTGAACAACACCCATCCGAGTGAGAAAAATGAATATAGATGAGTATGTTAGTTCACTAATTGAGCTGACAAAGGATCACACCATTATAATTTCAGAGAAGGAAATACAGTCTAACACGTTCGACATGTGTGGGCAATTACAGAGAAGAGAGTTTTTTTATTTATCACCTCCGTGCTATCGTGATGGGAAAAGAGTTATTGCAATTCTGTTGTTAGAAACGGGAAACATATTTCCTTTATTTCAAGGAGACGAAGAAAATTTACGTCAAACAATATATAATTCACTTCTAGGGTACACTATTATTAAAAGTTTCACAATATACCAACTATCCATAGACAAGTTTACAAGCGATGACGAGTTTAATTACATCCTTACTACTGACAACAACATAGACATCGCTGCTCAGTTGTATGCTAAACTCGGCGGAAGGCTCGATGTAACCATGTTCATGTTATATTCTACTCCACTCGTCGTTATTAAACTACCGTATATCAACGCTTTACCGGGGTATTCTGTATTATATGTCGACGGGAATGAAGTGAACATCGAGGCAATTGACGGCGATATATTTAGGCAAATTTTATATAGCAATTACGAGAACGCTAAAAATAGCTTACAACGTATACTTGACTACAATCCGCAATTAGCGCAATTAGTCGAGCAATTAGAGATTTAGGGTCCAGGTCTGACTTCCTCCCCGCCCTAAAGGGCGAGGGTTCCCCTCATCGATTCGCTCTTACAGACTACTTAACACGTGAATTTACCCACATCCTCCCACCGAAAGCTTTTTAAACCCCCTTTCATTATCCTCTCTTGGTGGAAAAATGAGCCACCAAGAAGGAGAAGATCTTAGAGAATTAACACACGACGAAATAAAACAACTTATACAACGTGCTATAAATGACGGCACAGACGAAGCTAAATATTACTTACGATTATCAGAATGGTCGAGACCAGGACCTTCGTTTAATGATCACGGCGATATAAAGGTACTATACGGCGAGATAGAGAAAATACTTATGGATCACGTGTATGATTATCCAACAACAAACGAATACGTCTATCTCATCGTACCAAAAACGAATATAGTCGTCCTCCTCCACAAATACGGCGACGACTATGATGGAAGATACGTGGATCACGAAGATTTATACGTATTTACGGCAAAGGACGGATGGAAAACTATACAAGCGAGGTGACTTCCTCCACATACAGCAGGTGAAAAAATATGGAGAACAAATTCTCCATTGTTAAGTCAACTTTAGATAACTACGTTTTTGGTCACAACGATATGAAACGTGCAGCACTTCTTGGTCTTCTGTCGTCCGAACCTACGCTTATCTTAGGACGTGTAGGAATCGCAAAAACGTATACGATAGACACATTAGCGAAGATGTTGAACGTTAATTACTATTACATCTTGCTTAACAAATATACGGAACCAGACCACATATTAGGGATAGTTGACGTTAATGAGTACAAAAAAGGACGCTTAGTATACCACGGTGGTGTTGTAGACGCAAACACCGTTATGTTCGATGAACCGTACAAATCCTCGCCTGACGTATTAAACATGCTTTTAGACATAATCTTAAACAAGCGAGTTTTCGGGATTAAGCTTAACCTATTAGCTACGTATTTCGCTTCTAACGAGTTCGATGACGACGATGACCTAATTGCATTTAACGACAGATTAACCATACGTGTAAAGGAGCCTGATTACGTCCACAAGCCCGATTTAAAGAAAATAGTGAAAAACGATTCAAAGACACCAGAACCCATACTAACGTATGATGACATCATAAACCTACAAAGCGAAGTTAGGAAAACCGCTATGAACATCGACGACGCTTTACTCGACAAATTCTTAGACGTTATAATAGAACTGAGAGGGATGAACTACTCAATTTCAGACAGACGTGTGAAGAAGACGGTTTACGTAGCTGCAGCAAACGCATTACTTGAGGGGAAGAACGCTATAGAATCAGACGACTTGATCACCGCAATGAAATTCACGCTTAACGACCCAATGAAATACACTGATTCGATAAAAGAAATCGAAACTATCGCGTTAAAACACGGATTAAACGAGATAGCCTCTGTAATTAATAAAATACGCTCTCGTATTAACGTTATTAATGTATTGGTAAGCAACGCTAAAGAGAACAGGGCAGACAAGTACATTACGTTGTCAAACCTAAAACAAGAACTAATAAAAGTACAAGATCTATGCGAAAGATACTCGGCTAAGAGTAACGACGTGAAGAACCTGTGTGATAATATCGATATACCAGACGGGATAGTAAACGAATTGCTAAGGGTGTAACACGATGAAAGACAAGATGAAAGACAAGGAGGAATTATACAGTAACTTGCTTAATTTCAACGTAAAGAACCCACATGAAAACGACGAATTATTTAAGGAATTCATCATCATGACTAACGCACTAATTAAAAAACCAACGGATAGACATAAGATCGTAAGCGGTGATATACTCGCTTCACTGTACCTATCGCGATATTTCTTCAGGTTCAAGAACGACGACACGAAATTAGAAACCGTAAGGACTGCGTTAATTAACAGTCACATGGAGCTAGAAAATCTACGTTCTTCAACCGTTGACGATTTACTTACAAGCTCCGTCGACACCGTAATAATTTATAACCACATAGTGAAGTTACTTGACGAACTAGAAAAGACTGATGATAAACAGAAACTAAGACAAATATCCTATGCGATGGAGGACAAAATATCGCAGGCCGCTTCAAAGTGTAGAGTGGTTAATAACGTGTTGAAAAACAACATGATACGTCAGATGCTATCTAAGGACGGAGACAAGCTTACTGTAGACGATGAGGAGGGTAGTAATACTTACGATGAAGAGCCTGGTATATTACGTTTCATCGACACCGTTACTAACCTCAAAGTAGATTTGGACGTACTACTTAATATCGTGAAGAAAGGTACTGAGCTGTTCAACAAACTCAATGATTCACCTCACGGCACTTACAACTCGTATAAAACCACATCATCAATCTTAGACGCGGTCAAGATACCTAGGAACTTCGTTGACGACGAAATAATGGAAATTAAGATGCTAAACGGGTCGTTTATCACCCATGCAAAGAAGAGTAACATCAACGGGTACTACGTTTTGCTGGACAAATCTGGTAGCATGGGCGGTGGGAAAATTGTAAACGCGAGGGCTATAGCGTTCGCTTTAGGACTTTTAGCTAAACAACGCAGGCTGAAGTTCAAGTTCAGGTTCTTTGACAGCGGCGTCTATGACGTGATAGACAAACTAACTATCGAGAACTTAGCACGACTGGGTTCAGTTGAAGCAGACGGCGGGACGTGTATATCGTGTGCGTTAAATAAAGCACTCGAAGACCTACGCAATAAGAGAGAGTTCACAATAATAACCCTAACTGACGGTGAGGACAAATTCGATATAGAACCTTTAGCTGACGCGATTAAAAACGGTCAGCATAAGCTAATATCGGTGCTAATAGGGAACGAGTCGTTCCACAACCTGACTGAGCTAACTAAGAGGGTAGACGGAGTCGTTCTAACTGCGGAAGATTTAGACGATAAAATAGCACTGAAAATACTAAAGGAGGTGTCAGGTCAATGACAAACTTCACCAACGGGGAGTTTATACTATGGGTTTCAAGGCACGACCCGATCCCAGCCGAACGTGAGATAATAATCAACTATCCACATTCATTCGTAAAACATTTCGTACCAACGGCTGAATACTTAATGGAGAACTACGTTGAACCGCTCCTTAAAAAATACGACAAAGTCTACATAATTTCGATACTACCAGAATCGTTTAAGATGAGGTTACTAGAACTACTCATTGACAACGTCAAGTATAAGGGTAAAGTATTCGTCGTAGAACCCTTAATGAAGGAGCTTGTACACTCTAAAGACGTCCAGGAATGTATGGACGTCTACAAAAACGATACGAACAAATACGTCATGGTTACCTACGGTAACGGTAAGGAATGTAAAGTTTTCGAGTTTGAAAAATACGTTATATTAAAACAATACGTCAAAATATATGAGGATTGGGATCATGAAGGTTAATGAACTACTTAGATGCCTCGAAAATGTTGACATGACAGTTAAAACGCAAAAAAGGAGACGACCAATACCAAAAGTATTCGTTCTTTATCCCGATCGTGTAAAAATAGCTCTTACGACTAAATACGTCGACTGTTTGCACTACGTTTCACGTAGTGGACTAACGTTTAACGGTTGTGCTGAAATTACGGATAGTGATCCATACCTCAAAATAGTGTACGGCATATATTACGTACCAACACTGCCGATTATTAGGGTAAGTAGTAGACGGAAGATGTCAAGAAACGAAGGTTACTTTTTATCATACGTTAAAGACTTCTTATTAAGCAACAAAGAACTAACAATGCCTCAACTTGTTGTATACGATAATTACGGTTTTAGAACATATGATAAATTCATAAAAGGCGGGATTAGGGTATTTCCGCTATTCGACGAAATGGACGGTGTTAAAATATACAAAATACCAGACATTGATCCAAACGGTTTTGGATGGATCGAAACGAGACAGATCGAAAAACCTGTCCCGATATCAATGGTGGATTATTACGGTACTCACGTGTTAGGAGTCATTAAAGGTAGCGTTACGGTGTACAAACCAATTTTGTCGGAAAGGGGTAATACCGTCATAAATACGTTATTCGTCAATATATCGTCTGATACGATGATTAGTATACGACGTCGCGACAGTATAGTTATCAAAGAAATGTATATTGAACCAGGATGGTATATATTCGAGGAGGTTAACAATGAAAGTAAATGAATTACTTAAACGCTTAGAAAACGTTGAAATCGCAGAGTACTTAGCACAAATATTCGGATATCAACTCGTCTCGTCGTATTTGCTAAACTCGTCGTATTTGCTAAACTGCGCCCTCCACCAGAACTTTTTAAACACTCCTCATCCCCTTCTCCCAGGTGATAGCCGTGAAAGTAGATGAATTACTTGAAAAATTTCAACACATCGAATCCGTCGGAGATGATATCGTTGAAAGACGTGAAATTGCAAACTATTTAGTACGTGCAGTACCGACACTCGACCATATAACGGAGTGGTACATATATCACATTATATTGAAGGACTGGAGGATATACGATGTTGACTCATATCAAGATCATATCGAATCTAACAAAGTTTCACCCGATGACGCCTACATATACGTTGAAAACCTTATTTACGCTAAAAACGACGTAAGCACTTATAATGTAGCTCATTATTACCCTTTTCTCGATAAATCATTTTCCTTGATAGACGCTTATTTGTCAAAACTAGGTTTCCATCACGCTATATACAGAATAACACCAGCTACTGGTCTTAAATACGTCGCTGCAACTAATTATTTTTCAGACGCTAAACGTCTAGTCGTAGAGGTCGCGAACATTTACACTGTTGCGATCAACTTAAACCTACCAAGGATAGCACACAATTACCTACATGACTACGAAGTAGAAAAGATTGTAAAACAATTGAAATCACAAAGACTTTTTGCAGGATACAACTTTAGTGAAGCGGAAGACATAGTTAAAAAATATTATGGCAATAATGACACATCATTAGCTAAAGACATTGAGGCCATAAAACACGCGTATAATTACATATTCCAACCATACCGCGTAGAATACGATTTGAAGACTAAACGTCCTGTATGAAGTCTAACTACGTCCTCCCACCGAAAGCTTTTTAAACCCCTCCCACTGCTTTTTCGTAGGTGAAAAAATTGAGGGAAAAAATAACCTCTAGCATCTCACGTTCTCCACTCACGTCCTCAATCTACGTTTTAACAACGTTAGCAGGGAGGGAACACGAGTGAACGACTTCAACTCTTTCTACAACTACGTTTCTCAATACGTTGTAGGAGAAGACGATATTATCAAGTTAATCTACGTTGCTATCAACGCTGCAAGGAATTCAAAAACGGTACCTGCGTTGTTACTACGTGGCCCCCCAGGGGCAGGGAAAACGATGATAACGCAAATTGTAGCTGATTACTTCAACGCCCACTACGTCTTTATCCAAACTACAATAAACGTTACTGAAGACGAATTAATATACAAGTATATTCCGTCTGAACAAACGAGGTCAGGAGTACGTATACAATACGGCCCATTACCAGACGCATTAGTGAAATCACGCGAAAAAACCACGGTTCTTACAATAGACGAATTTGATAAGACGAGGCCTTCAGCAGACGCTCTACTACTCGACTATTTACAAAACGCCAGGGTCTCCTTCAGGATCGACGATAAAGAAGACGTTATCATAGGCGATAAAAACAACTTGATCGTGTTCATAACGTCAAACAACAACAGAGAGTTTTCAGAACCGTTATTACGACGTGTAATAACCATCGACTTCAAACTACCGGATCCTAAGGACGTTGAAAAACTCCTGAGAAAACACTTCAACGACGAGAAGATCATCAAGACGTTGACGACTATATACATCGCCGGTTTAACTACGGAATTAACTAAGCCGATAACGATCCAAGAACTTATACAACTAGGCCACGCAATGACGGTTATGCCGGACGTTAACTTCAATCAACTACTACTCTCGTTCGTGGTAAAGAACGTTGAGGACTTGTATAAACTAAACGAATCTATAAAACGACTTGACAGACAGGTAATACAACAACAGACGGAATTACCTGACGTTGGAGACGCCATAGCAGGAACGGTTAATAACATAACAGTGCAATCACAACCACAACAACAAGAAACGACAACTGTACAACAATTATTAACCCGGATAAAACTACCCGTCGATAAAATCGCACAAACGGTGAACACCGTAGATGAGGTTAAGGACGTGACCGAAAGTACTTTCAACGCAGCAATAAATACGAACACATTCAACGAATATAGTCGAATAGTCAAAATATTTCGACCACAACCAGACGACAGACCGGACGTATTAGGAAAGTTCAAAGTCGTTCTTGACGACACGTTAAGACTAACGTCTGACAAGCCATTGACGTTAGAAGAAGTATATAGGCTTCCCGGAAGAACGGGTGAAAAAATGACGTTTGAAGCATACGTTGAGGACTACGTTTATCTACCGAAGGGACACAACGATGTTATCGATATGGTACGTGGCTTGTATGACGATTTGGAATTTACGTATTACAGTAAAAACACGATTACTGCAATTCACAAAAGTCCCGACGTTAAGGAAACTTACTTTGTACTACGAGTAGACAACGTCAAAGGGCATTTGTATAAAGTAAAAATCTACGTTAATAACCAAAAAGTTAGCGACGGCGTAGCGACACGCCAAAACGATCTAATCGATCATTTGTTGAGACACTACCAACTCGAGAACATACTCGGGCACGTTCTACGTGAAAATGTAACGTATCAAGTTAACAGCATAATCACGGGCGAGTACTGGAAAAGTGAGAACTACGAACGATTAATTAATTTCATCAACGACACTAACGATCTAATAAAACTACATGCTAAAATTACTGTTGGAGATGAAAACAACGTCATGATAAGTCCATTGAACGACGAATGTTACGTTGAAGTAAGAAACGATAGTTACATTGACGTTGAAAGGCCCACTACCGTCGTGTTCAAGTTTAATAACATACGCATATTTACTAACAAAGACATTAACATTAAAGTGGTCGACAACGTGCGTAAAATCGTTAACAAATACGTTGGAGAATACGACTTAATAGACGGTATAAACGCGTTTTCGAAGATGGAGCAAGAACTTAAGGATTACGCTGAATCGCTATGTACGAAGAGTAGGAAGAGGTGATCTAAAACGCGAATCAAAGTTATTAAACCACGGATTTTGAACAACGAGTATAATCCTGAACGTGAAGAGAAAGACGTAGTAGAACCCACCACAAAGACGTCAGAGGACGTTCACGGCGGTGACGAAATAACGCAAAGTATGAAAGATCAACGCTTTGCACAACAGCAAAACGAGCAAAATCAACAGACTGCTGAACAACAACAAAACAACAATCAACAGCAAAATAACAACGATCAGCAAAAACAACGAGCTCAACAGTCAGAACAACAAAACAATCAATCACAAAACGAAAATCAGCAGAACGTATCAGAACAACAACACAATCAATCACAAGGTAACAACGAACAACAGAGCAGTCAGCAAAACGAAAGTATTGCACAACAACAGAACAACGATCAACAAGATACTAATAACAACAGTCAGCAAAGTCAACAGACTACTGCACAACAAAACAATGAGCAGAACGAAAGTCAACAGAACAACGATAGTAAGACGCAATCAGGACAACGAAATCAACAGACTGAACAACAAAACGATGACCAGAACGGATCAGAAGAACAGACAGAAGACGAAACTAATCAACAAACTAAACAACTGCAGAACGAAGAACGAACTTTAGACGATTCTGTAAACGATGTTCATCAAAGACGAGAAGACGGTGAAGAACAAGAAGTCCATGAACAAGAAGAACACGATGAACAAGAACAACGACACACAGCACAATATAACACACAGCAAGCGTTCGAGATAAACGAAGATCCCAACGTTGAAAGACAGCTATACTTAACGTTTTACAGACTGGTAGAGTACCTAAGCGACGAAGAAAAACAACCTACGTCATTACCAGGCCCAACGCTAGTACTAAACGTTAAGAAACTCATGATGAGACAGTATGAAAGGAAACCGTTGAACGCTTACTACTACTACAGAACGAGGTCACAAGTCGTTTTAATACTCGACAACAGCGGCTCAATGGGCTGGCTAATGGACGAATTAGACACGTTCTTTAACGCAGCTTTGAAGAGAAAGGACGTTCAAATATACATTGCGCCCAACGGTTACATCCAACAATACTACAACGATAAGGCTAAACACTTTGAATGGATCGATCACGAAGACGCTATACACCGAATAGTACAGTCGTCACTACCCGTCATCTACGTTGGCGACTTCGACGGTGCAAACACGCCCATAGAACTGTCGTGGACTAATCGCGTTTACTGGATATGCTCTGAAACACGTTATAAGTACTTCGTACATCACGACTGGGTAGGACGTTGTCTGAAAGAAGATCAAGACGGTAACTGTATAGCTTTTAAACGTTACCATGAAGACGACTTTAAGGGGTTCTTCGGGAGGACGTTCAATGACAAAGAGATGATAACGGTACTTAAAGAGTTCGCTAAGAACATACAAAAACAACGCTTTTGGTACGACAAACATCGCGTAGGCGACTTCGCACAGTGGTGAACAACGACGCAATACGAATTTTTAACCACTTGGATTTCTTTCATCTGGGAGAAATTCAAACTTAAAAGAAAACTTTAAATACCCCTTCTGCGTATATTTTCGCAGGTGGAAGAAATGAAGGAAAACAAATCCTTTAAAAAAACCCACCCCGGACGGGGTGGGTTAACATTGGGGGACTATTTTTACCAGTCCCCCGAGATAAGCTCGTGGTTGGGGCTATCTAAGCTCCAACCTTATCCAATTACGTCTAACAACGTTTCTCTTAACAACGTTTCTATAAAAACGTCTTCTAACAACGTAAGTGTTAAAGACGTTTCCATAATAACGTCTTCTAATCACGTTCCAAAAACGTTAGATATATTACGCAAATTTAACAACGACCTGGAGAACGGTTTAATTATCAACGACCTTAAAGACTCTCTTCAACAACGCAAACTCATCAACAACGTCATTTTCGGTAAGTACTACGTTTTCAAAATAACGTATCTAAACAACAACATAATGAACGTAATTCCGATGACGTACGATAACTTCAAATTCGACGAATTAACAATAACGTTCGACGACGACGAACTACAACTATTAAACAACGCTTTTAAGGACGATAAGGACGCTGAACTGAACGACGTAGCTAACGACGTATTCAACGCCCTTAAGAACGATAACATAACGAACATTAGTATAATGGACGTTGTAAACAACGTCAAAAAGACGAATTTACTTTTCGGTAAGAAATACGACTATGTACTAAACGAGTTTGAACTACATAACAACAACGGTAACTATGTGTTGACAATAAACATAACGGTAATGACGAAAGACAAGCACGAAAAACTATACGACATATCGATAACGTTTGATGACAACGACTTGAAAAACATAGGTGCTAACGATGAGTAACGTCATTAAAATTAACAACGTTTCCATAAAAACGTCCTCTTCTAATAACGTTTCTCTTAACAACGTTTCCAATAAAACAACGCAGCATAACAACGTTAGTAACGACTTACCAGTAACGATCTTTGTTGAAAACGTTAACAACAAAATCGCTATACTACACGTTCATGGACGCTTAACTTACGCTTATATGCAAAAACTATTACGACGCTTAGAACAAAACGTTATACCCACGCTAAAACACGACATGATCGCAATATGCACGAATTTACAACCGTTCTATCTTCAACAAATCACGTTATTGTTAAACAATTACCACTACATTGTAGGCTACTACGACTCATCCACGTCAACAATCGTCTTCGAGAACTTTTCGTTAATGCACGCTTCTAACAACTACAACGATGAGGTAAGGAACGATGACTAAACGTATTTTTAAAATTTTAAACGTAACGTTTCATCAATGGAACGTTATAAACAACGTTAACAACTTAGTATTACTTAAATGTACGTGTTGCAAACAGCAACGTGTCGGAGTCGCTGAACAACGTGAAACACAACGTTCTCTCAACGGTACTAAAGTAACGTATAACGAATTGACGTTTTGGTACCACGGCTACGACGTTAACTACGCTCAACAACTGTTTAATAAACTTATTCAACAACGTGATGAAGACGAGAACACGACAGTTAACAACGTGAATAAACACAACGACGACAGAACGTTAACGATAAACAACGTAAAAATAACAATAACTAATCGTGGTGAAAAACGATGAGCGACTGGTTTGACGACTTATTAAACGACGTAGATGTACGCTCTAAACAACGCGACGCAGACAACGACATAGCTAAAAACGTTAAGATCAAGATTAAAGAACTAGACGACAACGCGTTAATAGTCGTGACGTACGACTTCAAAAACGGTACAAAAACGTTAACGTTATATCCTGAACAACGTTTAGAAGACTTCCTAACGCAAATAACAACTAAACGCGACATCGACGTTTTAAAGTACGTCGTAAAAACGGTAAAAACCTACGCCGACATGAACAACGTTTTAAAGGAGTTGATGACGTTCGATCTCGACGAGTACTACGAAAACAACGTTAAAAAGAAACGCGTTATGTTAACTAACGTTAACATGAACGTTAACAACGTTATACAACACGACGAAAATAACGATGTTGAGCAGCAGAACGTTAACAATGATGTACACAATAACGACGATACACAAAACAACGTTGGTGAACAACAGAATAACAACAACGACGAACAACAATATAATTCCGACGTTGAACAACAAAACAACGTTGATGAACAACTACTACAGCAATTACGCAGCTTAATAAACGATCTAAACAACGTTAACCTGAACGACGTACATAACAACGATGAGCTATACAACGCAACTAATTACGTTATACAACGCTTTGTTATGTTTTTAATAAACGTTGACAACTACCACGACGGCGTTATCAACAACGTTATAAACTACTTGCGACGCGACATGTCGCGTTAAATTCACGTTATTTTTATGCTTAATTTTTCTCACATTCCATTTATTTCTATTTCTATCCTTTATCTATCCTTTACGACGTCCCGGATCTCCATCCGGGTGGGATCTATTCTTCTTTTTCTGCTCCAAATTTGGGTAAATTCAAAAGTTTAAACCTCCATTACTAGTTTTTTGAAGAAAACTTTAAATACCCCCTCTGACAAAAGTAAAAGCAGAGGTGTGGGAAAATTGGAAGTAAAAGTTAAAACAAATCCTTCCACAAAAACAAACCCTCCACAAAAAAATAATACTGCAAATCCACCAAATCCACAAAACCAATTAGACCAAGATGTTATAACTACTTTACAGCAACTTTTGGAAAAAGTTATTAATGCTAGGCAACAAATGCAACAACTACTACAGGCAAATAGTCAACCTCAACAACCTCAAATAAATAATTTAAATCCCCAAATAAATCCTCAACTAAATAATAATAAAAGTAATACACTTTCAACAATTCAAAATAACGATCAAGAGTTTATAGTTAAATCACAAATGAAGGCATCAGTTGTCGCGCTGCGAATTGAACAAATGCTACTCTTGAACAAGAGAATTACGCTAAGTGGACTGGGGTACGCTATTCCAGTGTTGTTAGATTCAATAATGTTAATAAGGAAGGATTACGCTAAGCTTAATAAAAACTTAATTATTGAAAATATTGAGTTATTTGAGAGGCAATTTACACAAAAAACGGTAAGTGGGTTAAGAATAACGCTAAAGTTACAATAATTTTTTAAATAATTTTTTCTTTTTTAATTTCTTTTTCATGTATTTGTTTCTTCTTTTTTTATCCTCTATTTTTCTCACATTTCATTTATTATTTCTTCTCTTTCTTAACTTTGTGGTGTGGACCACTGGAATCCGATCCAAGGGATCTCACACCCGGGGTGGATCCACAACCGATCCGCTGATGAGGCCTTGATCCTTTCTGTTGCTCATTCTCTCCATCAAAACGAAAGGTTTATATACCACCGTGACAATAATAAGTGCGGGTGAAAAATGTGCAAGTCAAACCCTCGGGCAAAACAAATCCCCAACTGGGGAATTTTTTATCAGCTCCTCAACCCCAAAACCCACAAGAAGAAGTTAAAGTCCCAAAGCAAACAGTAGCACCCAAAAATAAAGAAAATCACGATCAAATAGAGGAAATAGAAAAAGAAATAGAAAGGATAGAATTAGAGTTAGGCAATTTAAGGAGTTTTGATCTATCAGTGTTTAATGAGGTTGTTTACAAAAAGAATTTAATGTTTAGATTGCTTATGATTAGAGCAAAGATATACGTCCTAGTGAAAGATCCGAACTCTGGTAAGATTGTTACAGTTGTCGTAAACCCACCTCGTTGGGGTGGGTCATCGTTAAGATATCTTATAAATAACTGCGTTAGTGATTGGTGTGAGGTCGCCAAAAAGAAAACGGCTAAAGGGGAAATATTGTCATATTCCTCAGGTTCTAATAGCAGTGACGGTAACGACATAGAGAATATATTTTTTGACTAAAGTTATTTTTTCTTTTTGTTTAAAAATCTTTAATTTCCTTTTTATGTTTATAATTTTTTATGCTTAATTTTTCTCATACTGTAATATTATTTCTTTCCTTTCTTCTTTTTCTTATTGCTCGTTCTCTTTATCAAAC
>Ga0208559_100179_pt1 | contig 19766 bp, 24 predicted proteins | sample BED_Mat_host_6_1_FD_187138 | JGI IMG/M metagenome (GOLD analysis project Ga0208559, IMG submission 187138) | Extremophilic microbial mat communities from Yellowstone National Park, USA - BED_Mat_host_6_15 (SPAdes) (version 2) | ecosystem: Environmental > Aquatic > Thermal springs > Hot (42-90C) >...
GTTCATTCCACGTTAAGGCTAAGCAAATCACCGAGGATTTTGCTAAGAAGGTATGGGTAGTTGGGGCTAAGAGGATGGGCGCCAGCATCATAAAACTGGAGAGTTTGAAGAACCTCATCAGGAACGTCGACAGGTTGGCAAAGGAGTTTCGTGACAAGCTCTATTTAATGCAGTACCGTCGTTTGCAGTATTGGATCGGTTGGCAAACAAAGAAACACGGGTTAGTCGAGTCCGTTAATCCGAAGTACTCCTCATTCACCTGAAATGCGGAAGACAAATCAGAGACCGCTCACAGGTACTTCCGTTGTACCTGCGGTTACGAGAACGACCGTAATGTGATCGCGATGAACCTAAATGGTGGTCTCTGACCCTCTCGACCGCCCCTCAGAGATGTATCTCCGGATGAGGGGAACCTCCGCCAGCGGGGAGGAAGTCAGCCTAATCTGGATTTAACTTTCGTCTCCCTCCCCGGCCCTCTTTTACGGTATGATGTTGTGGACGAACTGAAAAGGAACATTCTACCACTTCTCCTTCCCTTGGTTTTCCTTTACGTCATAACAAGGAATCTACTATTGCCTGTTTTAGCAGGAGCAGTAGTAATTTTTCTTTTCTGGCCTCAGATTAGAAATCTATTTGGCCTCAGGACCTTCGATCATAGTATGAGGGTGGAGGAGGGTGTAGCTATATGGGAAAATAAGTCCATCGCAGTGTTGAAGGTTATTGACGTTCCATTTGATTACAGAGATTTCAGCGGCGAATCTTTGAGAGACAAGGTGAACATGTTCTACAGGTCAATAAACGTTAGCAACGACGTCACGTTAATAGTTAAGAGGAGCCACGTGGATAAAACCGACTATCTCAGAGAACTCATGCGTTCAGCTCAGAACTTAAGGATAAGTGTAGACGCCGATCCTTCCAATCAGCAAGCCAAGAGGAAGTTGGAATTGGTGCAGAAAATGATTGACAGGCTAAACGAAGGTGAAGCTCCCTTTAGATATCAGTTCTACGTGTTGGTGGAAGGTAAGAACAAAGAGGAAGTTAAGTCGGTTGCCACTGTAATAAAGTCTGGACTCGCCTCCATAGGACTTAAGACCTCTGTCGCCTCGGCACAGGAGATAAGGAATTTACTTAACATGGATATAAGAGATGGAAGGGGGCCCATTGTACCCTCACAACTACCTTTCCTTACTCCCTTCTCTCAGCCCAAGGCCCCCAGGTCTGAAATGTGGTCAAATGGACTTTACCTTGGCTTAGATATGGAACACGGAATTCCAGTATTTTGGAACTTCAGCTCAGCTCAGAATTCCCATCTTCTCGTTCTAGGTCCCACAGGAAGCGGCAAGACGGAGTTCCTTCTCTGGACCTCCATTAAACTAAATTCTTTTAGTGACATCCCAATAGTCGCCCTAGACATCAAGGGGGACATTAGAGTTAGACTGAAGAGAGATGGAGTACAGCATAGGGTGCTCTCACCATTGGTTAAGGGCTTGGGTCTATTGGAGGTGGGCGAAGTTCCAATTGAAGTCAGGGCTCAGCAGATAGAGGGAATTTTATCCAAATCTTTTAGATTGGATAAATACACCTCCTCTCTTTTATACGAGGCCATTATCTCTGCCTTGAGGGAATCAGCCACACTTCACGTTACTTGGGATGACGTCATGGAGAAGGTGAGAACTCAAGACGTAAAGGATGTTATATATATTAAGAAGGTCATCGACTCGGTCAAGTTTCTCGATTTGGGTGGACGTTTACTTGACAACCTGTATGATGGCATAAACGTAGTTGACCTGTCTCTGCTCAAAACTGAGGAATTAAGGAGATTGGTGGCTTTCACAGTTATCACAGATCTCATGAATAAGTACTCATCTCAAACTCCAGACAGACCAAAGATCGGTATCCTAATAGATGAAGCATGGACTATCCTCAGATCTGAGACTGAGGAATATCCCTTAGTTGCAGAATTGGTGAAACGGGGCAGAGGACATGGAATATTCGTAATGATGGCAACTCAGAACCCTCAAGACCTAGGAAAGGAGGCCGATGTCTTCTTAGATAACGTCGGACTCACCGTTCTATTAAATAATGGGGATCGTAAGTTTTGGGCAGAGGCCGCGAGATTCGTGGAACTTAGCCCAGAGGAGGTCGATAGGTATCTCATGTATATGGGCAGGGGTGAGGCGCTGGTTAGATTCCTGGGAGATCCTAGACCTCTTAAGGTAATCCTCGATGTAGCCCAGAGGTGGTCCACATGAGGGCAATTCGTTCTTGGGGGGGTTAGGTGGTGTAAGTGTCCCCTCCCGTATTGACGAACCCCTAAGGCTAACCGGTTCTCAAATAACGCACTAATGAAAGTCGCTAACAGGATATATGTCACCAAGGTAAAGCGACACTTGATGAGTTGCGCCTCTATCCTCATCAAACCCTGTGGACGACTTAGTCATGTGGTATATTAAGGGCTTGGAAGGTTGAGCCTGGGAGCTTCATCCTTCACCCATTTCCAAGAGGGGGGCAAGGTAGGCCAAGGTGCAGTAGATCCCCACTGCGAGAGTGAAAAACCCTGTAAGGGCGGGGTAAATACTCCTTGATTGGCCTAAGACTGTTTTTATATCTTATAGGGTTAAACCTCACACAATGGGCGCTAGGTGGACACCGAAGTGGGAAATTAAGGAGGTAGAGCATGAGGGAAAGAGGTATGAAGTATGCTACGACCCACAGACCACTCTATATTCTTGCCCGCTTTGTAAGCCGTGCGACGTTCCTCTAGATGATAAATCTAAGGGTACCTATTTCTTCACTGAAGATGATCTACTTTATCATCTCCTAAATCATGACGTCACAGCAGTCAAGGAAGTAGAGGTGTTGGAGGAGTCTGATGAAGATGAGGTTGATGGGGAAGAGGAGGAAGAGGAGTAGGATATTGGTGGTGGGTAACTTTACCTTTGACGTAATCGATGGTAAAAGGTTCCCAGGCGGTCCGCCACTGTACGCTGGACTGGGGGTAGTGGCGGCTGGAGGGGTGCCGATCCTTTGGGGGAAATTTGGTCCTGATTATCCCCTTCAAGTTTTGGATTTCCCACACGAGTTGATTGGGCTAAGGGGAGGAAACACTACGACATTTCGGGTGTTATTTGAAAACGGGAGAAGGATAATGAGCGTCCTCGAGAACTCTGGAAAAATTGGGTGGCCACCATCATTGGACGTCGATGGTGTTCTAGTCGATCCGGTGTGTAGTGAAGTTGACTCAAATCTCCTAGATGGTGTGAACGTACCTATGGCTGTGGACGTTCAGGGATTCATAAGAAAAATATGTGGGACCTCACCACTTCCATCCCAAGGTATGGTTTTACATGCTAACTATGATGAATTTTCGAGCCTCGACACAAATCTGCAGGAGCTAAGCCGAGGGAATAGGGAGATCCTCCTCTCTTTCGATTCAGATGGGTTCCTCCTGATCAGCGGATCTAAAACTCAATTCTACAGGTCAGACATGAGGGGGGAGAGGACGGTGGGAAACGGTGACTTCCTTCTAGCCTCCTATTTCACGCTTAGGGTCTCAGGTTATGGACCATGGGAGGCGGCCCAGGAGTCCAAGTGGTTGGTGGAGAGCTTCAGCAACTCTCTGCCGATTTGAGGGTTGAACAAATGTCGTAATTTTTCCACTCACCTAATCTTCCGCAGTTGTGGACGTGGTCTAAGTCAAGCTTCGGCTCCCCTAAAAGTACCCCCTCAGAGATGACCCTATGTCTAACTGCCAATATCTTTCCAATTAACGACTTTCTTCTAGCTTCGCTAATGACTCTCTCCTCCAGGTTTGAGGGAATATCATTTTTCTGATAAAATGAGAAAGCGTAGAGTAGCTCCAGTTTATCTATGTTAAGCTTGACAGCATATCTAAAGGATGCGCCTTTTGGCACCACGATATTCCAATCATCTCCACTTACCTCAGAGATCATGAGGGTGATCCCTACGTTCAATGAATCCAACCCTTCATCGATTCCCAATAACTTTCCTAACCTATTCCTTGATCCAGCATTGTAAATGTCCTCGAATTGAATCCACTTACCATTTGATAGGAGGACTCTCTTATTTTTCAAAGATAAGATCCTTCCTCTCACGATCCTGGACTCTGAGGCTAATTTGCTCAAAAAATCAGTCAAATTTTCTACGAGGGCAAAGTTCCTCCCCCTTTGTGGTACCCACTCAACGTTATCTAGCCCGATCTCCCCCTTTCCGAACCAGACAGCCTCGAACTCACGTAGCCTTAACTTTCCCTGCAAGGTGGAGATACATTCAGTGTTCCATATTAATGGTGGAATTAACGGTATATCATGCCCTAGAATTTCCTCCTTTACAAAGACCCCCCCTGGCCTTGGCTGTTCCTCCACGATTATACCTTCTACCCTTTTACCCACGGTCAGTCCAGCTAATCCCGCTCCGACAATGAGGTGCATTGAGATAAGGTCAGACTTTATGATAATAAAGAGAACACTGAGGTTGAAAGATTAACTTAAAACTCCGCCCTGTAGGGATGGGTCTCTCCTAAGAAAGGGTATAAGCACATGTTCTCCATTCAAGGCCCTCTTGGATATGAGTGCTCTTATGATATCCTCCATGTTCCAAGATGGATCATATATCATCCTTACGCCGTCTACCTCCACCATTGCCTCCTCCTGGAGTAAGTCGAACTCTGGCTCAACGATTATTCCCCTCATCGTTCTCTTAAGTTCGTAGATGAGAGGTATGAGGCCCATGTCGCCCATCGGGCCGTATATTACCTTAACTTTGACATGCTCCACAACAGTTCTCTTAGGCCTTGAAAGGTTTATAATGTGATACGTCCCAATATTATTGTTGAGGTCCTTCCTAGGTTCTACCATACTTCAAGCAGCGGCATTATTTTCAATCACTGACGACTTGGAACAAGCAAAGAGAGATCTGGAGAAAGTGAGTGGCATATATGTTGGATTTAACTGTAGAATACTTGATCTCTCGAACCCTGATGATAGATTACTGGCAATTGATGTGGATCCTGACGTTGCTGACTTCAAGGATGGCTATGCTGTGCTTGTCTCTGCCTAAGTTAATCTCGAAATATCCCTCTTCTTATGCTAAGTGAACTTTACTCTGCCCTTTCGGAGCTACTCACCTCGCGGTGAGGATTTCCTACTTCTTAACCTAATCTTACCCCTCAAGAGATGAGTAGAGGATTTCACCTGCACAACATTCTAGGCCCTGAGGATATGCGGGCCGTGACAACGTTATCCCATGGACAGTCGATGAGGGAGGGGCTTTTCATGAACCACGGCTTTAACCCACCTCGGTGACGCTCATTATGTCCGGACTGTGATCACATTCGAGGGGAAGTGTCATTTGAATTGGGAATATCCATCCACATGGAAGAGGCTTCCCAAACCCCTGTTGAAATAAGCCGTAGTCCTCTGAGATAATTAGTTTAAAGGCAAATTACAGAAAGAGGGTTAAGGGGCGGAAAGCCTCGCCTTTCGAGGCGTGATATAGCCCTCATTTAAATAGAGTTCTTCTGAAAATCTCTTAGTGATGACTCTCCTCCTATCCTCGACTGAGGAAATGAGACGGAGGAGAATCCACTATCCCTTCCCCTTAAGGGACTAGACTGCATGGATGAAAGTCCCCACTTCAAGGAGTGGACCTCTGATCCACTCGACCAAATGAGGGATGTAGACCCGAACCGATGGTGGGAACGATGAACCACCTGGAGGGGAACCCTCGTCCCCTCCAGGGCGGGGAGGAAGTCAGCCTCAAGGATAGGGCCTTTTGTTTTCCATACTCTTCACTAAAGGCCTACTGCGACGTTTACTTGAGCTTTCCTCTTTAAGAGAGATAATTTAGTTGATTGTTTGAGGACTGAGTCTTGTTACAACTTAATGTCCTCGGAAGATTTATTATTTGGATACCCTATCCTGGATAGGATATCCAAATGGTCCTGGAAAGGGCGTGGCGTGGAGTTGCGGTGATCTACGCCAGCTCCAACGGTCTTCCAACTGCTAAGAGGATTGAGGATCAACTTAAGATGAGGGAGATACCTTGTCTTCTCCTAAAGTACGAGCAGGCCGATCTTGATAAACTCTGGGATTGCGTCGATTATTTCGTTTTTGTAATGGCCGTAGGTGGCGCTGTCAGGGCCGCTTGTGCCCACGCCAAGGGTAAGGATTTAGATCCTTTAATATTAGTGGTGGACGATGCTGGTAGGTACGTAGTTCCCATACTGGGCTCTCATTGGGGTGCCAATGAAGGAGCAAAGGAGCTTTCTTCCATGTTAGGGGCGACAGCAGTTATAACAACCGCAGCGGAGCAAATAGGCTATACATCAGTGGAAGAAATAGCTGCCGCCACTCTCTCAAAGATCGTTGATTTGAAAGCAGCAATCAAGGTGAATGGTGCCATAGTTAGGGGAGAAGAGGTTTGTGTTGACGTTCCTAACCTACACATGGAGGATTTGAGAGGTAACTTTCGATATGGTAGAGGATGCAGTTACGCGATCGTGTTTGGCGAAGAGGAGGAACAAGAGAACGTAGTCCGTCTGAAACCACTCATGTTATCTGTGGGAGTTGGGGCGAAGGAAGAGGCGGAAGTTCAACTCATTGAGGAGGCTATACTCCATTTCCTGGAGAGACTCAAGGTTGACGTGTCTAGGGTAGGCGTCATATCCTCAGTAAGGAGCAGGGTGAAGGATGTGGCTGACCATTTTGGTGTCAAGTTCATGGGCTTCTCCTTTGATGAACTTAAGGGTTTCAGGTACGGTTGTCTCACTCCCCCCTCCCAGAAGTTGATTGAGTTGGGAATAGGTGGAGTGGCTGAAGTCTGTGCTCTCCTGGCGGGAGGAGAGAAGTCCCGCCTAGTCCTTAGGAAGACTCCCTACATGAGGGAAGTTACTGTGGCCATTGCTTCGTATGAGGGATAGGAAGATGGGTAAGCTATATGTTATTGGGGTGGGCCCAGGGGATCCATCCTATCTAACTTTGAGGGGAGAACGGCTGCTGAAGGAGTGTAAGGTAGTAGGAGGTTGGGGAAGCGTCCTGGACAGATTCTCCCCGTATTTGGAATCCAAGGAGTTGGTGAGGTTGAGCTACGGCGACGAAGATGAAAAGATCCAGAGGTTGGTCAACGCCTGCAAGTTTACCAATGGAGTCTTTCTTAACCACGGAGATCCCTCAGTTTCAGACTATCAACTAATGGCCAAGCTCAGGGCAGCTTCCCAGGCCGCAGGCGTGGAAATGGAACTCGTTCCTGGAGTATCGTCGGTAAACGCCTCACTGGCCCTCCTTGGGGTAGATTTGGCCTCCCTTGTCTTCCTTACTATGCACGTTAGGGCAGAAAGGGAGGAACTGTTACGACAATTGGATGTTATGTGGAACTGTGGTAGATCCCTTCTGATCATACCCCCTCCCGACCCTGACGGAATAATCCAGGTGGCAGAAAGGCTCCAGAAGTTGGGGTACACCGACGATGTATGGATCGGCGAGAGGATAACCTTTCAAGATCAGAGGCTTGTCAAGACCACAGTAAAGGCCGTCCTTGAGGATAGGCCCCGGTTCGGGGACTTGACCATCATGTTTGTGCCCAGGGGATCCAAATGAGCGATGCATTGGTTGTAATAGTGACCCATGGCTCTAGAAGGGGTACCTTCGTGGACGATATGAGTTCCCTTTCTGACTACGTGAGCGAAAGACTTGGAATTAAAGCTGTTTTGGCACACAACGAATTCACGAGCCCAGACTGGAGAGACGTCTTGAGCTCTTCCCTCTCCTCAGGTGCCAGGAGGATTGTGTTCGCTCTCGCCTTCTTGGGAAGGGGAAATCACGTGGCTAAGGACATAATGGGCTCGCTGGGCGTAGAAAAATTTGAGAGTTGGGAGGACGCTTCGTTTGAGGGAAATTGGTTTAAGGCATATTTCACAAGGCCGCTTGCCGACTCCAATTTAGTTAAGATCGCAATGATGCTCAGGATCTGGAGGGCCTTTGATGACGGTCACAGAAAATATGTGGAAAACCCAACTGATATCGAAGACAACAGTATGGATGTGGCAAAGGAAATTGTGGCCTCCAGAGTCACATTGGATTCAGACGGACTCGATCTGGTCGCTAGACTGGTTTACGCCAGCGGTAATCCTGATCTTGTGGGGAAAATAGAGATCACCAATGACCTATGGAAAGTAGCGAGGGAAACTTTACCATCAGGTATTATTGTGTTGGCAGATGTGGGGATGGTAGCCGCTGGGCTTAGATGGAGAAACGTTGAACTCCACATCAATGATCCTGATGTGGTGGAGAAAGCCAAGGCCACAGCACTCACCAGGGCCCAGCTTGGAATGAGGAAGGGCCTTTCCCTTGGACCAAGGGTCCCAGTTGTGGGTAACGCTCCGACTGCCCTGGTGGAGGTAATGAGGGCAGTAAGAAGGGGAGAGGAAGTTCCTTTTGTAATAGCTTCTCCTCCAGGCTTCACCAATGCCGTTGAAGTGAAGGAGGAACTGATCTCATCCAAAGTACCTGCCGTGGTTGTGAGGGGCAGTTATGGTGGAAGTAACCTTGCGGTGGCGGCGTTTAACGAGATTGTAAGAAAGGTGATGGGATAATGGGAAGGGGAAAGATATATATTGTAGGAACAGGTCCTGGCGATCCCTCCTCTAGGACGTTGAGCATGGTGGAGGCCATAAAGAACAGTGAAGTGGTCATAGCCTACAATACCTATGCTCAATTGATCAGGGATTTGTTGGACGGCAAGGAAGTCATAACGGCCGCAATGAAGGAGGAGCTCTTTAGGGCAAGGATGGCTGTGGAGAGGGCGTCAGAGGGTAAGGTGGTGTCCATTGTCTCAAGTGGCGACCCCCAGGTCTATGGAATGGCTAGTCCAACCATGGAGGTGTTGTGTAAGAGGGGTATGGACCTCGAGGTCGAGGTGATACCTGGGGTGACTGCTGCCACGGCGGCAGCTGCAAAACTTGGGGCACCGCTTTCAATAGACTTCGCTGTCATAAGTCTTAGCGATCTACTCATCCCACGAGAGGAAATATTGGTCAGGGTGGAGAAGGCGACAGAGGCCGATTTCGAACTGGCTCTCTATAATCCCATTAATCACACCCTCCTCAGGGAGGCAATGGAAATAGTGTCCAGATATAGAACGCCTTCGACCCCTGTGGGAATAGTTAGGGCCGCCTACAGAAAGGATGAGAAAGTGATTCTCACAAGCCTCGGCGAATGGGCTAACTACCTTAAGGAAATTAACATGGTTACAACCCTTATAGTTGGAAACTCCAGGACATATGTCTGTAATGGTAAGATGATAACACCTAGAGGGTATGATAGGAGGTATCAGATTTGATCCTGTTAAGTCTCAAAAGGTACGGCATAACCACAGGGGCGGCCGCCGCGGCCGCGGCTAAGGCTGCCACTTACGATCTCCTTTACGACTTAAGGTCATCCACTGTCACCATACCCACTCCAATAGGATTGAGATTGGAGATCGAGGTGGCAGCCTACTCTCAGAGGGCAGATGAGAGGTGTGCCACAGTGAATAAGGTGGCTGGGGATAATCCGGACGTTCTGGATGGGGTGGAGATAAGGTCTTGCTGCGCAAGAATTCAGGGAAACGATGTAGTTGTGGTTGGAGGGGAGGGGGTAGGAAAGGTTACCAGGCCTGGATTAAAGACAAGTGTAGGAGAGTCAGCTATCAGTCCTATAGCGAGGGATATGATAGTCCAGAGTGTGAGGGAGGTGTTAAAGGACGGTGGGATTAGGGTCACGGTGGAGGTTCCTAAGGGCTCCATATTGGCCAAAGACACCATGAATCCAGACGTTGGCGTTGAGGGCGGGGTGTCTATCTTGGGTACCACTGGAATCGAAGTGCCTGTAAGCGACGAAGATTACATGGATCACCTAAGGACGGAACTATGTGTCATTAAACTTTCAGGTGACATGTTGGTTGTTGCTCCAGGTAATACGAGTGCTGAGGTGGGAAGACGTCTCTATGGCGACGTTGTGGTGAAGGTTGGTGACAGGGTGGGAGATACCATAATTGAGGCGCTAAGGAAGGGATTCAAGAGAATAGTTTTGGTTAGCCTGCCAGGTAAACTGGTTAAGGTGGCCGCCGGCCTCATGAATACTCATAGCAGGTACGGGGACTGCAGGGTGGAAACCATAACTCATGCGTCAGTCTTGGCTGGTGTAGATGGAGAATTATTAACTAAGATCGCCTCTTCCAAAACCGTAGGAGAGGCCCTTTCCCTCTTAGGTCAAAGGAAGGAGGAAGTAATGAGTATTGTAGCACAGAGGGCCCTCTTCAGGTTGATGTCGTTAGGAAGGGCGTCTTTCGGAGTGGTCGCATGTGATGAGTCTGGAAGAGTAATCGCGAGGGCTGGAGAGATATGAGTTGGAGGTACGATGTTCCAGGAATTCCAGATGAACTCTTCATTAGGGAGGAGAAGGTTCCCATGACCAAGGAGGAGATTAGGGCCTTGGTGGTCTCAAAGATGCGGTTGAGAAGGGGGCAGTCAGTGTTAGATGTGGGATGCGGAACTGGTAGCACAACAGTTGAGTTTGCAAGGGCCATTGGTGAGGGTCTCGTCTATGCGGTGGACAAGGACGAGAGAGCCGTTCATCTCACGAGGGCTAATGTTTCCAAATTCGGACTGGACTCAATGGTTAAGGTCATATATGGAGAGGCCCCCAATGCTATTACCTCTATACCAAAGGTAGATAGGGCCTTCATAGGCGGTTCAGATAGGCTCAAGGAGGTCTTGAGCTTTCTAAGAGAGCATCTGACAGAAGGAGGAAGAGTGGTCATTGATGCCATCCTCCTCCAAACGGTGGTGGAAGCGATCAACGGGTTAGAGGAATTAGGGTTCACTAACGTAGAGGTGAATGAGCTCATAGTGGCTAAGTCGCTGAGGACCAGCAAGGGCCACGCAATGATGTCCAGGAATCCCATATTTGTTGTAGGAGCGGAGAGGCCGTGAAACTTTACGTTCTAGGTCTAGGACCTGGGGATCCAGAGCTCGTTACCGTAAAGGCCTCCAAGATCCTTGGCAAAGTTAGCCTGGTTTTCGTGCCCTATTCAACCGGTACCAATAGGAGTCTGGTCATGGAGGTGGTCTCCCCTTACATTAACCAGGGAACCATAGTTAGGTACATAGGCTTCCCCATGGGGAAAGAAGTGGAAATTGAGGCCCTAAGGGAGATTGGCAAATCCATGATGGAGGACCTCAAACTCCATGGGGAGGGCGCTTTCGTGACCTTGGGGGATCCAACTCTCTATAGTACCTACTTTAGGGTAGAACAATTCCTTGAGGGGGTCGAGGTCGAGTTGATCCCAGGAGTGACATCCATGACCGCGTGCGCTAGCAAATTGGGTGTTTCCCTAGCTCAAGGGGATCAGTCCATCCTAATAACGCCTGCCGGAAGGGTTGAGTTAGTGGAGAAGCTTCGTGATCTTGTTGACACATTTGTAATACTTAAGGGTAATCAGAAACTGGACCAAATTGCCTCCATACTTCAGGACTTCCACTTGTATTATGCCAGAAGATGTGGTATGAAAGAGGAGAGTTTAGGTGAATGGAACGGAGTCTATCATATGGACTACTTCTCCATGCTGATTGGGGTGAGGAGACGTGACAGGTAAGGTCATATTCGTTGGAGCTGGGCCGGGGGATCCAGAGCTCGTTACTGTGAAGGGAAAGAACAGCATAGAGGACGCGGATGTGGTCCTCTATGCCGGATCCCTTGTTAATCCATCTCTTTTGAGGTGGGCCAGAAGAGACGCGGAGGTCGTGGATACATCAAGCCTGACACAAGAGGAGATCTCGGCATTGATGATAGCTAGAGCTAAGGAGGGGAAGACGGTGGTGAGGATAAAGTCAGGTGACTTTTCAATCTATGGTGCATTGATGGAGGAAATATGGGCTCTGCAGGACGCAGGGGTGCAGTATGAATTGGTCCCAGGCATTACCGCCGCCCTAGGAGCTGCAAGTGCGCTTGGGGTGGAGCTTACCTTACCTAAGGTGTCGCAAACTGTCATAATAACTAGGGCCTCTGCCGCCGTACCCATGGAGGGCTCACTGAAAGATTTTGCTCCTCTGGTTAACAGGGGAGCATCCATGGCCATATATACAGGTGTGCATGTAGTGGACAAGGTTGTCAGGGAGCTGAAGGAGGGAGGGCTGGAGGATCACACACCAGTGGCTGTTGTGTATAAGGCTACCTGGCCTGATCAGGTCAAGTTCAGATGCACCTTGGGGGAGCTGGCCTCAGAGGTGAAAAGGAGAAAGATCACCAAGGACAGTGTCATACTGGTTGGAAAGATCGTGGAACCTGAAAAGTATAAGGGAGTGAGGTCAAGTGTTTACGACCCGTCTCACGCCCACACTTACAGACCAAAGAGAGCTAGGCCCTCCTGAGTCTCCAATAGGTTCTTTTGTAGTAAACTGGAGGCTCTCCATCCCTCAATACCTTTCCATCCATCACTTCCCCCACTATAATGGAGTGGTCCCCCTGTATCAACTCATCCCTGACCTTTGCCTCTAGGTAAGCGAAGGCTGATTGGAGGATGGGAGAGCCTCCCTGCCCTTTAATGTATGTAACTCCTTTGAACCTCTCAGCTAAGGGGGAGACGGCAAACTTGTCCAGTAGTTCAATGTCCTCCACGAGGTTAACTGCAAAATGCGACGAGTCCAGGAATGGTCTATGATTACCCCTGGTTCTATCTGCTGAAAACATTACCAATGGGGGATTCAAAGAGAGGGAGTTAAACGTGTTAACCGTCATTCCAAACGGTCCGTCATTCCACGTGGTAACTATTGCGACTCCCAAGGGTAATTGTCTCATGAAAGTCCTCACGATTTCCATAAGCATGTTAAAGTTCTTTAGCCCTAAAAGTCTGTCAAGTGGTCGAGAGATAATGCTCTTAATCGCGTTATCTCGTATTTCCAAATCCTCAATGGAAGTCATTGAACGGGTTCGGGGAATAACGGACTGGCTCCACGAGCCTTCACGTACTCCACCGCTTTCCTCTGTTCCTCCTCGCTCATCCTCCTGAAAGACTCACCGATCTTCAGGATCTTGGGCCAAAGCCTGACGTCGCAGGCCATGGGATACGTGGTTACCCCCTCCTGAGACAGTGTAAATTTGATTCCTATCTCCATAGACTCTTCGTCATCGAAAGGGTGGTACCAAGTCTGATAATGATGAGGTTCACCGTCCCACCTACCTCTCGCTACCGCCTTTATTGCTATCACTCCTACGTCTCTGTCCCTGGCGATCTTCAATAGTGGCCTGAAGTCGTTCTCTGGAGTTGTATGAATTAGACTTATTGGCGTCACAGGTATAAGGATGGTGTCAAAGTCGAACCTCTTCATTGCCTCCATCACTACTCTCATGTCCTTGTGGGCCGTGATCCCTATGTGTTTGATGAGGCCCATGTCCTTAGCCTCCATGAAGGCCTTCATGGCGCCATTGTCAGAGAAGATGGTGTCTAGCTCCTCGAGAGAACCCACAGCATGAAATTGATATACGTCGAAGTACCTTGCTCCCAACCTCTCGAGCGACGTTTTTAGTTCCCTCCACGCGCCCTCCCTGGACCTCTCCATAGTCTTCTCCGTGATCACCAGCCCATCTCGATTCTCCCTGACTAGCTTGCCTAGCCTCAACTCCGCCTCACCGTAGCTGGGGGCTATGTCCAGCATATTTAGCCCCCTAGACATGGCGTCCTGAACTGCCTTCACTCCAGTTTCTGCGTCAGGACATATCCCAGGGCCGCATCCACCTATCGTGAGTATGGATACTTCATATCCCGTCCTGCCTAATCTCCTTCTTTCCAGTTCCAACACCTGGTCAACTTTAGTGAAACTAAAATAAATGTGGAGATGTCTGATTTTCTTCGAGTGGAATTACCTTTTTCCGAAGCATTAAGTCCAAGCTACCACTCCTATATCCCTTCAAGTCAACCGTTACATATGTAAAGCCTAATCTCTCTAATCTGTCAGCCACCTTTGAGAAAGTGTCCCTTTCAAACAGTTTTAACATCTCCTCCTTTGGAATCTCAATCCTAGCCAAATCATCATGAGACCTGACCCTCACTAAGCTGACTGTACTGAGCTCCTTTACCGCCGCCTCGGCCTCTCGAATTCTCTCTAACTTCTCGCGAGTCACCTCTTCCCCGTATGGGACTCTTGAGGCTAGACAGGACTCCGACGGCCTATCCCAATTGGGGAGACCGAGTACCTTAGCTAACCCTCTTACATCCTCCTTGGTGAGTCCGACCTCGGCCAGGGGGCTCCTCACCTGATATTTTCTCTTCGCTAGGAAACCGGGTCTGTGAACCCTGAGGTCCGAGGCATTAAGTCCGTCTAACAGAGTATCGGTGGGGCCTTTGATTTTTTCCATTACACTGTAAAGGTTTTCCTTACAGAAGTAACATCTGTTCGGGGGGTTACTCCTGAAGTTTTCATATTTCAACTCGTCGGTCTCAATTACCACATGCTCAACGCCTACGGAGGAGGCCACCTTCTTGGCCCACAGGAGGTCCTCATCAAGGTTAATCGGGGACTTCGTCGTCACAGCCAAGACCCTTTCCCTCCCAAGTATCTTGGACGCTCCGTAAACCACTAAAGAACTATCTACTCCCCCAGATAGTGCAACTATGGCCCTGCCTTGGCAGTTCCCCTCAAACCACTTAAGCAACTTATCTAGTTTTCCCTGAACGTCGATCTCCATGAGTCATGCAATCCACATGATCAGATTTAACTTTACAGGAGTTGAAGGGATCACGTTAGTATAGAAAAATAACATGTTATTGGGCTCCAAAGGGCCCCGTTTTGAGGCTAATGTTCTTTGTACGAGTTTAACTATGACGGGGTTAAGATGGTGTAAGTTCCCTCCATGAGCGGGACGGATTGCTCCATTATAGAAAAGTTCTTAGTAAAATATGAAAAATCATACCGGACCTCTCTTAATGAAGCTAGGTATATCCTATGGACTATTATTGGAAACATTCCTAGGTTGGACAGCCTCAATATCATCACCTTCTTATTCTTCCTACTTCACCCTGATGTCCTTCTCTTTCAGGATCTTCCACCTGCTCTGCGGGTACACGAGGGAGTAGTACTTGTGAGCTTTCTTCTCCCTTAGGAACGTGGCATACAGTCCAGGAGCCTCTCCCTGGCCTCGTAGTAACGATCTGCTACTTGTTGGACCACCTGAGAGTGTATCAACTGGTACTCCCCGTCTTGCTTCCTCAAGTTCAGGGCGGGCTGTCAACTCAGTTTGGGTCAACCACTTCCCGTCCCTCTCTCGAAAGTACAGGTCTGCCCAACGTATGGTGCTGTACATTTCCGAGGCCAACTTCAATTGGGCTTTTAACGCCCTCAACAGTCGTTCATGTAAGCCCTAAAGCGGAACCCCACCTCGGGCATTATTAACTGCCTCAGCTAAACGTGATTTAAATGGGGCTATCCATCCTAGCCGGAATTGACTTTCGCCCCCAAGAAGATAAACGTGCCACCTGTGAACTAAGCACCTTCAAGTTTTAACCCTTAACCACATTAATTTCTAGCATGGATATTCGAGAGACTCTCTTGAGGTTCAAGATGGGAGAGATGGACTTAGAGGAGGCAGTCAGGAACATCAGGTTGGCCGATCTAGAGAAATTGGGGATGGACGTCCTTTTCGACCTAGGTAGGAAAGATAGGCGGGACGTGCCCGAGATCGTCTTGGCTGAGGGGAAGAGGCCGGACACACTCCTCGAGATAGTATCTGAAGTGGCGAAAAGGTCTGGTTGTGCGGTTGTATCTAGGTTGGCAACAGATCAGCTAAGTGCTCTCTTGGCGGGACTAGGTGGAACTAACCTTAAGGTGGAAGTGAATGAAATAGGGAAGGTAGCGGTGGTTAGCACTCGGGACTTCCAAAGAGACAAGCTCCAATGTAAGGTGGGGATCGTGACAGCTGGAACGGCCGACGTGCCAGTGGCCGAGGAGGCCTCTATTATAGTGGAGGTCATGGGCTGCCAAGTCGTTAAGGCTTACGACAGGGGTGTCGCTGGGCTCAAGAGAGCCATAGATGCCGCCATTCTTATGAAAAGAGAAGATGTGGATGTGGCGTTGGTCATTGCTGGAATGGAAGGAGCCTTAGGTTCGGTGATGGCTTCCCTCCTTGACGTACCAGTCATAGGGGTACCTTCCTCAATAGGCTACGGTGCTGGAGGCAAGGGAGAAGCCGCGCTCCTCTCCATGCTTCAAGCCTGTCCGCTCGGGTTAGCTGTCGTTAATATAGATAATGGAGTAAATGCGGCTGTAGTCGCCTCAATGATAGGAAGGAGAGTGGCGCTGGCTAGGACTCTCTGAACTCCCTAAGAACTAGCTCACTTATCTCCCTGATTGATAGTCCGGTGATTGAGGCTACTTTCCTCACGTCCTCATACTCTGGTTTCACCCTAATGGTGTGACCGTTAAGGTCCTTGCTTACCTTGACTCTGACATCGAACTCCCTACCCGACACATTCACTTTGACTTCAACCAGTTTTCTTTCAGGTACTATCAATCTGGATATACGTGATACTCTCACTCCAAGTGTTCCTGTCTCTCTTAAAACGACCTCGGCTATCCTCCTGAATTCGCGTTGGTCGGAGACCACTTTCAATAGATGACCAGGCCTACCCTTCTTTCTCGTCTCCGGTATCACAGCGACGTCTCTTGCCCCTGATATCATTAGTCTCTCTAAAACATACCCCAGCTCCTCTCCAGTGCAGTCGTCCAAGTCGGTCTCTAGAACTACCACCTCCTCCTCCAAGAGGCCACCTTCTCGTTCCCCCCGGACTACCCGTAGAATGTTTGGAATACCGGGCAGTTCCTTATCCCCGGCTCCATATCCGATAGCCTTAGGGATCATTAATGGGTAAAAGCGTGTGAACCCATCACACAATGAAGCCAGAAGGGAGGCCCCTGTGGGCGTGGTCAGTTCTCCTTCTACTGGACCTCCCTCTACTAGTGCGTTTCTCGACTTTAATATCTCGATGGTGGCCGGAGCAGGTACCTGAACCGTTCCGTGAGAGAATGTTAGATGTCCCCCTCCAAGAGCCGCGGGTAGGCATACCACTTCCCCCTCAGATCCCAATATGGAGTCGAGCAAAGCTGATGTACCTACTATGTCCACTAATGTGTCCAAGGAACCTGACTCGTGGAGGTCCACCTCCTCGACCGACTCTCCGTGCAGCTTGCTCTCTACCTGGAGCAGTTCGTTTAGTGCATTAAAAGACCATTTCGCCGCTCTCTCTGAGAGGCGTAGGGACAACGCCAATCTTCTTAACAATTCGTTCATTTCCTTTCCTGTTCTTGGTCCTTCATCCCTCTCTACGACTACTTCGGCTTTGGTAGCCAAGAACTCTCCTTTCTTAACCTTCTTGAATAGTATTTTTACATTTTTTCTTCCTTCTAAAGAAATTTGTTCTCCCAGTGTCTGTGCAATCGACTGAGGAGCACCTAGGTCGTTGAGTGCCCCTAGTAACATGTCCCCTGAAGCCCCAGTGAGACTGGGATCAATAACAACTAGGTTCCTATCCATTGTTACACTGTCGTGCTCACCATTATATCACTTGCTCGCCAAGCAATCTAAGTTTTAAATGCTTTACTAAATTTAAAGATCTATATTTATGATTTTAAATTTTATTTCTAGAGATCCTTCCTCACTCTTTCCACCCCTGTGAATGAGATGGACGAACACTCATCGAAATTTAATGCCAGATAAAGGAAAAAGTTATCGCTCTATCTATAATCCCGTTCAGTGGATGCTTCTCAAGCTGTTGTGATTATGATTGGTCACCGCTGGAAGCCAAGCATCTTGAATGCCTTAAGGTTGGTCTTGGGGAAATGCTGTTACAAGTTTAACGCGGTCTGTTACATGGAGGTAAAATTTCTCTTCAAAAAGGACGTTAAAATAGGGCTCGGGCCGGGACTTGAACTTGGGACCTACGAGTTCACAGTTCCAACCCCCTGGGTGGCGAAGACCAGAGCTATGAGCTTGCCCTGTCCTTGACGTTTGCGTACTCGCTCATGATGACTAAGGACACCGGGTAGTCCCCGCTTATTCCCAACCCCATTATCGATCTGAAGGCGATCAGTCAGGGCAAGTTAGGAGAAAAGGCGCTAAGGAGCGCTCCCAGCGTAAGCAACGTAGCCTCAACGCCGCAAACCTTCTTCCTTCCCCAAACGTCGGCTATCCTTCCGAATATCAGCTGTCCTATAATGGCCGCCCAAATCGCTGAAGACGCGAGAAGACCAGTCCAGAAGGCCACTTCCTCCTTAGTGTTCACTCCCGGTATGTACACTTAGTACTCCGTGAACCCCGGTATGCGGATTCATGCGTAGTTGTAGGCGTTGACGATCGTCGAAATGATCGCTCCGATTATGAACAGGTCGTAGGCGTCAGTGAAGAACCCCATTCCTGCCGTGAACCAGACCCTAATGTGCCTCATGGATAGCTGGAGCCTGTTTATGCTCTCAAAGGGGTTTGAAGGAGTTCCGTTGCTTTTAGACATGCCGACTTCGCCATCGGAAAAACGTATTCTCAAAATAATTCCTACCTCTATATTCTATATAGACTCAATAGACAGGGGAGACTAAGCCTTAGGAAGCCGAGGACAACCCTTCTCGATCGCGCTTAAATCCTCATACTCCACTATCTCAACGTGTCTTCCCCCGTGAGCGACACTAATGTTGGGGTTCTGGAGGGCTGAAGGACGCGTCGTTGTGGCTCTCCCTGTCCTTAGGCCTTCTCTTTCTAGGAATATTGATCCCAGCCTTGGGATTCCTCATTTCACTCGCGGGTCTGTTCCTGCTGATCGGCAATGGGGCTCCTAGGATAAGGTTGGTCCTGAGGGACCTTCAGCTGATCGGCCTATTAAAGGAGGATAGGTCTAACTGGGTTAGTATACTGAACCTCTCGGCTGTTGGGATAGTGATAGGGGAGATATACCTGGCGGTCTCCGGCTTATTACTGTTCAGCTTCGCTCACCCGATTGGGTTTGGCCTATCCATAATCGGAGACGCGATCTTGGTCTTGAGCTTTGTGGGGGCTTTCGTGGCGTCGGTCTTCTTGGGGATCTCGCTCATTGACCTCGGGAATACCTATTCTAGCGATATCCTTAAGATAGCTGGAATACTCTCAGCCTTACCCTTCATTTCCCCAATAGGGTGGCTCTTAGCTTATGCTTATCTGGACAGCCTGATCCTAGACGCGTCTAGGCAGCAAGGCCCTGCTGGGCCGCGGCCCTCCTCGCAAGGGAGAAAACTCCCGTCGGTTTACGCTGAAGGCTACGCCACCATAAGAGGGAACGGTCAAGTGACCCTGACCCTGGTGGCCAACTCGCCGTTAACTATAGCGAACGCGTACCTGCTCAACCATCAGACCCGAGTTAGGACTATTAGCCCGAACGTCCTTAGCGTGGGCAGGAACCTGGTGGTGATATACTTCGATAATCTGCCGCCCTTAGTCCAAGGGGTTTCCTTCACTCTTGTCGTAGCCTTCTCCGACGGTAGCTCCATGTCGGACCAGGCCTTCTACGTGCCCTGAGGGAGTAGGTGAACCCACCATAATTAGATCGAAACGTCATTGATTAGTTAACGATTCGGTACACTTCTGGAGTGTGTCCCACAATTTCAATTGCTTGTATAATATTTAAGGTGGGCGGTGGGTCTCCGTTTGTGAGCATCCATGACTTCCAAGCTACGGAGGCTCACCGCCCTGATC
>Ga0208559_100187_pt1 | contig 19290 bp, 21 predicted proteins | sample BED_Mat_host_6_1_FD_187138 | JGI IMG/M metagenome (GOLD analysis project Ga0208559, IMG submission 187138) | Extremophilic microbial mat communities from Yellowstone National Park, USA - BED_Mat_host_6_15 (SPAdes) (version 2) | ecosystem: Environmental > Aquatic > Thermal springs > Hot (42-90C) >...
GGGCTGGAGATGTGAGCCCCGTGCCGTTGGGGTCGAAGGAGTCCCATGACCCACCTACAGTAAGTGGGTGGTTGAGGGCTAAGTCCCTACACTCGATCATGAATGAACATAAAATGATTGAAATGAAAGTGTAGGGACAAACGGTATCTATTAGGTAAAATAATTCATTATCGGGATCCCAGCCGAGTCCATTAGATCTGTAAAGTTTTTCCAAGACCTTAGTTAATTTCTTATCTTCTAATTTATATAAACTAGCAGTGGGTTTTGGGTTCTCAATGTCTAGATTCATTGTACCAGCCCAATACCTACTCATCACATCGCATTTTCCATCATTAAATCTATTCTCTTTATCATTCTGTAGTTCTAAAAATGGTAGTATCTTTCCGGTAGTCAGGTCTAGGATATGAAATCCATGACGTAAAGTTACTATAATCCTAATATTATCAATTAGGCATAGGGAAGTTACTACATCCGGAGTATTATAAAAATTCTCCTCATTGGTATCTAGACTATTTACTATTATTTTTTTCCATCTATATCCACCCAGAATAGTTTGTTTTTCTCCATATCGTAAACTGGGCTTTCCCCTAAAACCGCCTTGTAGTTTCCCAAAGTTTTTAATTCTATTGCCATCTCTACACTCATTGGTCCAAGTCAAAAATTAAAGCTTATTACTAAACATTTTATTGCATAATGAATCATAAGATGATAAAGTATCTAGCAAATTATAGTAATGAAGTCGTTTAATTATTACTTTGTCACTACATTCTTCGTCCTTAAGTTTCGACTACATCACGAATTAGTTCAGAAATATGAAGAAAACCACTTTGATTGATGTGCTATGAAAGCTTATTTACTAGACAAAATAAACGAAAGTGTATGAAATACAAATACTCCTACGCCTTAGATTCTGGAATTCCTCTAGGTGGGATAGGGACTGGATCTGTGGAAATAAGGGCAGATGGTAGATTATACTCGTGGACCATATTTAACAACGGGGGAATAGCAGAAAAAAATGAGGATAGGTACAAATATTTCTTAACAGAGTTCGACTCCTTCTTCGCGTATGAAGATGGAAAGACTATAAGAATTCTCCAAGCATTTGACTATTATTTTGGAGCAAATCCATATACAAGACCTTGGATAAGGCCAATAAGGGAAATTGAGTTTATAGGAGAAATGCCAATTGCTTACCTAAATTACGATAATAAAATAAAACTAAAGGCATTTTCACCATTTATACCCCTAGATGTGAAGAACTCTTCTCTACCGGTATTAATATTTAAATTTAATAGTGAGAAGAATACAAGATTCTTCTTCGGAATTAACAATTCTTTTGAAAAAGGTCAAATAGAAGTTAAAGACGATATGATAATATTTAAAGGGGAAACATCTCCAGATGATCCTAGATATCAAGGAAGCCTATGCGTTAAGGTAATTGGAGATGAACCTTTCTCTGTAGCTTATAATCAAATTTTCGACTTCTGGGACGATTATAGATCTAACACTCTAGCCAAGAAGAAGGGGGATAATCTAGCAATTATAAGTGGTAAAGGAAGCAACGTAACTTTCATAATTACTTGGTTCTTCCCTAATTTTGTACTTAAAGATGGTAAGAGAGTTGGGCACTATTACGAGAACTTTTTCAATAACTGTGTAGAAGTAATGGATTACGTAATGAGAAATCTAAATTACCTAGAGGAGAAGACTATGCAATTTCACGATTTATTTTATAATGCAGAAGGTATAGAATCGTGGATTACTGATTTAATTGGAGCACAGATAGCTACACTTGTGAAAAGTACTTGGCTAACTAAGGACGGATTCTTTGGAATATGGGAAGGATATTTCGATGCCTCAGATCATAGGAAAGTTGGGAAGTATCCCTATACAGATGGTCCGGAAAACACTGCATTAAATACCATAGACGTACTGCTATATGCACTACCGGGGGTAATGCTACTATTTCCAGATTTAGCAAAGAATATTGTAAAAGACCTTTCCAATAGAGCATTAAAGGAGGATACCCCAGAATACGTTATATTTTCATTAGCGTTCCCAGAGAATTTAATGAAGTATAAGGAAGAGATTATGAAAGATCCCACTATAAGTACCGATCTCAAAAAATTATATGGAACTATAAAGAGAATTGTCAATGAGACTGGTAAGGATCCTAAGGGCAGGATGCCTCATTATATTCGCTACTCATTAACAGTAGATACTTACGAGAGAATAGATATTAATCCAGAATTTGTATTACTCTATTATTTAATAGCAAAGTATACGGGTGATAGGGAGTTACTAAAGAGCGTTTACGAAGTAGCAAGAAACGCGATCGAGAGTATTATGAGGACACAGACCATGGATGGTTTACCATACCTTACTTTACCATCTGGAATAGAGTGGATAAGATATGTAAATAGCATGCTAAGAGCTAACGATGCTCACAAGATTTTAGGTTATCACTCTTTGGCATTATCAATGCAAACACTAGACGATTGGTCATGGTTAGGCTTTTCTCCATACGTATCCTTTCTATGGATATCAGCACTAGAAGCACTAAATGAAGCGTCAAAACTACTCAGTAACCCTCAAAACTACGAGGTAAAAGAGCTAATAGAAAAAGTTAATAAATACTTGTGGAATGGGGAGTATTATATGGACTGGTATGATCCCATTTCAAATTTAAGAGATGACTCGTCAAATGCATCCCAAATAACGGGTGACTGGTATGTTCAAATGTTGGATCTTCCAGAATTTTTAGACTACGAGAGAAGGAAATCCGTGTTCTCCTCAATAATGAAGTATAACTACAGTGGAGAGGAGGGAGTTAGAAATGGCTCATCAAATGATGATATTACACCTTTAGGAGTTAAACTTTCAATACAATCAAAAGCTCCTTGGAGTGGCGTAGAGTATTATCTAGCATTACATATGTTTTATAGCGGTTTTGACGAATATGCGAAGAAGATTTTGAGGAATGTTTATGAGAGGTATGAGATTGCAGGTAATTTCTGGAACCATATTGAGTGGGGCGCGAGATATATGAGACCATTAGTGGCTTTAAGCATGATTTACGCTATTGAAGGTATGAAGGTTAATATGTTAAACAACGAGGTCATTATAGGCAAAAGTAAGAATTTGAAGTGGATATTGTTACTTCCTACAGCGTGGGGCTTGCTAATAGTTAATAATGGAAAGATAAGGATAAAGATTTCTCATGGAGAGTTTAAAGGTAAAATAAATGGAGTTGTTACTACCTTAAAAGAGAACGAAGAAATAGAAATATAAAAAGCTTTTTACTCTAAAATTATTTCTGCTTGAAGTAGGTCTATACTCTCATCTAATTTAAACGCAATTATATCGTAATAGCTGTTCAAGTCTATTATATTCCATCCAGTATTCAGTGTAACAGCATCTCTAACCTTTGAGAGTAGTGAGTACTCGGCAATCCTCATCTTAGTTGACTTTGCAGTGTAAACTCTTACTTTCTTTTCGCTTAACCCTTTCAGTGGAATACCACCAAACCAACCATCTATTCCTGCGGTTGGCGAATACGGACCATCATGAATCCATATCCTTAGCGGATTCCACGGTTTCTTAAACAGTTCACTAAATGGAATTGCAAATACTCCACCTTCACCAGCCCTATAAGTGTACTCCCGTGTGATTGGCATATGAAGCACCAACATATAAATATTCACCATCGTGTGCCATGCCAAAGGTTGCTCCTCTTTCCGTAATTATCTGAGGTACTACTGGGTCAATCCTTAAGAGTAGACCAAATGTGGTCCTTGATGACATATCCCTTAAGTCCTCTGCAGGATTTACTGATATAATAGGTATATCCATTATGTAAGCTTTTTGAGCTCTAAATCCTGGAATATAGGTGGTCTTTCCGATTCTGGGTTGCGAATATCTAGAAATGGATATAACCTATATACATCCTTTTGTGGATCAATATGTATGAGGGTACCACCATAGAATGCAATTAGTTTGTTCTGTATTTGCACTATTTGTCCTCCAACACGTCTTATCTGTATCTTCTTATTGCTTTCTAATGGAAAGTCAAATGACTCTACAAACTTGTATTCACCATTAAGTGTATTATATACCATTATCGATGAAACATCAGTGTATAGGATTAAATATCGTGGCGTAGATTTTATCATCCTTCATTTCAATCTTATATACAGTACGATTCTTCACCAGAAATTCTGCATCTCTAGTAGATACACCTACTTTCCACAAGCCTAATTCAGCATGCCCATCGGCTCTACTGAAGTAGACTGCATCCTCGTGCTGGTCGTAAAGTAAGTCAGTTACCTAACCATACCAATTGTTTGGAGGAATTTTATCATCCCACTTCCTACTCCATAGAATTTCTACTTTATCATCGTCATATATCATGTGTATATGACTATACTTCATCCGCATATCCTGATATTTCAAAATTCTCTAATATTGTGATACCTCTATCATTCCTGGAGGTGCCTTAAGCCATCCACCTATGAATAATAAATCTTTAGACCAAGTTAATGCAGCATATGTATTACCTGCTGCTCTAGGTGGCTTGCCTAACTTTTCATTTCTATATATTACTTCTCCATTGGAATAAACTTTAGCCGCATGTCCATCATGAACTATCATGTTTCTGGAAATCGGATGAAAGCCTATATAGAGAGATCTAAACTGATGATGACCTAATGCTATTTCATTATGTTGAACAAACTCTTTTAAGACTAGCTTTGGCTTATCCAATATTTACCCCGAATAGAAGTATATGAGATTGCCTATTTAATTCTTTAGCGTTACTATTTAGAAGTTTCTAATATTTTAATAAAGCTTTAATTACACTCTCTTGTTTGTAGATACTATATGAGATCGTTTTATAGGCCAAAAATAGATCTTCAAGGCTTTTGGAAATTCAAGATAGATAGTGAGAATGTTGGGGAAAAGAACGAGTGGGGTAAAGGTTTAGAATCTGAAGATATTATTTACGTGCCGGCTTCTTGGAATGAGCAAAACCCACAATGGGATCAGTTTTCTAGTATAGCGTGGTATCAGAAGGATCTGTTTGTTAGTAGTTATGAGAGTAAGAAGGCTTGGATAGTATTTGAGGGGGCAGGATACATCACAAAACTTTGGATTAATGGAGAATATGTAGGAACTCATGAGGGATCATTTACACAATTCAAGTTTCCAATTAAACTTAATACTAATGAATTTAATAAAATAGTAGTAAAGATAGATAACACACCATCACCCTACAACTTACCCCCAGCTAAAGATCTAAACATTGCAGCATTTGACTTCTTCAACTATGGAGGGATCCAGAGACCAGTTTACATAGAGTTTGTAGATGAATGTCACGTAGAAGATATAACAGTATATACTAAATCCAATGGACATCTAAAGGTAGAGATTTTGCCAGAATGTAATCAAAAGTACAGCCTAAGATTTAAATTAGTTGATAAAGAGGGAAAAGCCCTATTAGATGAGGAGAGTAGTAACGAAATATATGAAAAAGATGTAGGTAATGTTACGCCGTGGTCTCCAGATAATCCTTACTTATACACTCTCATAGTGGAAATATACGTTGATGAAAATCTGAAGGACTCGATTTATGAACGTATAGGCTTTAGAGATGTAGAGGTGAAGAATGGCAGAATATACTTGAACGGTAAGCCCATATTCTTAAAGGGCTTTGGAAGACATGAGGATTTTCCAATACTAGGTAAATTTATGTACGGGGCAGTATTAGTTAGGGATTTTTACCTTATGAGAAAAATTGGAGCTAACTCGTTTAGAACTTCCCACTACCCTTATTCAAATGAACATTTAGATTTAGCCGATGAAATGGGATTTTTGGTCATATTAGAGCCACCTTTATGTTATTCCAATATTAGTAGGGTGATGAGCCAAGAGGAGATTGCTAAGATGTTCAGTGATATAAAGTACTTCGAAAAGGTAAAGCATACGATAAAGGAAATGATTAGGCAACATAAAAATAGACCTTCAGTAATAATGTATAGCGTTATGAATGAACCCCCTAGCGATATGTATGAAGTTGCAGAGTTTATAAAGAAAGAAGTTAAATTCTTGAAGACTTTGGATTCTTCTAGGCCAGTAACTTTCGCCTCTCATAGATCAGTACGAGACCTAGCGTTAGAATATGTTGACATAATCTCCTTAAACTATTATCATGGGTGGTATACTGAGTGGGGAGATATTGATAGTGGTGTAAGGACTGTCGCAATGGAATTAGAGGAAATTCATAAGAAGTTTCCAGAGAAGCCAATAATCATTACCGAATTTGGTGCTGATGCAATATATGGCCTTCATAGCGATCCTCCCCAAATGTGGTCGGAGGAATATCAAAGTGAAATGATAAGAAAGTATATAGAAGCCTTAAGGAAGAACAATTACATAGTAGGCTTTCACATTTGGAACTTTGCTGACTTTAGAACCCCTCAAAATCCAGGGAGAACAATACTTAATAGGAAAGGAATATTTACTAGAGATAGACAGCCTAAATCGGCAGCTAAAGTAGTTGAGGAATTATTCAAAAATAAATTGTCTTCTTAAGGTAATAGCAAGTGCATATGTTTTATTTTTCAAATAACGTTAGCATCCGTCTTAGTTGTCTTAAAAGATTTCCCTGGAAGTTACAGCGATCATTTTTATTTTATTCTCTACCTGGATATTGTTCTGATAAACACTATTAGGTTTAAAATTCTTTACCGTGGTATCTAACTATTCTCTTGCTTAGAGACAGCTTTACATTTACGTCATCGTTATCCTGTGTAGGATGGTCTAAATTCACTTACTAGCTCAAAATTAACCTCTACGTGACTTGGAGAAGAAAATTAACCTTTATAAGAGCGGACCAGCTCATCATATCACCTGCCTTACCTTATACCATTTTTCTCAAAGTTTAATATCTGATTTATTTTCTCTATAATCTTTCTCTTAACATCTTCACTTATCACATCGTCTAAATTCGGTAGTGGGGGTCGTGTGACATAGCTTGAGATTAAACCACGTAACCAAGCTCCTAGCTTAGCTAAATGGGACATTGTCAAGGGGAATTTTATAAATGTCCTATACTCTAAGAGTAAATCATATAGTCTTATGGTAGTATCTATATCCCTCTTTTTCTCGTAACTCTCATAAATCATAAAAGGCAATGAGGAAAACGAGCCCATTGAGGTAGTAAATCCCTTAGCCCCTAAAACTAGACCCAATAACGCTCTCTCTTCTAAACCATCTATTATATCTATCTTATCCCCTACAAGTCTCAATACTTCCTTAAATTCTACAACATTATATCTAGCCTCTTTAAGCACCTTAAAACTGGGTATTATATCGCTTAATCTCTTTATTAGTTGAGGGGAAAGATCTATACCTGCTGATGATGGATTGTTATATAATATTATGGTTAAATCACACAATTCAGAGACTTTGATGAAATAATCCGTTATTCCCTTTTCGTTACCCTTTAAGTAGTAAGGAGGTAAGATCATAATTTTATCGACACCTATCTCCTTATATTTTTTGCAAAGTTCAGCAGTTTCTAAAAAGGAAGTAGATGATGCACCAGCTATGATCTCCCCCTTACTTAATGCCTTTCTTACTTGATCAATAACTCTAACTTTTTCTTCGAAGGTAAGTGAGGAGAACTCACCAGCAGTACCTAGAGGTACAATATACTTATACCCAACACTCTCTGCGAATTCTACAATCCTTTTTAGCCCTTCTAAGTCTAGCTCAAATGTTTTGGTAAAAGGCGTCACGTTAGTTAGGAAAACCCCATTCATATCTTAATCTTCGTAGAAAATTTATAAAATATATTGCTAACCTTTTTCCTAATGGAAATTGTGTTTACTAGCTTTACATTTATCTAGAGTTAAACTTAGAGGATGTTGTAGAGAGAAGGAGTAAGGTTGGGCTTGATGTAGGAGTTGATAGTAGTAGATAATGGTAAACATTCGAAATCAGAGTTTTTCTCCCAACAAATAAGGAAGGACAGAAATCTTTCCTCCATAACAACTTCTGATTTGGTAGATATGATAGGTTCTATTTCGCTGGTAAAACTGAGACAAAAATGAAGAGAAAACATTTTGGAAACATTAATAAAAATGGGTAGCAGCAGTCTAAACGCTTTGGGAGTGAGAGTATATGGAGGGCGAAGTCGCAGAAGAAAAGACCAATTCACGGAATAGCTTAATCATTGATAGGATTAATGAGATTACCTAAGACTATTACGTTAAAATCTCATAGAAATTTCATGCGAAGGATGCACGATTAAACTTTTATGAGAACTTAATGGGGATTTAGGATTCGTCTATGATCCCACTAACGTGTTTTTTCAGATGATTCTCATAATGGGGTTTTCCCGTTAATATCTGAAGGAATATTCCAAGTTCATATTGAGGATTTTGCGATACAGAATAAAAAGTAAAGAACTTGATAAACAATGTAAAGGTATAGTTCCTTTTATAGAAGATAACTAAAGACTTAAAGAGCATTGGCTAGAGATATTACTTATCAGTTGAGTGCGAGAAAATGTGGCATCTAGAACTAGATAGTAGTGATGCTATATTATCAAAATATTTCTCTTATTTAAAGAGCTTACTTATTCACTGGATAGTAGAGAAGTATTTAAACTAGTCAAGATATAACATGTAAACCTAAACTCTTAAATCTAAATAGAGATATTTTATTATCGTGAACTCTATAAGGAGTCTTCTAAATCAGATGAACCTGGAGGAAAAAATAGCTCAACTTCAAGCTATACCAATAGACGCTCTTATAGAGGAAAAGGAGTTCTCTGAGGAAAAAGCAAAAAAATATCTAAAATTAGGAATAGGGCAGATCACTAGAGTAGCTGGTAGCAGATTAGGACTAAAACCGAAAGAAGTCGCAAAACTAGTTAATAAAATTCAAAAATTTCTAGTAGAAAATACCAAGATGAAGATTCCAGCAATAATACACGAAGAATGTCTATCTGGTTTAATGGGATACTCTTCTACAGCATTTCCTCAAGCGATTGGGTTGGCTAGTACCTGGAATCCTGAATTAGTTATGGATATAGCATCAGTCATAAGATCTCAAGGAAGACTAGTTGGAGTTAACCAATGTCTTTCTCCCGTGTTAGACGTTTGTAAAGACCCAAGATGGGGAAGATGCGAAGAGACTTATGGGGAAGACCCATACTTAGTAGCTTCAATGGGATTAGCATATATTACCGGGTTACAAGGTGATAATCAATTGGTAGCGACTGCAAAGCATTTCGCAGCTCATGGTTTCCCAGAGGGTGGAAGAAATATTGCACAAGTGCATGTTGGAAATAGAGAATTGAGGGAAACGTTCCTCTTTCCCTTTGAGGTTGCCGTAAAGATAGGAAAAGTAATGTCGATTATGCCTGCATATCATGAGATTGATGGAATACCATGCCATGGCAATCCCCAATTATTAACTAATATTTTAAGACAAGAATGGGGATTTGATGGAATAGTAGTATCTGATTACGATGGTATTAGACAATTAGAGACAATACACAGGGTTGCATCAAATAAGATGGAGGCCGCTATTTTGGCTCTGGAATCTGGCGTGGATATAGAGTTTCCTACTATAGATTGCTATGGTGAACCATTAGTTAATGCTCTAAAGGAGGGTTTGGTCCCAGAGTCTCTAATAGATAGGGCCGTGGAGAGAGTTTTACGAATTAAAGATAGACTTGGACTTTTGGACAATCCATTTGTTAATGAAAATTCGGTTCCAGAAAAGTTAGATGATCACAAATCGAGAGAATTAGCGTTAAAGACAGCTAGAGAGTCAATAGTTCTCCTTAAAAATGAAAATAACATACTACCTCTAAGCAAGAATGTTAATAAAATTGCAGTAATAGGACCAAATGCTAATGATCCAAGAAATATGTTAGGAGATTATACTTATACTGGACATCTAAATATAGATAGCGGGATAGAGATCGTAACAGTGCTTCAAGGAATAGTTAAGAAGGTTGGGGAAAGTAAAGTGCTTTACGCAAAGGGGTGCGATATTGCAAGCGAATCAAAAGAAGGATTTGCCGAGGCAATAGAGATAGCAAGGCAAGCCGACGTAATAATAGCAATCATGGGTGAGAAATCAGGATTGCCGCTATCATGGATGGATATTCCTTCAGAAGAAGAGTTTAAGAAATATCAAGCAGTCACTGGAGAAGGTAATGATAGGAGTAGTCTAAGATTACCTGGAGTTCAAGAGGAATTACTCAAAGAACTATACAAGACTGGAAAACCAATAATCTTAGTTTTAATTAATGGTAGGCCCTTAGTTCTTTCATCGATAATTAATTACGTTAAAGCAGTAATTGAAGCATGGTTTCCAGGAGAAGAAGGAGGAAATGCCATAGCTGATGTAATATTTGGAGACTACAATCCAGGTGGACGCTTGCCTATAACGTTCCCAATGGATACTGGGCAAATACCATTATATTATAATAGGAAACCATCTTCCTTTAGACCATACGTTATGCTCCGTTCATCTCCATTATTTACATTTGGATATGGATTAAGTTACACTCAATTTGAATATTCTAACCTTGAAGTAACGCCAAAAGAGATAGGACCTAACAGTAATATTGCCATTTCAATAGATGTTAAAAATGTGGGGAAAATGGAAGGTGATGATGTAGTTCAACTATATGTTTCAAAAACCTTTTCTAGTGTTGCTAGACCAGTTAAGGAATTAAAAGGATTTGCTAAGATTCATCTTAAACCCGGTGAAAAGAGAAGAGTGAAATTCATATTACCCACGGAGGCATTAGCGTTTTATGACAGCTTTATGCGACTAGTAGTAGAGAAAGGTGAATATCAGTTATTAATAGGAAATTCTTCTGAAAACATAATTCTTAGGGATATATTTAGAATAAAAGAAACAAAACCTATTGTAGAAAGAAGAATATTTCTATCGAATGTACAAATTGAATAAATAAATAGAAAAATTTTGGCTTTATTTTTACTTTTATCTTCTTCTTAGGCCTAGTACTATTGTCACTATTATTATAATTATTATTACAACAGCTATTATGGCGTATATTGCGTCAAATGGATCCTAGGGGTATGCAAATCCAGGTTGGAGATACATAGGTGGGTCAAGAAGTTTAGGTTAAAGGGATACCTGTTATAGTTGTGGTAGATAAAGGTGAAAAGTAACGGCAAAAAGTAAAAATAACCCCGGAATGGGTATACTATAGGAAATACTAGTGAAATGAAAGTTAACCTAATGCATATAACTGATGAAATTAACGTCCCAATACTCATGCCCATTCGAAAGGTAATGAGGTATTAGATTTCAGATTTTCAATGGAGTTTTACAACCAAATAAAATTTACTGATAAACAAATATTACTATTTGACAAGGGTGGACATATATTTTACGATTATGAAGTTAGGCAGAGATTGTATAAAGAAGTAACTGAGTGGTTAATTAAGAGATTAAAATAAGACTTTCTTTTAACTAACAATTATATCAACTTGTTATCTCCCTTAATATTTTCATTAAGCCATTGAAGGACTCCTTAGTACTTGCCTCTGGGTCATTTGCGGCATTTCTATAATGAGTTTCTAAAGATATTACATATGGCTTACCCTTTAATACTCTTAATTGCCCCTTATAGTCTATCATCCCTTTTCCCACTGGCATCCAAATGAAGTGCCCATCTTTAACCATAGCGTCTTTGATGTGCAAGTGCATGATGTCATCTTTTATTAATTCGTATCCGTCTGGATAAGGCGTTTCCCTAGCGAAAAATGCATTACCAGGATCCCATAATACCCTAACCCATTTTGACTTTATTTTGTCCAAAAACGTTCTAAGTTCTTTACCAGTTCCCACGAGACAACTGTACTCATTCTCTATCACTAATGTTACCCCTTCACTTTCAGCTATATCAATGGCACTGTTAAACCTCTCAACTAGCTTATCAATATAATATTTTAATTCCCCCTCGTACCAAAAGGTGAATATTCTAGTATAGTTTATGTCAATTTTCTTACTTAACTCTATTACCTTCCTCAAGATTTGTAAGTGCTCTTTATAACCCTTCTCGTCATTAATATATATTTTAAAGGTAGGAGAATCTAAATTCGAAATAGTTAACCCATATTTTTCAACAATGTTCCTTATTTCTGAAAATTCGGAGTCTGATACTTGTGTTATATTCTTATTCCATAAATTTCTTACTTCAACGTGAATTGCACCTAGCTCTTTTATCACTTTTACTGCGTGCTCGAAATCGAGAGAGATCTCGTCTGATATGATTCCTACTTTCCAATACATGTAGTATAAGACCTTTTCTGAGCTTAAATTTTTTGACAATAAAAAATTTGGCTAAATGCTTTGTGGGTTACTTCAATTTTTATCTTAGTTAACGTAGAAACTTACGTTTAAATCAACGTCCGATTTTGAATTTAAGAAAATTTAACAAGTTTAACATTTAAGAAAATTGAACTAGTCCACAAAGCATTGGCTAAATAAACTCATATATATGCTTTAGATAAGCCTAACATACCTAAATTTATTAAAATAAGGATTAAAGCTTAGGTACATAATACAGTACAATCGTATATTTTTTAACTTGTTACCTATAAATATTAAATAATTAAGCGACTAATTATGAAATGAAGTAAGCAACAAGTGTTAAGAAAGATAATTTCAACCATATTTTCTATTTTAATATTAATGAGCAATAGGTGTTTTTGTTATGTCAATATTAGCGCAGTCAACATCAGTTCAACCAGAAGGAAGTATGGTAATTGTTGCTGCCAATGGACCATGGCAAGATAATTTTAACCCGTGGAATGATCCAAATGGCCAAGCGGAATTGCCCTTATTATTTAAAATCCTTTATGTGAATTACAAAATGTAATTCTTTTACTTTTCTGAGTAGTTTTTCATCAGCAGTATATACTTTGTCCCCTAAAACCTTACCCAATACTATATATGCAGCGTCATATATCGTTATGCCGTACTTAGAAGAAAGAGAAATAATCTCGCTAAGCATATCTTCAAATCCGTAAAGAGTTATTTGGAAATCAGATAAAATTTTGCCTACTTCTTCTAATTCCTTTCTCTTAGATTATAAGTATACTTTAATCCGTTCAAAACTTCAAAGGGAAGAATACAAGGTGCAGATAAATCCTCTAAACCTTTTACATATGCTTCCTTAAGAGTTAGTGATTCTCTGCTATAAGTTTCATTGGCAAACCACTTTATTACAACTGATGCATCTATGACTGCTAATTTTTCTCACGCCATTCCCTTATAACTTCTTCGGAATTCTTACCGCCGTAATTTAAGAAGAATTCAAAGGATTTGACCGAGGCTACAGAGATTCTCCTATAGTCCTTTCTTTCTTTTTTCCTTTTCCTCTCTTTCTCTTCAATTACTTCCTCTATCTTTCTCCTTATTACTTCACTCCAATTTATATAACTTAATTCATCCATTTTCCTCTTTAACTTCTCATCAATTCTTATGCTAATCACTGGCATATGTAAAAGTAAAATTCGTATATTATAAGTTATAAGATTTACGCTTACGTAATAAATGTATTTACATTACTACTTGTATTTGATGACTTTTATAAGACGTATTTTTGCCTTGTTTCTGATATAACTACGATCCATATTAACCAACATGGTGGTTAGCGCTATATCAGAGATAATTTACCTTTTTGATAATATACTTTCTATATTTCCGAATAAAACTCTTCTCTCAAAATAAGGAAGCAATCTATACGTTTTGCTGAGGCGATTCAAGTCTCTTTTGCGAATTGTAATTCATGAATAAGATGGAGATAACAAAGTAAACTGCTGAGCGTGGATCTCCACCCAGTCAAAGCGGCGATATTTAATTAAATTCATTACGATTCTTTAAATAAACTGAATTTCCAAAGGATGCGTGAATGGCTCCATTTTGCTATACTATATAAATAGAAATTTAGTAAAAGAACAATTTTTATTAAAAGGAAATTTTTGTAAAAACTTTCATGATGTTATCGGTATGCTTATATTAGTAGACAGTAATGCATATGCTATTACGAAAAGGGAAGTAGTTTCTCCATTCATTGAAGAAATGTTATAGCCATATTCTATTTTTCCGTTAACATACTTATAGTTGGTCCAAACTCCACCTTGAGAACTTTGTAGTAGGGACATTATGTTGGAAACTTCTCTCGTCATATTGACGTATTTAGTTGCTAATAAGCAAGTATGAGGATTTAATTCTAAGGCTCTCCATACTATCAAGAAAAGTGCAAGTTTATATGACTGGTAAGTATCATTATAATAAGCTGAGTCATTAAACCCGATTCCGTTCCACATTTTCACTAGGCTAATGAAGTTCTCCTCTGCCCCACTATAGTTTCCCAGCTGCAACCATAATAATACCCTGTAAGCTAAAAGATCGGCATAGTCGTAGTAATTACTGATAGTGTGATTGAAAAGCGTGGCTTTCAATGTGTAATTATCAATATTACCAACAATAATATCTACTCCGCTTTGAGGAGTTGTGGTACTAGGATATATTCCGAAAATTTCGAAGACTGAATTATAATATTTATACAAACCACCATAAGGCTTTATCGCAATCAATATCTGTTCGGCTAACATTTTTGCAGTAACATTATGAGTTATATTGTAAATTAACATTAAAGCGTTATAATCTAATGCTTGATCATCTGCAAGCCATATTGTGTGGGACCCTGGATATTCCCTTAAAAGCCACAAGCTAGTATTTAAAGACTCATAAAAGTTTAAAGCCTCCTCCAAATTAAAATTGAAATATACCTTTTGTTGTTCGCAAGTTTCTTGCTGGTTCCCTACCCTATAATATAGGAGAGCAATTACACCAACCAATAGAATTATGAGAACTATTAACACCTTATATCTTCCAGTCATAAAAATGTTTCTTTTGAAACGTAATATAAGATTTATGATAAAGTATAGAGTGTGGACATAGTGTAGTTATTAAGCTACAAATTCTGGTATTAGCTTTTTCCCATAAGACTAGGGCTATGGAGTACATCATAGTGCGAATGCTCCTATTTACTGCCTTCGTTGCTCTCTTGAATCTAATTAGCCTATCCCTTAAAGAGGAATGAAGGGATTCATTGGGATTAACGGGTGAGATAACCGTGTGATCTTTCAACCAGAAGTACAAGTTGTAATCATCGTTCACCCATCTACCCTCATCCGGCAAGTACTTCTTAACCTCGCTGAAAGCCCTTTCGTCCCTATCACCAACTGAATAGATTAAGTAAAAACCAAGGCTTGTGTAAACGTAGCAAGTAAAGATCCATTTGTAGAAAGCCTTAGCATCTCTGTACAAATAAGTCCACATCTCATCAACAACCTTAGCAGTAACCTTATCCTTGACCAAATCCTTAGCTTTACTTCACAATTCCACAAGCTTCTCATGCTTTTGCCCACCATAACGCTTAATCCAAGTGAAAACAGTACCACGATGCACGTTAAGCACACTGGATATGGCCCTTATACTCATACCATTAGCATACAACCTCAAAGCCTCCTCCCTCAACTTCTTGGAATGATGATGATAGAAAGCGTCAGCAAGGAAATACTTATCGGAATCCTTACACAAATACCTCTGCCTACCCAAGGGCTTACCACACTTAACCACGTGATGACTACCACAAGAAGGACATGCTAAGTCTTCCCTAAATCAGCCTTCCTACCCATGAATAATACTCGTTATACAAATATAAATAGCTTAATGATGACACTATGGACAATATTAATGCAATAGATGTAAATCTGACATCAGATTATATGAAGAGAATTAAAGAGACAATAACGTACTATTCATTTAATTTCTTCCAAAGACATTACATTTACAAATCCACTAACTTTTTTCCTCAATTTTTCATCTTCAGTGATTAACGGTAAACTTAAATTCCTTGCAAGCCAAACGTAAGATGCATCGTAGAATGAGATTCTATTCTTAATACCAATCTTTTCAACTTCATTATATTTTAAGTCCTCTAAATTCATAGTTTCAAGGACTTTAAGTAAAAACTGATATAATTTCTCACCCTCATCTTCAGTAATCCTTTTAAATATTGTGACCTCTTTCCATATAACATTTCCTAACTCGAATTTTGATAGAATTGCAGTATAGTTTCCTCCTAGAATACTTAACTTATTAAATGAAAACGCTTTATAAATCGATGAGGAGTCAAATACGTAACTCATCTACTTTCCCTATCTTCTCTAATGCTCTTTACTACATTCTCAAACGGTATTTTCTTTAATATATCCGCAACTTCATTTATTCTTTCCTCTAATTCCTTAGCCTTAGCCTTCTTAACTTCATTTATTAAAGCCTTTCTAATTACTTCAACTTCATTTATACCATACTTTTTTAATTCCCTTTCTAACTCCTCTGGAATTCGAACGGAAATTACTACGGTCTTTCCCATAATTTAAACTATATCTTTATTATTAAAAAGTTTACGATATGTATACTTACTATAAACTTAGGCTAACATAACTCCAAGACTCATCAAAACCCTAGACTTATTATCAAACTCCTTAAGTAACTCTTGCAAAAGTCAACATAAGTCCCACCCCTTAATGAGGTTGTAAATTATGGTTAAAGGTTTTCCCTCAACTTCAGCAGTGTGGCGTTCTATATAGGACATAATGTCGTCATTAAGCTATTTGTATTTGTATAACGAGTATTACTTATAGGCAGGAGACGTTATCCAAGTTGTTTAAAACGGCAATTCATGAGTAATATTAATAAGAAATTGGGATGAGATAATATTATGAAGGCACTTTCAACTGAAAAGGACCTCCTACTCAAGATAGATAAATTCTTTTCTTGGGAAACGTTTAGGGGTAAACTTGAGTCACTTTACTCCAAGAAACCCAAGAGGGACGTCATTTTACTCTTCAAAACTCTCATCATCAAGTTCATCTACGACATCTCTTGGTTGGAGGGAGAAATCAGGGACAGCAAAATGTTTATGCCTTCCTAAGCGGAAAAGTCCCACCAAAGAGCACAGTATTCTACAAGAGATTACAAGAAACAGTTGTCGATGAGGGCGAGACAATGTGGACAACTTTAATGAATGATCTCAACAAGGCCCTAGACAAGGCGATCAACGAGTATAGGGAGAAGGGTTTTGAACTTGAGGTAGGTAGAGAAAAAACGACAAATTCGGGAACTGCAACATGATTGATACATTCTTCCGCGAGGCCTATTCCGGAAAGAAGAGTTTTCAAACCGAGAAGATCTCACTTGACCTTGAAGAGATGGAAATTCAATGACGATTTTCTCCTTATGAGTTATACTGTTTCTAAACTCAAGTACTTCCCTACCTTTAGGAAGTATAAGGGTAGTTTGGCCGAATCCTTTTCGCGTTAATAGAAATCTTTTTATATTCATTTATTATCAACTAATTTTGTGGAAAGACTACTGAGACCTAAGGAGGCTTGCCAACTGCTCAGCATTTCATACTCAACACTCCTACGGTGGATTAGAGAAGGGAAAATAAGGGTAGTAACAACTGAAGGAGGGAAGTACAGGATACCTTACAGCGAGATTAAGAAGTACTTGGAGAGGAGGGAAGAAACAAGAGCAGTAATTTACGCAAGAGTTTCATCAGCAGACCAGAAAGAGGACTTGGAGAGACAAATAAACTACCTAACAAATTACGCAACAGCAAAAGGTTATAAAGTGGTCGAAGTTTTGGAAGATATAGCTAGCGGGTTAAACACACAAAGGAAAGGATTACTGAACCTCTTCAAACTGGTAGAAGAGAGGAGCATTGATGTCGTATTAATAACCTACAAGAATAGGTTGACGAGGTTCGGCTTCGAGTACATTGAAGAGTTCTTTTCAACCATGGGAGTTAAAATTGAGGTGATTTTCGGCGAGGAGCCCAAAGATGCCACACAAGAACTCGTGGAGGACTTAATCTTCATCATTACATCATTCGCTGGTAACGGTATAAGGAGCCATAAGAAAACACTGCTTGTTCAAGGTGTAAAAAAGTTGATAGGTGAGTTAAGTGGAGAGGACGATGAAGTTAAGGGTTGAAGTGGGCAATAAGACCTACCAGAAGTTGAAGGAAGTTGAAGAAGAGTATAAAAAGATACTAGAGGACGCAATAATTTATGGACTCGTAAATAAGACTACCTCCTTCACAAAAATTAAATCTGGAGTTTACAAGACTGAGAGGGAGAAGCATAACGACTTACCCTCACACTATATCTACACCGCTTGTGAAGATGCAAGCGAGAGGTTGGACAGCTTTGAGAAGTTGAAGAAGAGGGGTAGAAGTTACACCGATACACCGTCTGTGAAGAGAGTTACCGTACACCTCGACGACCACTTGTGGAAGTTCAACCTTGATGAAATCTCAATTTCCACAAAGAGGGGTAAGGTTTTCATTTCACCAACCTTCCCTAAGATCTTCTGGGAGTATTATAATAAGGGATGGTTGATTGCGAGTGAGGCTAGGTTTAAATTGTTGGAGGGGAATGTTGTAGAGTTCTTCATAGTTTTTAAGAGGGATGAGCCTAAACCTTACGAGCCTAAAGCGTTTATTCCCGTCGACCTTAACGAGAATTCAGTCTCTGTACTTATCAACAGTAAACCCGTTTTAATTGAAACAAACACTAAGAGGATTACGCTGGGCTATGAGTATAGGAGGAAGTTGATAACTACTGGCTAAGGATAGAGAAGTGAAGAGGAAGTTAAAGAAGCTGAGGGAGAGGGATAAAAAGGCTGATGTTAGGAGGAAATTAGCTAAGCTAATCGTTAAAGAGGCTTTTGAAAGCAAGAGTGTCATAGTTTTAGAGGACTTGCCCAAGAGGGCTCCAGAGCATATGGTTAAGGATATTAAGGATAAACAGCTTAGGTTGAGGATTTACCGTTCGGCATTTTCCTCAATGAAGAATGCTATTATTGAGAAGGCTAAGGAGTTTGGAGTCCCCGTAGTCTTAGTTAATCCGTCTCGCACTTCCACTGTTTGCCCAGTTCACGGGTTGAAGATTGTTTATCAACCCGATGGGGGCGATGCCCCAAGGGTTGGTGTTTGTGAGAAGGGGAAGGAAAAGTGGCATAGGGATGTAGTTGCACTGTACAATCTGATGAAAAGGGCTGGAGATGTGAGCCCCGTGCCGTTGGGCTCGAAGGAGTCCCATGACCCACCTATAAGGTGGTTGAGGGCTAAGTCCCTACACTCGATCATGAATG
>Ga0208559_100188_pt1 | contig 19244 bp, 22 predicted proteins | sample BED_Mat_host_6_1_FD_187138 | JGI IMG/M metagenome (GOLD analysis project Ga0208559, IMG submission 187138) | Extremophilic microbial mat communities from Yellowstone National Park, USA - BED_Mat_host_6_15 (SPAdes) (version 2) | ecosystem: Environmental > Aquatic > Thermal springs > Hot (42-90C) >...
GTTTGTCTCACTTTGCAGATAAAAATTCAAGAGGGAGAGTTTAAGAAGAAGTTGAGAAATTCAGAAAGGGGAAGAGAGGAGGAGAAAAGTTATAAATTTGTCAAAATTCGGAAAAAGAAAAATATGAATGAGGAACAATTAATAAAGCTTGATAGACTAATTAATGATTATTTACGTATATTTAATTCAAGACCTACTAATTCAAAATTTAATTCATTTATTGAAAGATACGGTTTTGAATTTGTTGATTCAATAGGTTATGGCTCTGATGTTGATATTAATTTCTATTACAATAAAGAATTAAATATCGGAATAAATGCTTTATTTAAAGATGGGGATATTATTGTATTTTCAATATTGTATTTTTGTTGTTGGTGAAATTACAAACTTTAATAGTAGAGATTTTGAGAGAAAAAGATAAATTTGTCAAACTCTAATTTTCTATCTGATAAATATGGAGTCAGAAAAAAATAGTCTAAATCAATTGAATCAAATTTCAAGTCAAGAAAATTTAAACGTTAGACCTATGGAGATTAAAATTTTGAAGCAAATAAAATACTTTCCGAGTCTCTTTATGCTAAGGACGCCATTCGGAGAAGTTGAAAAGATATCGTTTGATGACTATAATTTCTTGGATTGTGTGAAATATGTGAGCAGAAGCAGACTAACATTTAATGGATGTTATGAATTGATAAACGGAGAACTAAGAGAAGTTAGAGGTTTATATCAAATATCTGCTCCAGACTTAGTAAGTTATCAAAGCAGACAAAAAATGACAAGAGATATTAATGAAATTCCAGAATTAATAAAAAAAGTCCTACAAATTAATAATGTTTCCACTGGCAAGCTATTAATTAAGTTTGATAATTATCAAATTTCAGTATATGACAAATTTAAGAAAGCCCCGCTAATTGAATTACAACCGATAAAAGTTCAAGGTCATTTATTAATTTATGAAATAACAAAGCCGAGAGATATGAAAGGGCTTTTGTACGGGAAAGGTAACGATTTACAAATCTATAATCATAATTTTAAATTTGATAGAGAAGTAAAGATTTTAAATACAGTTTCATCACCAGGAGTTACAAAATTAATTTATGTCTTTGAGCCTACCGAAGTTGAGATTACGAGCCAAGACCATGATACAATTACATTATTTCTAAGCAAAGATTCCTACTATTTAGTTGTTCATACAAAGCCGAGAATAAATAAATCTGATTGATTTTTTTAATCAGCTATTTTTCTCATATTCAAGATAATAGTTCATTTTTAAAATTTTTTATTTCTGAATCTAGTTTCATGAATTTTAGTAAGGATATAAATTTGTCAGAATCAAGAATTAGAGGTAATGATTATTAATAAAAAATTCATGACTCCGTTAAAATTAAAGCGAAAAGAGTTATTGCCGTGTTCTATTTATAGTCAGCAATTTATATCATCTTTCTTTTTTGATTATATTGATGATGATGATAATTATCATGCTATTGCATTTTTAATGAAAAATGCATTTAGGATTTATTTAAATGTATGGAGAGAACAAGACAAATTTATTGAGTATTTGAAAAAGTTTAAAGATGAATTTAAGAATGCGTTTGAATATTATCAACAACTTTTAATTTCTACAAAACAACAAATATATGAAAAAACTCATGCTGAAGCATGCTTTTTTACTTTTGATAATGATATAGGAGAAATTTTAACAGTATACGTTAATGAATTGTTTTGTAATTATATTGATGGCATGTCTGAAAGTAGATAGATAGAGTTATAGAGATTTAGAGAAAGATTTAAAAATGAGTTTATACATAAATGATATTGTGAAAAAATGATTCAAAAATACATAATTGGAAAATGGGAAGTATATATATGCCTACTTTGCAATAAGAAGTTAGGCGAAAAAAGACAAGACGGATATTTAGCGAGTTATCACAATTGTGAACATTACCATTGGGAAGCTTCAATTGGTAAGAAAGCTAAGAAATTGAAGAAGCAATGTTTAGTGAAAGGCAAACGTGATGGTTTAAAGTATTTTCTTTTGTCAGATATAGATTAATTTTTTTTATTTTATTTTTCTTTTTTAACTTTTAGCTTTTATTTTCTTATTTTAGTTGTTTTTATGCCAAATTTTTCTCAAGTTTGGAATAATGTTTCAAAGTTGAGAGAAATTGAAGGTCGAAAAATCGAAAGATAAAAGTTTAGAGAAAAGTTTAAATACTCTTTTAGACATAGATTATATTGGGGAAAAAAAGATGAAAGTTGTAAACGTGAATGGGACAAGATATTACGTGCAAAACAAAGATGATTTAATAAGCCTAAGCCACGAGTTAGCCCGTAAGGGCTATTCAGTAAGCCAAATAGCTCAAATTTTGGGCGTTAGCGAAAGACAAGTTAAGAAATTTATGTCCGAGTGTTGGTAACTTCAAGTTATTTATTTTTTGCTAAGCATATTTTAAGCTATTCTTTTTTTATGCACTATTTTTCTCAAGTTTGAGATAATATTTCTTTGTATTTCTATTTCTTTAAATCTTTAAGTTTGTCAAATTGCTTATTGCTAAATATGAAGAAAGCTAAAGTTAGGAAAAATTTAGCTAAGATTTTTATTGAATTTTTGTCATATGTTGAAGACTATATTAATGAGAACACTTTATTAGGAGAGAAAGTTAAAATTTTGTATTTACAAAAACCGCAACCAAATATTCTCGGGCTTGAATCTAGAGGAGTTGTAAAAATTGGGGATAGACAATATATTTTAGAAGTGTGGTTAAATTCAGAGACTCAACAAATTACAATTTCAAGCAGAGCTTTCATATTCGGTCTAGATATTAAGGACGCTAAGAAGTACATAAAGTCTAGAGAAAACTTTAAATAGTAATTTAGAGAATTATATATTGTGATAAAAAAATGAAGTTCCATGCTATAATGCATAGTTTTCAGCCCGTTAGAATTGAAGGAAGAGTAATTTTAGCAAAATGCACATGTTGCAGAGTACCGCGTTTTGCAGTTTATATAGCAACAAAGAAAGATAGGGAATTTTATTATCATGGTTTCAGTAAGGAAGAGGCTGAAAAAACCTTCAATTTTTTAGTTCAAAAACAAGCTCAAGCCCAACAAGTTCAATAATTTTTTTTATTCGCTATTTTTCTCTCTTTTGTTTTAATATTTCATTTCCGATTTTGTAATTCCTAATTAGCTCAATTGTTAAGCTATCTAATCCCATTTTTCTTAATTTTTCTGCATATTCAGTATATTTATTCTTAATTTTCCAATCGTTATATAACAATATGTAAGCATTTATAAGTTCAAGAACTTCCCAATTATCTAATTTAAAATTTTCAATTATATCAAACGGGAAGTTGTGCTTTTCTAGAAAGTCAAGTAGTTGCTCTTTTTCTTCTTCCGTAATTTTATGCTTTTCCAGATTTTTACTTTTAGTTCCAGTAAATCGAATTGTCCCATCAAACCAGAATATTTTTCTAAAAGTTGCAGTAGTCCTAAATGTTGCGGTGTCCATGCTATTTGCATCATGAAACATTTGAAGAAAGTACGGGGCTGACATGCCGAGAACATGCAAGTAGGGTACCTTTTTTCTCAAGTAATAAACCCATGGTAAAACTAATTGTAAAACTCTCATTTTTGTTGCCGGAATTAATCCGCCGACTGCAAAATAATAGCTGTACTGTTTATAAAAATCAATTGCTTCATCAATATCTTGAAGAGGATAAATATGAATAACTGGAATAATTTTTTCAATATATTCCATTTTCGTATAAAGATACTCGAAATTCTCAAAATTTCTCCTATCTAGAGGAGAAAATAGGCTTGGGATATCTAGAGAGAAGAAGGCGTAAGCGTTTAAATTTTTATATGTTTTTAAGACATCTTTTACAGATATTTCTAGTCCATGCTGTATAATTTGAAACCCGCCACTATCTACCCAAGTCTCATTTTTCCAAGTTATGCGTTTAAATCTCAATTGATTAATTAAAACTGGAAAATTAGTCTTTAACATGTAAGTTTTATGCTGAATGATTCCGAATATCAATTTCATTTTAGCTCCGCATTTACTTTATTTCTCCTTAAAAGGTAAATAATTATTCCGACAATTGGCATTAACAATATTCTTAATATTGCATATAGTATGTTGCCCTGGATTACGAAATTATAGAATATGATATTCTGTATTCCTAAATAGAAGAATAAGAAGATTTGCAGAATTAGACTAGTTAGCACTATTGAAAATAATAGTTTGTTGTTTATTAATTTCAGAAATGCAAAGCTAACGATTATAAAATTCCAGAAGATGAATAGCAAGCCGTCAAGACCGAAGGAAATTGAAAAATTAAGAAGATTTTCTAGAACATTTGTAATTGTATCAGCAGTAAAGATTAATAGTAAAACGTTAGGCGTTATTTTAGTAAAATTCTCTGGAAGAATTTTATCAAATGCTAAATTTTGCACTAGTCTGCTTTGAATCATAGAATTTATGAATAGATAGCTCATATACCAAATTGGAAATAGTATAAACAAGATGTTTAAATTTGAGTAACTATCTAATATTGCTAAAATTGTAACTACTAGATAACTCAAGAAATATCCGATTTTTGCATTTTTGCTAATATCTTTTATTTCTCCGGCTATGTAACTAATTGCATTTATGAATATGAATGCAGATAAATCAAATAGTAATGCAGAAAGTAAAGTATTTTGAATTGTGAAACTTTGAATTTCAAAATGGAAGCTTTGAATTGGCAAAAGCAAAGATACGATAATTTGTAAAATTGCAATTCCGTCTACAATATAAGCATAAATTGATTTTTTGACTAAGCTAAGTAAACCGATAGCAAATAATGATTCTGAAATTAAGAATTTATCAATTATTGAAATATTGAAATTTAGGAGAACTAAGTCTGCAAGAACTGGAGCTGAAAATACATAAATCAACCAGAGCGAAATTCCGAAAATTGTGTAAAATTTCGGAGAAAATGATGAGCGAATATAAGCGTAATCCCCGCCGTTTAACGGTATCTTCTTTGTCAGCATATAGTACATCAAGAGTAGTGGAATTTCAAAAATTGCGCCAATTAAAATTGCAATTAATAGATTTACATTTTTCATTAATGAGGAGACAAAAAGCGGGTAACTTATTCCGCTTAAAATTCCCATATACAAAAGATTTATTGAAAAAATATCTAAGCTTGAGAAGCTTTTTATTATTCCAGAAGTTTTTCTCTTGAAGCTCATAAATATCGGAAAGATGATTGACTCCTATAAGGTTTTTGTGAAAGAGATATAGATAAATTTGTCAAACGACTATTTTCTTGTTGATAAATATGGAGATAAAATTAAATGATTCAACTGTTGTAAAAGTTGAAAATAATCAAGCTGAAATAATTTCAGATGGGAAATATAAGCTTGTAATAATTATGGAGAAAAACAAAGTTACTGCTAAATATTCTGATGTCATTTTAACTATTGAATTTTCAAAATTTGATACTGAAAAAATAGCAAGAAAAATTTTCAGTATTGTAAGAACAACTCACAAATTCAGCATAGTAATAATTCAGAAGGCTCTGATGATTTTATCAGTAGTTTTATCAATTGATGAACTTTATGCGGAGATTCTGAAGAAGTTGAAAAAAGCTAAAGAAAATGAAAACATAGAGTTATTTCTAAAAATCTATGAATTGTTGGAGAAAAGTTGAAATATTAAAAATTATATATAAACAGAGTTGATAATCATGATTTTGAGATATAATGATATTACAAAAGTGAAGTTTAAAAATGATAAAGCTGAAATAATTGTTAAATGTAAATATAAATTGACAATAATTATGAGAAAAAATAAAGTTATTGTAAAATATCCTGAGGATACTGTAGTTATCGGAATTACAAAATTCAATACTGAAGAACTTGCAAATGTAATTTATGAATTAGTTAAGAATTCTGGAGAATTTGATATTGAAGTTATTAAAGAAGTTCTGCAGTCGTTAAGATTAGGATATCTTTATGGAAGATTAACAGAAAAAATTTTGAAAATGTCATATGAAGAAGGCGATAAAGTAATTGAACAATTTGAAAAATTCATAAATAATATTAGATGAGACTATGCAGAATTTTGAGATTCAGCATACTTTTATAATTGAAAAAGAAGAGTTTGGGGTAGTTTTTGCAAAATGTATAAGGCATAAAATTCCAGAGTTTGCAGTCGGAATAAGAAAAAATGATTATATTGATATGCTTTATATCGGAATTGATAAAGATTATGCTGAAGATTTGTATTCAACTCTAGTCTCGAAATATAAGCAAATTTCTCAAAGTCCTTCCAGAACGTGAAATAATTGTTTTTTAACCGCTTCATAACTAAAGTTTTCAATCCAGAAATCGTAATTCTCTTCAATTTTAGCTTTATAGTCATCAAGTTTGTCTAGAACTTCTAATATTTTATCTATTGCTTTGTCTACACAAATTTCAACACCGTGACCGATATGAATTGGATTTCCTGGTAATACAGTTGGATAATCACAAGAATCAATAAGAAGGTCTTTCAATTTCGGGGGAAAATATTCTTCCCAAGCCCCGCCTTTAGTGGCAATTGTCGGAATTTTGGAAACAAAAGCTTCAAGACCGTTCAATTCAAAGCTTCCGCCTCTGCTTGTTAGCAAATATAAATCTGAAATTCTATACATCTTTACGATATTATCAAAATCAGTATTTCCGGTGAGATTAAACATTTTCAAATCTTGAAAATCAACTCTTGCTCCGCCACTTTTTACTAGAAAATAGATGTCGTTTCTCTCTTTCTGAATTTGTTGGGCAATCTTGTGAAATAAATCTGCACCTTTCCTAAAGTCACTATGCCAAAGCGAAATCATTATTAACTTAATCTTTTTCTCTTTTTTAACTTTTTCAATATACGCAATTTGGTCATCAATTTTTAGTTCTTCATCTTTTGCTAATAATCTAGAATTGAAATTGTGGACAACTTTATAAGCGGGAATTTTGAGTCCAGAATTTACAAAAGCTCTAACTGACCATTCTGAATTTAGAATCATAGCATCAGCATAATTGTTAGCGTAGTCAATGAATTTTTCAGAAATTTTGTCAGAATCAGCTACTTCAACTCCAATAACTTCACTAACTTTTGTTCTATATTGTTCAAAGAATGAAAATTCAATTTTTCCCCAATGCCAAATTGAATAAAAGAATGGGTGAATAATCGATATTGGACGGCGAAACGGAGTAAATTGATAAAATGATAAGCTCGGAATTTCGTAAACTGTGTATTTCTCTTTCAACATTTTTATGTGTTCTTTAGCCACAAATTTGAATGAAACATCATGGTGTTGCGGGTAAACGTAATAGATAACGTTTGCCAATCCATGCTCACCATTTAATTTCTACAAATTCTGGAATATGCTTAAAGATATTCTGTAAGTCAAATACTGTAAACGGTATTTTTTTCACATAACTCGGTGTTTTTACATAATGTGCAGTCCCGATTTTCAACATATTCAGATATGGAATTTCTGAATGTATGAAAATGTCTACTGGGATTTTCTCATATTGTCTTAATTCTATATATTCGTTTATTGCTAATTCTAAATATGGGATTTGATTATAGTTGAAAATATAATTTGTCCCAGAGCAGAACGGTCTGACTTCATTTGCCCAATCATAATAAAGCCAATAGCACGGAGTGTAAATTCTATTTGGCGGAATTATATTTCTCAAATCTGGAATTATTAAATCGCTATCTATAATTGCAAAATTCTCATCCTGTGCGGAGCTTTGCTCTGCACTCTCATTTTTGCTTTTAATATGCTCGAGAATTTTCTTGAGTTGTTTAGCAATCCTTAGCCATCTATTTTCGCTTTTTGTCTCATTCCAGATAATTCTATTTGAGAATTTATCGATTAACTGGGGGGTTAAATCATTAAATGTCTTATCTACAACAACATAATCAAAATCAAGCTCTTCAAGATGTGAAGAGTACCCGACAAATGTGTAGACTTTCATAAGTTTAATTCAAGCTTATGACAAATATTAATTTATAGTAAGCAAATATGCTAAATACGCCAAGCAATATTCCTAATATAAATTATAAGAATTGAGTTCATTTTTATGTCAGAGCTTAATTAATAATCAATGAGCATTACATATGCTTCAATTTCGGAATTGTTAGCTTCTCCGTTTCAGAGGCTAACATCTGGAATGTGGAACACTGCAACTTTGCTTTTAATTCAGCTTTACGAGACTGGTGGGAATGCAGTAACTTCAATATTGAAAAATGGGAATTTGACAATTCCAGGTTCTATAAATGCAGATTCCGGATTTTTCTATGATGAAGTTTATGTTTCTGGACAACCAGTGTTAACAGAACAAGACCCGATTTATATCGCTGGATTTATAGCAACTGCAAATCAACAAATAAACGCAATATTATACAGTAATGAACAACTTTATTATTCAATTGTCAAGCTTCCTGAGGAAATTTATGATAAAATTATAATTGCAGTCCCGACTGCCACTTCAGTTCTATCTAAAAGCACTCAAGCTTTATATGAGACAATTTATAATGTTGTTAATTATTTAATTTCAAATGTCCAAGAATCTAGGACAATTATCAAAGAAGATTTGCAGAACTTTTATACTTCATTTTATGAATTAGCAAGTTCATTAGCTAAAAGATTAGGAATTTCATTACAAAGTGCAATTTATTTTGTTGCAGATTCTATAGCTTATACGCTTACATATGTATATTTAGCAACTGTAGGATTAGCAAATACAATAAACAAATTATCTCTATATTTAAGCCCGCCGACTATTGAAGGGCTTCAGCTTGATGTTTCAACTACGCCAAGTCCAATTTATTCAGGTTCACCATTAGAAACTGTAAGAATAATTCTCCAGAATTTGAGCAATTATATAGTTTATATCGGCAATAGCTTATATAATAATTTCCCAATTTTGCCAAATGATTCATTAGAAATTCATGTAAACAATCCTTCAAATGTTTATGCATGGGCAACTGGAAAATGTAAAGTTTATGCACTGTTTGAGGTAATACAAACTTGAAACTCTTTTGTTTCAGATTAAAGCATCAAATAGCACAAGTTTGGAATCACGTAAAAAGTTTTTATTAATGTCAGTTTTAGAATGATTTAATTATGGAGTCAAAATTTGATTATAAAGATTATTTTTGTAAGTTACAATGTTGTTATTGGCATGAATTTGAGCAAGCTTACGGAAGGCTTGATGTGAAAGATAAAACAATTACAATTATTGGGAATGATTGCGGAAGTTCTGCTCTTTACTTTCTGCTAAAAGGAGCTAAACATGTCATAGGTTACGAAAAAGAAAAACAATTAAATAAGAAATTTAAAGAAAAAGTTTGTAAAGATTTACAAATTTGTGATAAAGTTGATGTAAACGGAGAATGGTCTGGAAAAGAGTATCCAAATACTGACATCTTTATTATGGATTGTGAAGGCTGTGAGGCAAAACTAGATTTTTCTCAATTACAGAAATATAAGCAATTTTGTATTGCTATCCATGATTGGACAGAGAATCGTTTTGAGCTTATGAGGAAACTTTACGGGACAATTTTGACTTTTATTACTGAAGATAATAGGGAATTTGTATTTTGTAAATTATGAAGAACATTATGAGGTCAAATTTGGAATTCAGGATTGTTTCAAATTACAAATTTGAAGCTAAGCACATTGATTATTTGTAACCGTAGCAGTTGATGCAATATTTACAGTTCCACTATTTTCCTCACAAATTAAATTTTCAACATATGCATAGCCTTCAATTTGAATATTTCCAGAGTTCTGATTAACTTGTAATGTTTCAATATATGAATTTCCCGAAATTGCAATGTTTCCAACATTAGTTTGAACTTGTAATGTATTAATAACATTATTTTCGAAAACTGTAATTTCATAAACATTTTTAATGACTTGTAATGTTTCAATTATTGAATTTCCATAAACTCCGATATCTGCATTATTATTTTGAACTTGTAATGTTGTAATATACGAATTTCCAAAAATTTCAATATTTCCATAATTTCTATTAATTTGTAAAATATTAACATTTGAATTATCCGAAATTATAATAAATTGAAGATTTTTATTTAAAATAAAAAAGTTTACAGATGCATAATTTCGTAATGAAATTAAACCGGGATTAGAATTAAGTATGAGATTAGCAATTGAGCCGTAAATATTAATATTTTGATTATTACAATACATTAATAAATTCTTTATGTATACGTTTGTTGGAATTGTGATAATTGTTGTAGGTTCTGAAATTAATACGTTTAGAAATGTTGATGTTGAGCTTAATAAATTTGTAAATTCTTTCCCAGTGCAACTTAATAAAAAGTATTGATTTGAATTGAAAGTCAGGAATTGATTAACATCATAAACTATATTGCTAAATTGTGAAGCTCTTACTACTTGGTCATGTTGGACTTTGTTTAAATTAGCTTGTAATTGTATATTTGCTTCATTTGCTAATTCTAAAATTGCATCTATAAGCTTGTTAAATTCATCAGTAGTTAGCGGAGTACCTTTTTCTGCATGCAGTAACGGAATAAATGGATATGGCTGAAAGTTCTTGTTGAAATCATAAAATTCAAGAATTGCGGGATATATATATTGCGGATATGGAAATTTTGCTAAATAATTAATATATTTGAAAACACTATAAGTTAGATAAAGGTCTTGAACAATTTCATTCCATAAAGAAGAGGAAATTAATGAATACTTTTTTGGCTGAACTATTAAATTAGCAATTTTATAAATTGATTTGCATGGAATCGATTCACATGATGGTGTAGTTACTGGGATTGAATATGGCATTTTTATCTCACTCGATTAGTATTATTGTTTTTTGTGGTTGTGAATTTGAAGGCATGACATTGTTAGGCGGTAGTTTTCTTGCTCTTGCCCAATAGAAATATCCAATATGTGTTGCCCCTCCAGAATCATCCATTATTGCAAACGCTGAACCGTTTGGAGTTATTGAAGAAGACCAAGTTGCAACTTGTTGTAAATTTAATTGTGGTAAATCTACAATCGGAGAACTAATAGTTTGTCCATAATATTCAATTTCAGAATCTGTTACAATTGCTTGATAGAAATTATAGCCTGATGAAGTAAAAATGCTTTCTGATGGAGAAACTTCTTGAGTACAACCAGACCAAATATATGCGTCACTAGTATATGGATCCCATGAAACTGTGTAACCATTGCTTAGAAATTCTGCATTACCGTAAGCTGTATTATTACAAAAATTAGCAGAACCGAGAAATTCTATAGCTTGTTGATCTGCTGAACCGTCATAATATTCTACACTTTCAAATATTTCATTTACATTATTAGCATTTGTAGAATCTAGATAAATTACAGTATATGAACCTCCTTGATTGTCTAACATTAAAATATATCCTGGTGTTGTCCCACTTTGTGGAGTAAATTGAATTGATGAATAAACATTTGAATAAATTTGTAAATTTGAAGGTAAATATGAAGTTCCCATAGCGTTTATATATGCGTCAAAAACGTAACTTCCGTTATCGTAAGCAGTGTTATAATATGCATTAATTCCAGTATAAGGATATTGATTTGAACTTCTTACAAACATGTAAATTGTCAGAGAACCGTTTGCAGGAATTGAAACTGGTAATTTTACCCAAATATAAACAGTTGATAAATTAGAATTATATTGAGATATCCATGCATATAATGGAGTTTGGCATTGTGCATCTAGACAAAATTGTAAATTTAATAATTGATTAGGACTTGATAAAATTGATGATAAATTCAAATTTAGTAATTGTTGAAATGGTGAAGGAGTAGGGTTACTCTGTGAATTTGTTATCGTAATTGTATAAGTAACAATCGGAACTCCAGTAAATTCAATTTCTTCAGATAATAATGTTGGAGTTTGTGCTGATAATTGAATTTCACTCGGTGAGCTTGCAGTTATTCTAAGGCATTGTTTCGGCATTAAATAAATAGAATTGTTTATTTGAACTGCAGAGCTTCCTAAATTCTGAATTATAATTTCTCTCCAAGTTTGTAAATATAATGGGTCAAGATAATTTTCAACAAGTTCTTCAACATTTGCACTTCCAGAGAATTGGAATTGTGTACCGGCAATTTGACTCGAAGTTACAATTTTACTTATGAGTTTGGGAATTAATAATCGTAATTGTTTGCTAACTGCAGATAATTGAACTTGTAATTGCTCAACTGGAAATATAGGAAATTGATAATTAGGCAATTTAGATATTGGATAAAATTGTATGAATTTGAATAGGATTTGATAATTAAATTGAACAGTTGGTCTGTTAGACATACTTTGAAACGGCTGTTGATTCCCTTCCCCGAAAGTATAAGCTTGCGGTGTTGATAAATTATGCAAAACGTTATATCCGGCAACTTTTAAAGCTGAAACATATAGATATTTTGCAATTACATCATTTAGATTTTGAAAATTTCCATTTTTATAATAATTCAAAAGTTTTGCAGAGCCGTATTGGTTAATGAATAATAAATTTTGCACAAAGTTATTCCAGTCTTGCAGAGTTAAAAATTCAAGAGGCAATTTGAAACGCGTTTTATAAGGTAAGCTCATTAATTAAAAATAATGAACTGACAAAAATAAACACACAATTCTTATATATCATATTATGAATATTAGTTTACGTAATTGAGATTATCTTTTGAAGTTAATAATGTATTCTCTGATTCTTTTAATATCTAAATGTGTTTCATTTTCAATTTGTAATTCAAAATTCTTATTTTGTAGAATTTGTGTTATTTTATCTTTATTTGAAAGCAAGAATTTTAGCAAGTCTGAATGATTATTATACCATTCATCTTTCCCGCTCTTTAAGTCATTATCAATTTCTCCTAATAAAAACGCTAATTGCTTAACATCAATTTCCCTTCTGACCGGCTTGAATATTACTCCTAAAGTTGCAAAATATGGTTTGTATTTATAAACGCATAAGTTGAAGTTTTTGCCTTCTTCACAGTCTTGCGGTATAGAATTGTATAATTTGGCAACTAAGCCTTCTAATCTTTCCTTTGTTACGTCGTGAAGTATATCATCAATATCTAAATAAATTGCCGGATACCATATAAAAATTTCAGAATCAACTTCACTTGGATTTAAAAACTTGCCGTTTTCTTTATCAAAAACATCATATATGACAAATTGCGGTACTTCATTTTGATGAATTTGTAATGCTGATGTCTTCTTGTGTACAAGTTCTCCATGAATAATATATTGTGAATTTTGTTTTATATATTTTACAATTTGTTCAATACCTGGAACTTGATAAAAGAGATTTTGGAAAGCTTTATCATGCGGGATATCTTTTCTAGTGTTTATCTTTAGCTCATTCTCATATTTTAGACATACATGAGTTCCGTCAAATTTTATTTCATAATGTACAATTCCTTCTAATTTTTGCAAATCTTTAAATGCTATATTTTGTGCTTCATAATGACAGAGGTTTAGACTCATGAGTTATAGTTTATGAACTTGACAAATTTGAACGTAACTGCCAATTTAGTAATATTAATTGGATTTCTTCATCTGTTAATCCGTATTTTTTCAATTGTTGTAAGTAAGATTGAGCAGTTCCTAAGTCAATTTTACCTTTCTCAAACAATAAATTGATTGTTGAAATTATATCGTTTACGTATGTCCTAACTCTCCTATTTCTTGCATACTCAAGATAAGTATTCTGTAAATCTTGCGGAATTGAAAATTCGCTAAATACTTTCTGTAATAATTGTGTAGGATTACTAATATATTCGCTAATTGAAAGTGCTTTTGAAGGCGTTAAATAAACTTCTTCAAATCCTAATATTAATTTCTTAATTTGTGCTGATAATTTCAAAACGCCTAACAGGGTTTCATTTATTCCATATTGTCTTAATAAATTCTCTAGTTGTGAATTTTGAATTCCGTAAACTAGTAATTCTGTATAATCAGATTTTAGAGATTGCACATATTGTCCTACTAATTCATGTTGATATAAGTTAGTGTAAAGATTTAGAAATTCAGAAGGTATAAACGAATATTCAACAAGTTGTTTATCTGGATAATTATACTTTATTGCAGTTTCAATATGAGAAAGTGAAGGTAAGTATTTTCTCCAAATTTCTAAGCCGAATGAAGAAGCATATTGGTCTAGGAGGACTTTGATTTGATTATCTGGAATTCCTAATTTTTTCAATTCAGTTTCTGCATTTCCTAAGTTTACGGGAATTTTTCCGACTTTGTATAATTGACCTTCAATAATATTTGCAATTATAGTATGTAAATTATAAATTATCGGAGTGTAAGTTTGTACAATTAAGTTTGCTAAATTCTTCTCAACTCCTAATTTCTCAAGTTCTTGAATTGCTTTATCTGAAGTTATTTGAAAATCTTTTAATAGAGTCTTTAAGTATTCAATTTCTAATTGTACTTGTTTTTCTGTTAGTACTGGTCTAATTTCATATTCTACAATTTCTTTCGGAAGTTTGGAAATATCTACAACTATCCCGTTTCTTGCTAAAGTTGTATAATAATTGATAATTCTCGGAAATGCATTTTCAAGATAATAAGTTTGAGCAATTATTTCAGCTATAGTCTTATCAATTCCTAGTTTAGTCAATTCTGCAATTGCCTGATCTGTTGTAATTTGCAGATTCTTAAGTTGTGATTTTACATATTCAAGTTCTAGGCTAATTTGATATTCTAAAAATGCGGGCTTAATTTCATATTCAACGATATCTTTAGATAAACCTTTAAGGTCTGAAATTATCCCATGTCTTGCTAAACTTACGTGATAATTTACAATTTTTGGATATATGTAATCATAATAGATTTTTTGAGCGTAAACGTCCACAGCGGTCTTGTCTTTCAAAATTTTTCCAAGTTCTTGCTCGAGTTGTTTCTCATCAATATATAAATTCTTAGCTAAACTTTCAAAATAAGATAATTGTAATTTTGTTAGACTAATTTCATAATCTTCTTTCATTATCTGATTTACTAGATATTCATTTATTTTCAATTTCTTTAGCTCTGCATCTACAGTTTTTGAATCTATTAAGAAGTTTTTCAACTGTTCCTTTATAATTGAGAGAGTTGTAGATATCTGAATTTCTTGATTTATGTATTGAATAAATGCATCTTCTACTTCTTTTATAATTTTTAATGAATGCAATTCTTTGCTAATTTCATCTTGTGAAAGGTACCCTTTCTTTGCTAAATTTTCAATATATGATAATTTCAATTTCGCAAAATTAGTCTCATATTCTTCTTTTATAATTTCATTTATCAAGTACTCATTTATATTCAATTTCTTTAACTCTTCTTCTGCGGTTTTTGAGTCAATCAAGAAGTTTTTCAATTGTTCTTTTACGATATTCAAAGTTGATGATATTTGAGTTTCTTGATTTATATACTTAACAAATTCATTTTCAAATTCTTTTGCAATTTTTAATTGCTGAAGTTGTTTTTTTAATTCATCAATTGACAGATATCCTTTTTTGGCTAAATCTTCAGCATATGATAATTGTAATTTATTTAAATTAATTTCAAAATCTTTTTTCTTTATTTCATCTATTAAATATTCATTAATTTTTAATTTCTTTAGCTCATTTTCTGCAGATTTCTCATCAATTAAAAAGTTCTTAAGTTGTTCTTCTATAATTGAGAGAGTTGTAGATATTTGAATTTCTTGATTTGTATAATTGATAAATATGTCTTCAAATTCTTTAGTAATTTGTAACGGATGAAGTTGTTTTTTCAATTCATCAGAATTTATATATCCTTTTTTAGCTAAACTTTCAATTTGACTAATTTGATATTCAACAAGCGGAATGTGTTGATATTCTTCTACAATTTCGCTCACAATTTCGGAGTTAAAGCCTAAAGCTTTCAATTCTTTCTCTGCATCTGCAGAGGAAATTATGAATGCCTTCAATTTTTGCTCATATAATCTGAGCATATATTGTAATTGCACATATTGAAGTTCATAATTTAGAATTTGCAATGCAATTTGTTCATTAAATTTATTAGCTTGCAGAATTGTTTTCACTTTTTGTTCATCAAAAACACCTAATCTAGTAATTTGCTCTAATTGTGTTAAAAGAAGTTGATTAGAATAAACTAATTGAGATTCTTCTATCATCACGTTAAATACATCTTGAACTTTCTTCGGATAACCGAGTTCTTTGAATAATTCTTGAACTGTTGATTCTAAAGTCTTTAAATCAAGATAAGGTCTTCCGAAATTCGATAAAGCTCTACTCAAGAGTGACCTTAGGAATTGTCTCACAATTCTTTGAACTGCATATTCATATTCAAGAGTGAAAACTTTTTCAAATAAATCTTTTCCAGATAAATTTACATTATTTATAATTTCTTGATAAGCTTTGTCAGGCGTTATGATAAATTGTCTAATTCCTTCTTCAACTGCCCTTTGTAATAAACGAGCAGTCTGGTTTTTATACATCAATTTTGCAGTTGTTGGAGTTATCAAATTATTATATGCATATTGAGAGACTGCACTAAAATCTAAAATTCCATATTGAGAAGCTAAAATTACATCTCTTATACTCACTGGTTTAAAAAGTGGGTTTTTCGGTACAAAGTCATCAATTGGTGATTGTAGATAAGCATCTGTAAACCACGCCGGATAACCGGTGAGTAAAATTGTTTCCTTAAGGTGATCTTTTACTTCATCAAAACTTCTAACGCTTACCCAATTTGCAATTAATTTAAAAGACGGGTCTGCAAACGGTAAATCTCCCAAACCAACTTCATTAAATATTTCTCTAATTGATATCTTGAAGTCTGAAATAAATGGTTCTTTAATGAATTCTTTGAGGGTTTGTTGAGCCTCTTCTCTTACTTCATCAAAAAAATCAACTGCAGTTTCTGCAAGTGCCTTTACAATTTCTCCAAATTTAATTGGAATTTTTCCGCCTAATCCAACTGGGGCTAAATCAATTTCAACTTCTGGCAAAATTTCTGCAAGTTTGTCAGTTATCGTAGGCAAGAATTTGCCAATTGTAATTGGAGCAAAAAATGGAGTTAGAAATTGTACAATTTGTGAAATTGCAGAACTAATATGTTTCATATTTTGTCCAAAATTAGTTAGGAAATCTGTAATTATTGAACTAGCAATATTTGCAAATGAATTTGCAATATTTATGAAAAAATTGTAAGCATCATTTATAAAATCGGAAGCAACAGTTGATAAGCTTTGGAATACATTTACAACTTGCTCTTCAAGCCATGATAAAAATCCAGAAACTACTGGAATTGCAGTTTGTACAAAGTTTTGTAAAATAGTCAAGAAATTGTTAGCAATATTTTGCATGAAAGTCGGAATATCACTAATTGCTTGTCCAATGAAACTAAAAGTATTTTCAATATCTTTAACTACAGTATTAAAAAAATTAACAAAATCAGAGCTTAGAAAATTTGTAAAATTCTCTAACGCTGAAAGCTCATCTGAAAAGAATGTCCCTAAATCTCCTAAATTTAATATGAATGACATCCTAAGTATAAATTCATGATTTTATCTTAATTATATACTCAATACTAATTATGAATATTGCTTGTTTGAATTGAAAAAGCGAAAGTTTAAGAATTGTTAGTTGTAGAATTATGCAAGTTTTTCAATTTAAAGTTAGGAGCAAATTAACGTGACTGAAAATTTCTAGTTAAGAACGTGAAAAATTGTATTGACGACTATATAAAGCAAAGTCGTGAATTTACTAGAAATATTTTTAAACTCTTGTTTCTCGAAAAATCTAAATTTCTGCCCTTAAATTTAGGCAAAGTTACGAAGTTAGAACATTTATATAGAAAAAAATTTTAGAGAAAAGAAGCTATATCAAACTTGTTATCTCTTTAAATTGAAAAAAATAGTAATTTATAATTTTTGTGGCGAACTATGTTCGACACTTTCTTGTTCATCAGTTTTTATTTTAGCATTTCTCATCTCTTTTACAATTTTTACAACTTCAAGAGCTTTTTGAAATACTTCTGACTTTCTGATATTTTCATCATCACAAGTTGCAAGTGCCATTGTTAAATCGTCAAGAGCTAAATATAATTTAGCTGTTAGCTCCGTAGGTAAATTTGATTTTTTCTTTTGTTCTGACATCTTGTGATAATGTGTACATTTTGACGGATTTATATTTTTTGTAATGAACAATAACTACTTCTTTACAGTTACAAAAATTGAAAATTTCACAAAATTCGAATAGCTTATTTATCTGGAAATTATCAACATAGACATAATCTTGAAAAGTTGATTTAACTTCAATTGCATAAATTACACCGTCTTTGACCGCAATAATATCGGGCAAAGGTTGTTTACCGGTTGCGGATGTTGGAATTCTTAACGCTTTGAAACCTTGTATTTCCAAAATTTGCAAAGTTTTATATTCATAATATCTACCAGAATTTTTCGGGTTCATTTCATGCTTAATTCCAAATTTAAAAATTGACATTTAAATATTTTTTACTCCGAACTTGCACTTGAAACAACTAAAAATATAATTGTCAATATTGAATAACTTTAATTCATGAATCCAGAACTTGAAAGAATTATAGAAATTGTTGCTGAAGAGATAAAATTGAATAAAAAAGAAGTTGAGGAATTAAAAAAAGAAGTTAGCTATTTAGAAAATGCAATTCTTGATGTATTTAATAGTTATCCAGATGGAAAAATTGATAAAGCTTCTGCTCTCGTTTATCTTGCTTACCTTCTCGGTCAAGTAATAGAAGAAGATTATGAATTCTCATTCTTCTTGGCAATTGTAAAAGGAGTGTATGATAGTAAAAAAGTGAGGCAAGTTTAGAAATTTTTAAATTTAGAATTAAAGCCGAAAGTGTAGAGCAAAGCTCTACACAACGAGTGCAAGTTTGAATTTGTAAGTTTTAAAGTTATAAAAAAAGTTTAAAATTGTAATTTCAGAACTAAGCACTAATTGAATATACAGAAATAGGAGTTAGTAATTTAGTTGTTTTACAAATACTGGAGTATGAGTTCTTGAAGTTTCCCCGATAAATTTGAAGCCGGCTTTCTTATAGAGGGCGTTTGAATGGTCATCAAACCCGAGAGTCCATAAATATTCAAATCCATTATTTTTCAATTTTTCGCTAAGGTCTTGCAAGAAGCGGACGAGATAGTCTCCTGGTGCAGTTTTTGT
>Ga0208559_100190_pt1 | contig 19154 bp, 23 predicted proteins | sample BED_Mat_host_6_1_FD_187138 | JGI IMG/M metagenome (GOLD analysis project Ga0208559, IMG submission 187138) | Extremophilic microbial mat communities from Yellowstone National Park, USA - BED_Mat_host_6_15 (SPAdes) (version 2) | ecosystem: Environmental > Aquatic > Thermal springs > Hot (42-90C) >...
GAGTTCTACACAGAGGCATTAAATTCTGATAATCCTAATTTCCTAATAACCACTTATTATTCGCTGTATTTACGCTTCGTAACAAAAGTATACTTAAAACTACAGACTAACATAAAGACAACAGAAGATCCAAGGGCTAGAGATGTATTCGAAATCGCTAATTTCTTAGTAGGATTTTTCGGGATGCCTATACTACTATATATAAAGAAAAAAGAAGTATTCAATCACATATCTGAATTAAGCGGAGTATTGTTACACGCATTGATTGCCGACAAGGTACTTACACCCTCGAAGGATTCCTGAGGATATTATCTGTTTACGTAGACTGTCTTATAGTCAGGTAAACATCAGGTTCAGGTAATCGAAAAACTTCGATAACGTCAATAGGTCGTTTTCAACTTCTTTAATTCTTTTCATTCTTTTGACAAAGTCCTCAAAGGAAACCGTGTTGGTGTAGTAATTGAAGTCCGTCATCGAAATATACTTCCTTTCAAGGCTTTTGTACTTAGTACCGTTACCTTTCCACTTTATAATGGGCATTACGTAACGTTTATCGCGTATTTCCGGTTTAAACAGCTCAAAGCATGTATCTCCTTTACACATCAAGACGTGATTTTCGTTTACGTCTATTATCTGAAGTGACTTATCTTTTGTTGAGGCTCTGTACTTTATGTCCTTCAACGCTTTATAAGCTTCAATTATACCCATAAGAGATAATATGAGAAGGGAGGTTAAAAATAAAAAATGAGGGATACTGCACGATAAATATTTTAGCTGACTTCCCTAGAAGGGACGAGGCTTGCCGTTTGTTTTGTCATACCGATTCATCCCATATTACTTTATAATCCTTTAACACGCTTTTCGCCGAACTTATTAACACGTTGTTTACAATGTTCAACACTTCTCTCTCCTGTTCGTCTGTCCTTATGTATTTACTCTTTATCTTGTTCATCAACGTTTTACTCTCCTTGAGTGCACTTATCAACTTCTCCTTCGCATTCCAGACGTTAAAAAGCGGGACTGTGTAGTCGTTAATATCGGAAAGCAGTATTGTTAGTGCCTTAGTAACGTATTTTACAAATTTGTCATCAACGTCCTGCCCGTACCTTAGGTGGAGGTCAAGTAACTCTCCTTTCAAAAACTCCCATATTTGGTCATCGTTTCGTTCACCGCTAAGTTTTGCAGTGAGTAATTGTATTAGAATCTCTTCTACGTAGCTACGTCTGTGCTGTTGATACTGTTGCAGACTCAAATAACCTCACCGCATTCCTATTGATGAGGAGAATGAAATAACTTAAGGTATCCGTTACTTTTACGAAGAAATATAACGGTGGAATGAAGAGGGGTTTTGATATGTTCGCGTCGAGGTCGATATAACTTGACTCTAAAAATGTGAGGTCGTACTCCTGTAGTATCGTCCTCCTTTCGACTCTTTTTAACGGCAAATATTTGTTCCTTATGATACCGAAGAAGAGGAACGGTCTGCCTATGAACTGCTTAGCGATAAATGCGTAGGAAAGTCTTGACAGAAAGTTGTCGTCAAGTTTTGAAGTTTTTGTCCTCTTCATTAACTTATCTATCTTCAGGTTAATATCGTGGACGGGAGAAGTAAGGTACGCGTATTGTCCGTATACCTTATCAACGACTCTGGGTTTTGTTGCAGTGAGCATTTTGGGAGTTAGGTGTTTATCAATCCACCACACTACGTTTCTTTCGGTGTAAACCGGTTTCTTTTTCTTTCTCCTTAAAAGTAGAACTGTAGTAGTCACTGTAGCTGTTACAACTCCTGCAGTTCCCAGTATCAGTGCTGTTTCCATATGTCATACCCCGTCAATATCTCGTTAATTAGACGCGGTGCCTTATCTGCAGGTAAGTTAGTATTCAGGAGATTCACTATTACAATGCTTATGTTATCGACTGCGAGGTAGAAGCTGTTTATAATGTCGAGATAGTGCTGGATAAGCTTTAGGTCTTCCATTAATTTCTCACTGTCGTCAACGTCTTTGCTTATCTTATTGAGGACGTGGGTGTAAACTGCGTCTGAAATAACTATCATGTTCCTGATTACGTTCCTCACTGAGTTCTTAAACAAGGGCAGTATAAGTGAAGGCACTGTGATATAACGTACTTCCTGCTGTAAATCCTCAAGTAGTGCAGCAATGACCGCACTTTCAAACTGTTTAAGCTTATTGATGTTGTTGATAACGTCATCATCTTTCAACTCTTCAAGGAGGTTTATCTTCGATAAGGGTTGTTTAACAAGCTTTACAAGTCCGTGATTGTCGTCAAATGTTAAGGGATTTACTTTTACTACTACGGTTTTTGCACTTGTCCCTCTAATTCCGGTCTGCTGCTGTTGCTGTTGCTGTTTATCATCACTCATCCTTCTCACCCGGGTAGTACCACCTTATATAAGCGTATTTACTCCTTCGTTTCTGGAAAATTTGGATCTTTGCGTTATGTAGTTTTGCTAACTGTTTGACTTCTTCTACGTAGTCTAACGGTACCATGATAATATTCTCCTTTTCCGGAGAAAATAGGGGGTTGTATGCGACAATTATGTCAATAACATCCATAGATATACGTCTCTGTATAATAATAAAAATATTAGCATTGGGAGTATGGGGTATCCGAAGGGTCTTTAAGTTTCTCCTACTAACATTGGGGGTTTTAGGGGGACACCCCTAATAATAAAAGTTTTAAATCGGTTTATGAATTCATTATATAATGAAGGAGCTTTATGCAGTTTCTAGATACAAAAAGTTACTCTCTATGAGGTGGTTAATCCTAAATGCTGAGCAGAAAAATATTGACTTGTTAGGGTCAATTAAGGAGAAAAAATGTCCCATATGTGGTCAACAGTTTAAAAACATATTTTTTCTGCAAAGACATTTAGATACCACATACTGTGGTTCTCTTTTAGAAAAAACGTTAAGAGAATAATTCAAACGAACTCTCTTTTTTCGTAAATATTTTTATTATCAACAGGAAAGCCGACACTATCGTCAGGGCAAACCCTATCATGAAAAGAGGAGCAAAGGGGTCGGGCTTATAAACGGGTGTTATTATAACTGTTGAGTTGTTTAACTTTGTCTCATTCTCGCCAGCAACATAAATTATACCGTTTAAGTATGAAACGAAGTTGAAGATCGCAAGAAAGATCGTAATGAGAGCGTCAAGATAAATCGGTGTATCCTTGTTGATGAGATACAACTGGATCGACAACACAATAAAGTCTATCGATAACGTTACGATCAACTCATCTCCTAACATTTTTTACCAACCTCCTGAGTTCATCTATGTTTATCGGTTTATTAAAGAATATCCTACCGTAAATGTAAATCGCCGGTTGATAGTTTTCCTTCTCTGCACAATAATTTAGAAGTTTTGATACACACATTTCCAGCGTATCGTACTTCTTTTCGCACAATCTCACTATCTCCTCGTCGTCTTCAATGAAGTACTTTAGTTTTTTAGCTTGTACACCGTAGTAGCTGTAAAACCCGTTCTTTCTGTCACTAAAATAGTATATTTTGCTCTTTGCTTTCTTGATGATGTCATCCACAAACTTTTCACATATTTCACGACCCAATCACAACACCTCTTACATAACCGTTATGGACGTAGATGAACAGTGTATTACCGGAGACCGTGTAAGAGACGTTGTAACCGATTACCGTCACATTCGTGTCGAGAACCGGTTGATAGAATATCGCTGTACCGTTTACAATAACACCATCGTGGTAGGAAAGCTTTGTCCCCGGAGTAAGTTCAACGTACCAACCCCACGGTAACTCCTCGTCATATTTCCCGCTATAATACAGAACGGTAAAGTTTGGGTTGATGATAAGAGGTCTGGTTATATTAGGCGTTATGTAAACGGGAGAGTTTACGAAGTTGAACCCTAGCATTGGGGGTGTGGGGGTATCCCCCACCGAGTAGACTTGAACATAAATCGGTGTAAAAGGCGGTATGAAGTAAAGGGGTGATGGTGCAGAAATGTTGATCAGACGAGATGAGTGAGGTGGAATAACGGGTAACGTGCAATTATACGGTGTGTATGGTATGATTTGGCTCAAAACGACCCACCTCTTCTCACTACCGAATTCGTTAAGTAGGAAAATAGGGTGAATTGCAGAGTTTCCGTGGTTAGTAACGTTCAAGCACACTACGTCCCAGTACCCTACATCGCCAACGTCGTAGACTTTCACGATGTAGACCGTCAGCAGTAACGTCGGCTTCCATAATAAAGAGACAGCGAGAATTTCGAGTACAATGAGACTAACCAAAAATATAATAACAATGGGAGTGCGGTAATGTCCCCCACTAGAGGGTACCCCTCTAAATGTCGCTTTCCAGTTCATAACTGCTCACCCATATTGTGATGTAGAATAAGAAATAGTTTAAATCTCTCCAACTTACGAGCCAGATAAATGCTGGAAGAATCCACTTCCACTTAGTATTAGGTTTGTACAGTACTAACAATGCGATGTAGAGCGTTAGGAAAGCGACAGTATATGCAATATGCGGAATGGGTACGCCTATCATAGTCAACAAACTGAGTGAAGTACCTTGGTTTGCTATAGGTTGCGTAATAGGTCCTAAAACGTCAAAAGCCCACCTTAACGAGATGAAGGGTAAGTTAGGGATTAGGAAAACGGTCAACGGTATGAGAATGTTCTTTGTTAATTCTTTAGCATTGGGGGTTTTAGGGGGTACCCCCCTAACTACGTCCTTCCATATAAACGGCAAGTAAAGCAATGTGTACTGTTTGATGTCACCGCTCAACGCCATAAGTGTTGTCCTTACCCAACCTTTCGTCGTAACTGCTACAATCGCGATAGCTAGTGATATTATGTCAAACGTACCACCGGTGAAAGCTGAGTAGCTCCCTTCTATCAACATAACGATAAAGAATAACTTCTCCTTGTCCTTCCACCTCAGAAAGAGGTAAAGTAAGAAAGTTGTGATCAATGTAGCGATCTGAGGGTAAATAACAGAGGCTATTTCGAAATATAACGCAGGGTAACCGAACACGTTAACGTAATAACTGGGAGTAAGTGTAGCAGTAACGACGGGTTCGGCTACGGGAAACATCTTGTAAGCGTCAATGAGGTTAGCCGTATAGGGGTTAACCCCGTGTCTGAAAAGATAAGCCGCATATAACACCAGACTTTCCTCGTCAGTCTGTGATGGGACTCTATATACAGAGACGGCAGTAAATGCGGCGATAAACGTAAAGAACACGATTAAGTCGGCAAACCTTCTGTCGTCTTTCACAAGGTAAAGGAAAGCGAATACTACAGCTAGGATGTAAAGCATGTACATTATAACGGAGGCTATTTCCAGTGATAATACACCGTTTACAAATGTTAACGCTCCTAGAAATACGGCTACTCTCTCAACTTCTTTACGCAATTCTCATCACCTCCTTTACAGTGGTAAACGATCCTTTCCAAATCACTTAGGGTATACCTCTTCGGTGTCGCCCTGATGTTATACGCACTGAAGATGATGTTTATCATGTCCTCGTTGTATTCGTCTACATGAAAGGTTTCCTTTGCCGTAACGTTGTCTCCTACCACAACAATCGGGACGTTCGCAACGCGAAACAGTTCCTTTATCGGTATTCCGCTCCTCTCATCTACGATGAGTACGGCGTTATATGTTTCAGCTACTTTTATCGCCTCTTCCAGCCCCTTTGCGTTATAAACGACTACGTTCCCTTTGCCGACAGAAACAAAATAAGCTGCAAGTACAGGTATTGCTAGGTCCGGGTTTGCTTTCACGAAGTAAAGCTCAGGGTAGTCGAGTGAGGAAAAGAACCTCTCAAGTCTTCTGTCACTGTACGGTTTCTTAACGTAAATTATCCTGTAACCGCGTAATGACTCCTCGGGAAGTCTGTCTATGCCGTATTCTAACCTTTTCAGATAGGACACTATGTTTGCAAAGTTCTGCATTGATGAGGCAAGTTTTGATGCTAACTCTTCCCGTTTATTGACATGTTGCGGAAACTTCCTTTCTATGAGTATTTCTATTGCGTCCTTTGTTGGTACCGGGACGTAGACCGGTTCACCGAAACGTCCCTCTCTCTTCAACGCACTGTCAATGAGAGATGGCGAGATGTTGGTTATTGCAATAAACAACACATCACTCTCCTTCATCTTGGACATCGTGTCGAGTAGCATTGACTTTATGTTAATATCTGCAGACGATACGCCTATCCTTTGTACCATAACTTCTCTCGACATGAGCAAAGTATCGGCTTCATCGATTATTAGGGCAGATGGTCGTGATCTCACAGCTTCGTCAATTTTCGCTTGAAAACCCTTTTCACTCTGCCCGACGTAGGGTCCTAAGACTTCAGCGAAATTGAAAAAAACTCTGTCCAACCCTAACATTTCGGTGATTATTCTTGACAATGTTGTTTTCCCGGTTCCGGGAGGTCCCGTAAAGAGCAAACCGGGATTTGGGAAGACACTGCTTTTTCTGAAATAGTCAACGTAAAACTGTATTCGTTCCCACACACTTTTTGGATAAACGTATACGTCATCTGCGGTAACGACTATATATCCTTTGACCTCCTCTACTTTGACTTCTCCTACCGTCTTAACGTCAGTATAAGGAGCGATTTCGTTGCAATTGATAGGTCTCCTGAGTACTTCCGTTGAGGAGTTTCTCACGACTTTTCGGCATATCATTTGTGTATCACCGACAAGGCTAATAGGAATACGCCCATTATCATAAACGCTATTATGAGCCACCTCATCCATGAGAAATCCGTAGACTTTGTAGCTGTTACGTTCTTCTCTATGTTTACTATTTCCTCTAATTGTCTCAGTGAGTGTTTGACGTTAGTGTGAAGTAAATCCTCAACGGAGTTCTTGAATATACTGGGATAGTCCACTGCTATAACAAGTTGTGTATTAGTGTCAAGCGTGAGTTCCCTCATTGTGTCAATTCTACTTTTTATCAGGTAAGTGTAATAGTCAATGATCGACTTCCACGTTCCGTCGAACTTTATCTCCTTATTTCCGACTCTCAGTACTAAGTCCCGGATTCCGACATTGATAAGCGTCTGCGGGTCCTTTGCAATGTAGTAGGGCTGTATACCCCAACCGTAAAGGATGTACCTCCTTCCGCTCTTAATCATCTTAACTGTGGGGTCTTTGTACACACGTATATTCCCCCTCACACTGACGAAGTTAACCTCATCAATCCTTGTTAACGGTATCTCCCTTTCTTCGTTACCGTCGATAAGCCTTAACCAGTAACGGTAACTTGGTTTACGGAAGAGTTTATACACAATGTAAATTATCACTCCTGCGAAAACTGCAATCATAGCGTATTCGAGGATGTCGGGTGAAAAAGACGATACAACTGCTGACGGTGACGATAGAGCAGGAACTGTTACCGGTGGAGGGAGTGTTGTAGTTGTCATGAAAGAAAAAGAGTGTTAAATAAGAAAAATCTTAGCATCGGGGGTGTGGGGGTTTGTTAAAGGTCTTTAAGTTTCCCACACTAGCATTGGGGGTCTTAGGGGGTATCCCCCTAAAGAGACGTTTTATTAACTTCTCCCTAACTAACCTGACGTTTGAACGCTATGCCATAACAGGATGATGGCAAACATCACCTCCAGTGTAGGTATAGCATATAACCACGGGTTTGAGACACCGAGTGCTACCATTTCCGCTGTCGTAAACACTGATGACACTATTAACCCCAGTCCTACATTTCTCAGACCCGCTCTAAGTCCGAACAAAGCTACTGAAGATAACGGAATAACGTACATCAGCATTTGTTCAAGGAGTGGAGGTGCATAATTCCCACCGTTTGTAGTTATGTAGAACGGTCCGAATTGCTGACTATCGAAGTAAATGAAGATAACGGTTATGTTAGATGGTACTGTCACAACGGTGTAGTTGTCTTGTAATGTATAGTTACCGATCAATTGATGCGTATAATAATCGTAAAGAGAGAACGTAACTTGTTGTAAGTTCTGACCTTGGTAGTAGGGCTCAGCTAAGAGGACTACTTGATTAGAGCCGTTGTAAAACGCGTTGACAACGTAACCGTCTATGACTGTCTCTGAAAGCGGTTGTATCGTTACAACGGCACTACCGTCAGACCAGTCTAAAACAGCTCCTCCCGTTGTTGCGACTACTAGCAGAGATGCCATGAGAGGGATTAAAAGCAGTAATAACAGTCTTTTCATAAGAAGAAGTAGGAGAATGAGTTAAAAAATAAATTACTTTAGCATTGGGGGTCTTAGGGAGTATCCCCCTAATGGGGGTGTGGGGGTATCCCCCTAATGGGGGTATCTGAAGGGTCTTTAAGTTTCCCCCACTAGTGGATATCCCTCTAATCACGGTCCGTAAGGGTTACTCTCCCTCAATATCTTTACAATATATATCAGTATCATGAGAATGAGCATGCCTATCAGTAGTATTAGGACGTCAACGATGTTATTGGCGAACGGTATAGGGTTACTGGGCATTTTCACACTTACGTTATCTATCTTGACGTTACTGAGTGTTGGTACCGCAAGACCGTAATATATACCTTCGATGAGGTTGAGGACTGCCGCTATAACACCTATTATAAATATTAAGAGGACGTAAGTGATGAACCTCATGACTGACTACTCCTCCTTGCAAATCTATATGTTGTTGATATTATAACCAGAACCGACCCTATAAAGACTACCGGTATGAGATGTATTATGATCCCTACTACAGCGACTACAGCACCTCCTGCGGCTATACTTCCCAACAAGTCTTGGTTAGCCCTTGCTAAAGCAATGACAACTCCTAAAACCATTGCTACTGTAACTATACCGCTTACCGTAAGTGTGGATAGGCTAAACGGAGTTTGTTGTGATAACGGGAGTATTAATTGTGGTACCGGTTCCGGGAACCCTATCTCCTTAGGTGAATAAGAACCTACGCCGGAGGAGAGAGGTTGCAAATAAATGGTCAACACTTTCGTGTTGGGGTTTGCTACAACTTGTGCAGATAGAAGTCCTTGTGTATCGAAGGGCTGTATTTGTTGCGTTATCGGGTCGTTTATTATCATGGGTTGTCCATTCTCATAAACGGTCACATTCCAGCCTTGCCAGTTTATTAACACGAAAGAGTACGCTGTGTACAGTAGGATGACCGTGAACTGGTAATTACCCGGTGATAGCGTTGCAGTCTGGTAGGGGAACGTATCGTAATTTATGAAGATTTGTGAACTAGTAGAGTTCCTCACGATCACCTCCGTGAACGGCGGGATGTAAATTACGGGTTTTGTGGCTTTTGGATCGAGGAACGTTATGACGCCAATGTTATTAACCGCTCTCGTTAGGGAGCCGGTTAATTGATAGGTCTGGTTCGTGAAGGGGTTTATGTATTGACCTTGTTCCGTGATGTATGTTGGGTCGAAGAAGAACAACATCGAAGAGATTGACGGTGGGGTCTGTGACGTCGCAATACTGTTATTTTCTATGTATACCATGTCAATGAACCCGTTTTGGAAGGAGTAATAGCCGGAGGGTGCGTTAGCCCAACCTGATGTGAAACCTGTACCGACAGTAACGTAATTCTCAGACGCCGTCGGGGGTCTTTGTCCTAATGAGACGGCGTAATAAGTGAAGTTCGTGGTACCCCAATCCGTTGTTGCTATTGTACCACCTTGGTAATAGTTTATACTGTTAAGTGTAGCTGGAGTGAACTGAGGTGAGGCGGGATCAACACCTCCTCCTACTTCTCCGTTAGTGCCCACATAACCTAACGATTCCCAATTCGTCGGGTTTGACGGAGGTACAGCGTTTTGAGCCTCCAACAACACACCGTTACCAGGAGAGAATAAAGCACCGTAAGATAAGACGTTTGATGATTTCAACGTTATGTTCACCGGGCCCACTGGGTTAAACGTGACTGTGAATTTCCCACTGGGATTGGTAAACGGTAGGTTAAGCTCATGCCACGTCCCGTTGTACACACCGAGAATGGCGTAAGAGCCGTTGGAAAGCTGAGAAATCAAGACGGTAGCTGGAGAAGTATCGGGCATCGAAGGTAACGAGACCGAATTAATCGTGTATTTGACTATACCGTACTGGAAAGGTGAGACGCCGAAGTAGGAGACGTAGAATAAGCTACTACCACCACTTCCGAAATCGCCTCTTATCCCTACGTAACCTATCTCACTCCACGGGAAAGGAGTGTTTACATTTACGGAGTATGCTGTACCGTTAATATACACAGTAGACACGGTGACGTAGCCAGTACTGTTCTCCACAAGTATTACACTGAAAGTGAACGGATAGTTGGGGTTAGGTTGAGGTAATGAAGAGTAAAGCGGTTCAAGAGCAGATGTTGGGGAGTGGAACCATATCGAGTTTCCATAGAAGTCAACTAATAACATGTAAAAACCAGTATTAGCATCAGTGGTCTGGTCTCCTACATTAGGCGAGTATAGAACAATACCAGGTTGACCGCCTCTGGATGGGAACGATGTAACGTGGATGGTGACGTTGATGACGTTTGATATTGAAGAATATTTCCAGGCTATATACTGACCGCCAGCACTTGCTCCAGTACCATTCACCACTAGTTCACCGTTTTGCCAGTAAGGTAACACTTTCCATGCTGTAGACTCCACGTTGTTCACGAACTGTTCAGCACCACCGTAAGGTGCTGGAGAGACGCCGAAGTAGGATACGTAGAATACATGTTGGTAATTGGCTCTTATCCCCACATAACCGATTTGTGACCATGGAAAAGGAGTATTGACGTTCACTGTGTAAGCCGTTGAGTTGATGTACACAGTAGACACTGTGACGTTACCAGCACTGTTCTCCGTAAATATTACACTCATTGTGAACGGATAGTTGGGGTTAGGTTGAGGCAGAGAAGAATAAATCTGCGTGAAACCAGTTGTTGGAGGATGGAAGAATATCTGACCACCATAGAAGGTAACTAATAACACGTAAAAACCAGTATTACCCTCACTTGTTTGGTCTCCTACGTTAGGTGAAAATAAATTAATACCACCACCATTTATCGATGGAGACGGTATTACGTGAATCGTTATGTTGATTGTATTTGATACTGGAGAATATCTCCAAGCTATATACTGACCAGCATGACTTGCTCCAGTGGCGTTCATCACCAGTTCACCGTTTTGCCAGTAAGGTAGCATGTTCCCCCAGGATGTAGACTCGACACTATCCACGGGCTGGTTTTGGATGCCGAACCACGGGGTAAACTGTAACTGGTAACCTTGGTCTGGTGTTACTGACAGAGTTGATGAGGAATAATAGGACGTGGTAAAGTTAGAGTGCGTAACGATTCCAGGTACGTTAACCTGTTGGTAAAGGAAGTTTCCTGTCGAAAAACCCGATACTCCGTACTCATGTGCGAGTGCCACCTCACCGCTCTTCAGTGTGACGTTTGCCACAGCCTCTAACGCCTTGCCTGTAGTCTGCACTCCTTGGAACGACGGTACTGAGGAGAAGGAGGAGGGGATCTCGTAAAGTGTTAACACGTTACTCTGATTCTGCAACATAAGCACTGTACCGTAGTTCATAACGTTGACGTAAAACGTCAGAAATGACTGTGCTGCTTGCACTCCTAAGGGAATGAGGAGCAGAAGAAACAGACTACTCAAGATCAAAAACTTCTTCATCTTCAACTCTGCTCACCCCCTTAGTTATGACGGGCGGGTATTTAGTGAAAAATGTGACGTTTAGTTCACCTTGACCATCCCTTGCCTCATCAATCGTCGGGCTCTCATCCGGAGGGAACGACTTCGGTATCAGCTTTCTTACCTCCGGGTTGTCGTCTATGAGTATAACGTCTCCCAACCCCTTCAGACCGTTAAGTATTTCCCTCTTATACTCCACTTCTTTTCTATAATCGCCGGGGTTCCTCATTATCAGATAGTCATATGGCACGTTAAACTTTTGCAACTGTTCAAGCGTTTTCTCTCTCTGTGTCTCACCGTTCCTTCCGGTTAAGATTACCACGACCCAACCCTTTTCTTTCGCTCTCTTGACAGTGCTTAACACGTCCTTGTTAGGGATATCGAAGTCCATGTATCTAGGCGATTGGTAACACTCCCAGAACTTCCTCCTCGCCTCCCCGTGAAGGGAGTCCAACGAAGCTACACCTTGTTCCGCCAAGCACGCGTTATATCTTGCTTGAGTATTGAATAGAGTGTTATCGAGGTCTACAACTAAGACTTTCATATGAAGAAGTAGGAGAATGAGTTAAAAAATAAATTAGGATTGGGGACGTGGGGTACCTGAAGGGTCTTTAAGTTTCCCCCACTAGCATTGGGGGGTGTGGGAATATCCCTAGACCGGGAAGAAGAACTGTGCCAACACTTCTAGTAAGTACAGCCATGCCATTGCTTGTAACATCGCACCTATCAACAATGCACCTACGATAAGACCGGGGTTACCACTAATTGCAGCCATCTCGTAGAATACGATCGGTATGCCTGCAACGAAATTGATCAATGCGTTGAAAATGAGTAACCCTATTGCGTAAAGGATGAAGGCAAACGGCATATTCGTAACAGCAGTGCTGTGAATAATGGCTGTGAACGCTTCAGGGTTTACAATTAGCGTGAAGTATGGTATTTGTGGATAACCTACCGAAGCTAGGTCTACCTGGATCATTGTATTTATAATGGTGAAGCCTATGATGAAGGCTAAGGCGAATTTACCAAGTGTTGTTAGCATAAGAAGAAATAGGAGAGAGAACTAAAAAATAAATTAGCATTGGGGGCGTGGGGGTATCCCCCACTAGCATTGGGGGTCTTAGGGGGTATCCCCCTAATGGGGGTGTGGAGGTATTTGAAAGGTCTTTAAGTTTCCCCCACTAAAAAATAAAAAGAAAGATCACTTTAGAAGTGCCTCTTTCACGTTTCCGTATTGGTCCACGAATACTACGTGTTTACCGTTTACGCTGAGGATCCTTTTCGCGTTCACCGTACCGTTTGTTGTCTGTAGTTTTATGGTGTTTTCGTCACTTTCAATAACATCGATGGGTTGCTCTTTTCGTCCGAACATGTTATTTCTTCTTTAGTGTTTCTCTCATGCAAGCCCTATATGCCCTTACTTTCTCTCCTTTTGGTAATCCCTTTACTTTTGCAGCACACATATGTGCAGCTTCTGCAAATTCTCTTTTCCATTCGGTTAGTCTCCCGGAGTGTTCTTTGTACTTCATCAAGATATACGTATACGAAGGCATTAAAAAATATATTACGTTATAAAGACATGAACAGAGACGGTAAAGTGATGGGACAAACCCCGTCTACCTTCTACGGCTATACGACAACACCATAAAGAGGATAAACACTACTGCAGCAGCTAAGAAGAACGCCAGACTCGATAAGACACTGTAGACTGGTTGTTCGAAGTCGAAAGCTTCCGTAGGTATGTTAAACTTGTAATAACCAACCGAGAGGTTAAATGTTGCATAAGGTGAGAATATCGGTCCGTTATCACCGTTATCAGATAACATCTCACTCCACGTCTGGTTAGAAACATAAACATAAGAACCTTGTGCTACCTCAATAACGAGCTTGTTTGACGGTGATGTAGAGATTTGCTGAATTTTGCTACCGTTAACCAGCCATGTACCGCTCATGTAGACGCTTGAATTGTATAGTGTATAAACACGTGCGTTGACGTTGTTAATACTCGTTATAATGAGACTTACGTAAGGTAACAATGTCACGATAATGGCTACTGCAACGAATATGAGTAAGAGTAGGATTAGATATTGCATATGAAGAATTCAGAACTTACGCTTAAAAATAAAAAAGTCGTAAAGAAGTAGGGGAAAATACTCTCTTCAAAGGGTTAATAAATTGTTATCGAGTACAACGTGGTATATCGGTGGCGACTTAGGTATAACGGGTTGATATACATTCACTGGTACGTATAACATTTTCCCTACAGGGTCGTAAAAAACCACCGGAGTAAACGTTGGTTTTTGAACGTGTATCCAACCTACGCCTCTCATAGGTAGATCGCCTCACCTGCTAACCCGCTAATTTTTTGTACGTTGTTACCACCCCCACCGAATCCGCCCGGCATTACCGAAGGTACCATTGGTGGTGGTCCCATTGGTATTGATGATCCCCCTTCGATTATCGATGATGCAGAGAAGACCGATGGTGGTGGAGATTGGGACTGTATATAAACGGACAACGACTCTGACGGAGATGGTGAAGGTGGAGATATCGATGGTGATATCGATAGTGACGGTGATATTGATGGAGGTGAGACAGATGGTGAAGGAGAAATTGATGGTATTGATTCACTCACAGATGGTGGAGGAGAAATTGACGGTGGTGGGTATTCGTTAGATGATGGTGGGTATTCAACAGATGGCGGGTTTATGATAGGTATGTTTGATAGAGGGCTAATCCAGGTTATCTGTGGAATGGAAGGAGAAGACAATGAGATAATTGTCGATGATGGAGATGAAATAGACGAAATAGATGATATGCTATTCGGAGACATAACAGATGGTAGAGATTTGGTAGACGATGTACTACTGCTACTTCCACCCAGAGATATCGGAAAGAATGGAAAGATCTTTATAGAACTCATACTCCCTGCCGATAATAGGCTGTTTAACAGTCTCTGTGCGTTTTGTATAGTGTTCCAATCGATCTCTTCTGGTTCCCAGTCTTTAGGTATAATACCTCTTTCTTCGAACTCGTCTCTTAACTGTTCGTATAACGCCCTTAAGTCATTATCGTCTTTCAAATCTGCTGCTAACTTAAGCAAAGTCAAGAAGTCTTGTGCGTCTTTGAACCTGTAAGAAGCCGGAGCTAAATACCTATACTTCTCATTGAGTATATTTTCTATATCATCTCTAAGCTTAGGACTTGATGTAAGGAAAGGTCTACCTACGAGATCACTTTCAGGTATATTAAATTCTTGTGAGAACTTTTCGGTAAGATAATCCCTAAGCTCGTCATCTTTTATTTCGCCTAAGAAGTAAGTTAACACGTCCTTAATTGTCTCAGGGTCTTTACCTTGTAGTATTTGTTTCGCTAAATAAACCACATGATCGGGATTGTCAATTTTAGTCCCCGCATTTATCTCATTAAGCAAATCGTTGAGCGATACTTCTCTCAAACCTCCTACTGCGTTTGCTTTGTCTAACGCTATCTGTGAAACTTTTGCAACGCCTACATCTGCATAATTAGGTGTAGGTCTCTGTATTCCTAGGTCTGCTCCCGTAGAGTTATTCGCATATAGGTTGAAGTAATCACTCGACTCATTCTCCATGTGGAGGTCAACGATATGGTCACCCGTAACTTTGTCAATGACTAAATGACCTTCAGCCTCAAACCTGTTAATCCCTAACGCTTGGTTCATTCTGTCCGCTAAATCCTGAGCAATCTTATCTAGGTCGTTCGGGTTATCAGTTCTTATGAACGCGTCAACGTCTCCCGGTTTCCTCCATTTCCATATTACTTCATCTCCCCTCTTTATCAAAAAGGCTTTAGGATCACTGTCAGTGTCAAGTGTACCTCCCAGTCTCCTCGCTATATCTTCTAAATACTGTTTCACAGAATTAGATCCGTAAATGATTACGTTTCTCTTACCGACTTCGTTCTCCAGATAATCTTTGATAGTCTGAGAAAGTATTTTGGATTGATCTGTGCTGAAATCCCTGAAACTTAATTCGACGTTATCAACAGGCTTTAAGTCTGACAAAGGTGATTTTGCGGATTTTGCAGCATTATATAATTTCTGTACGAAATCAGCTTCCTTTGGTGTTCCTTTTAACCCGATCGCTGTGTCCCTAACATCACTGGGGTTATTGTAAATTCCTGCAACGTTCTTTTCTATGTCGTTGATAGTCCTTATGTCGTTGAAAATCTCAGATTTGCCTGCACTACCGAGTCCGGTTTCAGTTTCGTCTCCGAGTTTCAATCGGTAAAGTAACGTTCTGTTACCTATTCTAAGCTTGTAACCCCCTACGAGCTTACTAATACCTTCGTTATACTTCTCTACTAACTTCGCAGTATTTTTCAATAACTGGAGTTGGTCATCAGGTACCTTGTCTTTTACGGCTTTTATGAACTTGTCCGGGTTTAGGACTTGGTTATCTGTTATAATGCCCTCTTCCTTCAGGTTTTGTACAGTGTCCTTATCGAGTGACTTGATAATATCGTTTGAGATTGTACTGTATTTCTGTCTTAATAAGCCTCCGATTTCCGTAGTTGTTTTACCGTTTATCTCGTCAGGAGTTAACACGCCTTTTTCAATACCCTCGTTTACTAATTCGTTTCCTAGTTTTGCTCCTGCTTCCGACGTATCAATAGCATTCCTTACGGCTTCACTTTGCTCTAACCACGGTACTTTTGAGACGAGTTCTCCGGCAGCACCACCTGCAGCACCTAACACTCCTGCTAACAGCAATTGTTCAGGGTTCCTAGTAAACGGTGCGGTAAGTGCTTCGTTAACTGCAGCACCTGCTAATGCTCTACCTCCTGCACCGGCTAAGAAGTCACCCACCTTACCCCCTACGTAAGTACCCAATTTCACAAGTCCCCCTTCTAATGCACTACCTGCAGCACCTCCTATAACGCCTAACACTCCACCTTCGTTTGCCTCTTGTAACACTTGCGGCAGTGACTGCCATTTACCCGTAGTAACCTTTGATACAACTTCGCCAATACCTACTGACGCAGCTTCACCGATTAACTCGGCAGGAAGTAACTCCGGTGCAACGACAGCCGTAACTATAGCAGGTAACGCTACTTCCGTCACATCACCTACAGCCCTTGCAATTTTTTGCCCTCCTATTGCGTTGAACTGTGAAACTGCTTGGCTGAAGTTCTCAAGACCTTTACCTTGCACAACGTGAGCTAACTCCTCTCCTACACCGCCTAACCCCTCAGTAGCGTAATAACCTACTAACGCAGAAACGTCGGCAACATCATTGAAGAACTGTTGTATTGGGTTACCTCCTTGTCCTTGTTTGTTAAGTTGTGACATCTCCTGCTGTATTTGTTGTTGAGCTTGTTGCAACTGAGATTGTATTTGTTGCTGAGCTTGGTTAAGTTGTGCCAATTCTTGTTGACCTTGTTGTTCAACTTGTTGTAACTGAGACTGTATTTGCTGCTGAGCTTGGTTAAGTTGCATTAACTCCTGCTGACCTTGTTGTTTTGCCAGTGAAAGTTGAGTTAATACTTGTTGCTGAGCTTGGTTAAGTTGCATTAACTCCTGCTGACCTTGTAATTGTGCTTGCTGTAACTGAGATTGTATTTGTTGTTGTTCTTGTTGTAACTGGATCAATCCTTGTTCTACTTGTTGCTGAGCTTGTTGCAGTTGTTGTAAGTAGTTCTGTAATTGCGGGTTATTAGGGTTCTGTTGTAACATTTGTTCCGCTTGAGCTTGGTATTGCTGTATTTGTTGTAACGCGTTCTGTAATTGCTGTTCGTTCTGATTAATTTGAGTTAACTCCTGTTGAGCTTGTTGTTGGACTTGTTGTAACTGAGACTGTACTTGTTCTTTTTCTGCATTAATTTGAGTCAACTCCTGCTGAGCTTGTAACTGTACTTGCTTTAACTGAGACTGCACTTGTTGTTTTTCCTGATTAATCTGGTTCAATTCCTGCTGGGCTTGTTGTTGAACTTGTTGTAACTGAGACTGAACCTGCTGTTTCTCTTGGCTGATTTGGTTCAACTCTTGTTGTCCCTGCTGTTTCAACTGGTTAAGCTGATTTTGTAATTGCTGTTTCTCTTGTTGGGTTTGGTTACCGAAAGCAGAGTTATACGCGTTCTGTATCGCGTTATTTGCAGTAGATAACACTCCACTCACAGCGTTTCCGACGCTCTTTGCAGCACCGGTTACGTCATTAACGATTGTAGAACCAGCACTAGTTACGGCATTTGCAATACCGCCGAAGAATGAACCTATAGCACCGAGCGGATTACTAGAACCGGATTTTTGTGGAGTTGCAGCGTTAGCAACGATCGGGTTCTGCCGTGATTGTGATGATGACGGTGAAGTATTGTTAGTTTGTTGCTGTGGCGGTGGCGTAGTGCCATCAGCTTGATGTAAACCCCTATCTAATCTTATTAATTGAGGAGGTGGTATATCATTATTATAGGTTTGTACTGGTGTAGTACCATCAGCTTGGTATAAATTCCTGTCTATTCTTACCATTTGAGGAGGTCTTGTACTGTAAACGGTATATTTTCTTTCTTCTTTATCGTGGTCTGTGTTTCTAGACTCAGACGGAATAAATATATGTCTCGGTACGGTGAATGTCGGCTCACCGTTATCATTCGTGGATACGAATAGCGAAATTGGACGTCTATATCGAACTTGTGTCTTCTCTCTTTTCAAAGTTGATTCGTTATCCTGAATCCTTACGATACGGAATTCTCTCGGTTCGGTTTGTTCTCTTTTCATAGGAGGATTAACTAACCGTACTACATGTATTGGAGGTTTAACGACCGGTTCAGGCGTAATATGCACTTGTACTATGGGATGGAAAATAACCCTCCTTCTCCATTCCTCATTCGCAGCAGCTTCCCTAGCTTGTGTTTGTTCCGGTGTTTCAGCTTTAATATACGTAAAGTGCGGTCTGTAAATCATCTCATAACACCCTGCAAAAGTTTCATTACATCATCTGCGTTTTTCGCTTCTTTTAACGCCTTCTTTATCTCACTAGCCTGGCTTGGAGACAGATAAAACATCGTATCGGTATACGGTCTGCCGTTGTACTCTTCCCTTAACTTCAGCTTATCTCCCTCTACTTTTATCCTTACGGTGTAACCGTTATCGTAGTGTATTTCCACTCCGTTATCTATTTTACGAAATGTCATTAATAAGAAGTAGGAGAATAAATTAAAAAATAAAAATCACTTACGGACAAGTAAGGAGAAGAATAAGCCTTCCATTATTATATATATAATAAGGAATATATACAATCATTAACTTACCAGTTTACGCAAAATTTCGATCGCGTCTTTTGTCTGAGTGTACCCTACAATATATCTGTAATCTTTATGCCCTGTTATCTTCGCGATAATTGCAGGGTCTGTGGCATTCTTTGCAAGGAAGGAGATCAGTGCGTAACGAAGAGAATGTGTGTTACATTTCAAGTACTTCAGTGCAAACATCC
>Ga0208559_100198_pt1 | contig 18791 bp, 18 predicted proteins | sample BED_Mat_host_6_1_FD_187138 | JGI IMG/M metagenome (GOLD analysis project Ga0208559, IMG submission 187138) | Extremophilic microbial mat communities from Yellowstone National Park, USA - BED_Mat_host_6_15 (SPAdes) (version 2) | ecosystem: Environmental > Aquatic > Thermal springs > Hot (42-90C) >...
GCGCCCAAGCTGGGTTCTATATACCTCTTAAAAGCCGCATGAACAGCCAGTCTTAGGGCGCCATGATAATAATATGCTAATCCTAATTTACGAACATTTTTGATCATGTTTCTGATCAAGGAGGCTTTACCCTGTTCCTAGTTGATTTGGACAATATAAATAGTTTTTTAGCATCCATTTTAGGTAGTTACGCGCGCGCAACAATAAATGTCCGGGGCGTGCTATCCGTCGCCCGCTTCCCAATCTGAGGGCAACCGTATGAATATAACCATTTCATTTTCGACGGGACGCTCTGGCAAGCTCATACTCAACCCTTATCGCTAGGCCCCTTAGCAGGGGAAATACGCAGGCCACCGCGAGGCCCAAGATCATGAAGAAGTCTTGAGGACGATCCAAGTACATGTTTTGACGCCTGAGTAAGTATGCAATCTCACGCATTGTAGGTTTGCTTTCGGACGGGCAGAACACGGCGCTTACGACTTTCGATCTCACAAGCAGCGGCTTGACTGCCACCTCATAAGGCGTGCCTCCCACGATCTTCATAAGCTCCAAGTAGCTACTCACGAATTTTTTTGCCGAATCGCACCTCCTTCTAGCGTAAGCGTCGATCGAGCCCGTGTTAACGAAGCTCTGGCTGCCGTGGACCCTGAAGAGCGTGAGAGGACGTGGATCATACACTAGGATGCCACCCTGGAGGAGGGCCGCCACAAAGTAGAGGCTGTCCACGGCAAGCCCCATCCTTCTGAACCTATCGACGTCAATTGCATCTAGAGCCCTCCTCCTGATCGACATAGTGCTACTGTTCACACCCATCCCCCGATTTATCAGCTTTCGCAGGGAAATGGGATCACTACCTTTTGCCTCAAAAGGAGGGTAAGGTCTATCTTTACCAATAATCTTATTTTTTTCATTGACGAAAGTCCTACGGTTCCTGTGGAATACAATATCTTCGCGTTGGAATGTTGAATGAACAATCTCAAGCTTGTCTTTAGTAAACATATCATCATCATCCAAGAATGACAGGATGTTCCCGTTTGCCTCCTTAAGGGCGGCTGCTAAATGCTCCCCCTGATTAGGAGAGTCGCAAAAAATTGATTTGATATTATTTTTGGATATTATATTATCAATCTTTTCATCAAAAAAATTTTTAACAACAATAATTTCATAGTATTTACGGGGCAAAGTTTGATTAATAGCAGATTTAATAGCATCTTCTAAAAATTCTTTTCTATTATAAGCCGTAATAATTACCGTAATCAGTGATGTGTTCATACAAAATTTTTATAAGGGCGCATAGATAACTTTAACTATATCGATACGCATAATGCTAATTTCATTACGATATTCTTGGTATATATGAACATTCTGGTTTAAACAGTACTCCCGCAAGTATAATGCTTCACTCTTCTGAGGAAATTTATTAGGGGCCTCATCAGTTTTAACGGTTTAGTGTATAACAAATGAGGCCCAACAGGAAATTGGTAAGGAAATTATATAAACTCTGCTATAAAGCTCTGAAAGATGACCTTGGGATAAATGCTGCAAGCAATTCAAAGCATAAGGATATGATAAAGCCTTTGATTTATATCTCAATAAATAATGCATCTGCAGAATCTTTGAAATACACTAAGGGATTCCCTTCACCAGATACACTGCTACGAAGACTTGAAAGCTTGAATTTAAGCCATGTAGTTGATGCCTTAAATTCAGCTAACAGGGTCGTATTAACTGGTCACGCCAGAGATGGGATGAAGATGGCAATTGACTTCACTGAAGAGCCATATTATGGAAAGTTAGACATGTACGTGACGAGGAGCAAATATAAGAGCGGAACTTACACATTTCATACTTTTGCTACTATAAGCGTTGTAGGAAAAGATGAGAAGGAAAAGCTAACTTTGTACTCCTTGCCCGTTACTATGCTAGATAATAAAGAAGATATCGTAAAGAAATTGCTAGAAAACTCGCCAAGGCCATCAGTGTTATTGATGGACAGAGGTTTTTTCAAAACAGAAATGATAAAATTGCTTGAAAGCATGGGCATAAACTTCATAATGCCAGCAGTTAGGAACGAAAGGATAAAGAGGATGCTTGACGAATACGCAAAAGGTAACATCCCTTCTGTCATAGAATATGAAATGGGATCAAAGGTTTATTTGATAATAGCAAGAAAGAAAGGATCAAGGGAAGAAGATAAGCCCGTTGATAAGTTCATAGCTTTTATAACAAACATAAAGTTTGATGATCCTCAAAGGATTGTCGATATAATACCCGAAGAGTACAGGTGGGGAATTGAAACGTCTTACAGGGTTGAAGATGGATTTGAGGCTAAGACGACAAGCAGTAGCTTTACGCTAAGGGTGATATACTTCATGCTCTCCATAACTCTCTACAACTTATGGATACTAACTAGGGTTGAAGTTCAAAGCATGACTGCATACTTTTTCAAGCATATGGTTGAAATGGAAATAACTTTAAGCAGATTAGGGCCTCCTAAGTGATCATTTGAACAGGCTGAATAGGAGGCCATTAGTTTGAACTATAAACTGAGGGCCAAAATTTGACCTAAAACAAAGCTATATGGCATTAAACCAAAGTTAATTAAAACCAAAAATCATCAATTATATCTCTAATTGTTATGAAATACCATTACCTGCGGGAGTACTGGATAAAGATAAATTAATAAATCTCATCATGGCTAATTTAAGGGAAAAACAGCAGAGTATATTAAGAACAAATATAAAAGGGGTTGAGCAGTACTTGACAACATGTATGCACATTAAAGCGTCAAATAAAGCGTTTTACGGTAGGATATCGACTATAAATTTTCTAATTGAAATTCTTGCACTGTTATTTATATCAATTATAACTGTTTTTCAATGGTTTAAAGATCCCAACATTTATATGATATACTTCGTAGACGAATTCTTTCCTTTTAACCCGCGCTTCAGTGTATCCCATTGGATTTATGCCTGGCAAAATTACGGCACCGGATGGCGTCCAGGCTTGCCATTTTTACCCTATATTTATGCTATTTATATGTTTCACAATATTTTCCACTTTTCTTTGCAACTATCGCAGTACGTGCTCTATGTCGTTATGTTTTTTGCAACAGGAACCGGCATGCTACTTTTCACAAGGGCCGTTTATAGGGGAAGGTTCGGTGAGTTAGCCCCATTTATCTCCGCCCTGATATACATGTTCAACTCTTACATGTTAATGAACATAATATATCAATTCAATGGCGTGTGGTGGATCTATGTCTCCCTGCCGTTTTCGTTCCTGTTCATTTACCGCTTAGCCACATCGAATAGCTCTAGGGATAAGTTAAAGTGGTCTGGGTTACTGGGAATAGCCTTGTACTTCACGCTATCTGTAGTGTGGGCGCAGATCGAACCCCTCTTGCTTCTCCTGTTTTCATACGCGGTGATGGTATTCCTTTTGCAGAAGCGCGGGTTCAGGGAGCTACTGTGCGCGATCGCCTTTATATTTATGTGCGCAGTTCTCTACACGTTTCCCTCGCTGTACAGCCTTATCCCGCTGGTACTTGAGCACCAATTAACTGCCAGTGGTCTGGGATCCCTGTACAGTTATTTAGCGGGGGAGCTCTGGTATAATAGTCTGATAACGAACTCATTGGGATCGTTCGTGGCCGAGTGGCTGCTTTGGCCTAAAAATATGATAGTATTTTCTCTGATTCTTCCAATAATTTCGGCTTTCTCTCTACTTTATAATGAAGATAAGCGTATCAGGGCTCTAATCATCTACTTCGTCGTGATCCTACTGCTTTTTGTCGCCCTGGACGCCGGGACCTACGGATTATTTGGCAATCTATTCTGGTATTTATGGCAGAAGACAGTTTTCTTCAAATCTTTTGAGCTTTTAACCTTCGATTTTGGCTTCGGAATTTATTTCATTTATTCGATTCTCTTCCCGATTGGCCTCTTCGTGATGTTCAAGAAAATGAAGAAGTACAGCGGAATGAAAAGCACATTATCTGTGGTGGTCACCTTGGTCATAATTGTGGGGAGCGTCACGCCTATGTTCACCGGTAGCTGGGGGGGCTGGAATCAGTACTGGCCCACGAACCCCATGTATCATCACCCAAGGATCCAGATACCGGATTACGAGCTCACGGTCTATAATTACTTGAGTAAATCGCTAAATGATTCCTCCATCGTTCTTGCTTTGCCAGTTACTGGGGGACTCACGCAAACCACTCAGTATTATGCCGATCCAATCCTAGGATCTATGGGAATACCTATAATAAGCGATGGATATATGGCGGGCCCGGATTCATTTATTAGATTTTACATAAATAATCAGATAGTAAACAATAAAACTGATAATGTCATTAAGGAATTGGATGCTTTGAGAGTTAGCTACATAATGATCAGGCTTGACACGCCCAATAGCTACGCGGACTTCTGGCAGCAATATCATGGGCTTGACCACCTGCTATATACGCTGAATACGACCCCTGGCATGACTTACGATCGCGAGATCGGGGAGAGGATATTCTATAGGGTAGTCGGGGTCTATCCTTTAATCTATGCCGCCAATTTATCCGAAGAATTCACCAACAGCACGTTTTTAACCGAGGAAGTAAATGCGGGGTGGGAATCGCCGCCTCCGCCGCCGGTTGACACGCCCATGATGTACAGATTTCCCAATGAGGTACCGGTCCCCTCGTCTTCTCCCGTGATCAGGTACGTCGAAGTGTCGCCAGTGGATTACAGGGTATATGTTTACAATGCCAAATACCCTTACCTCCTAGTGTTCTCACAAACTTACGATCAATCGTGGGTTCTAACCGGTATAAGCGATGGCCAGTATCAGCACGTGATGGTTTACGGCTACGCCAACGGATGGGTTATAAACAGAACAGGCCAAGAATACGTTATCAACATTTATTATAGATATCAAAACACGTATATATTATTGAACTTAGTCATCTTAATCGGCCTATTGGCTTCCGTGTCATTGATCGTTCTCTCCGTTCTCAAAAAGCGTCCAAGCGCCGGCAACGATTTGCGACCAGTGGGCCTGTGAATTTATAAGTCTTGGTGTTGGGGTCTTAGAGGCTTTTAATGGGATTTCATCAAAGTTGGTGAGCTCGGTTATGGCGGTAGAGTGCCCGTAAGGGGAACCAAGCCCTGCATGTGAATACGTAAATAGTTGACCTAGGGCTTAAGCCATTTCCGCGTAGATACGTGTATATAGTAGGAAGTAGTCACGTTGCGCAATTACTCAGCGAGCAGCTCCTCCTCCTGGGATCTCTCGCAGCAGGCCTTAGATCGATGCAAAGAATATTTTCATATATGAATTCATTCATGGTTATCTCCCTTTGATCGTCATTTCGCGAACTTCCTAGCCGCTACGTGTTCCCGGATATCCTCTTCATCGCCTGAAAGGCCCCTCGACCTTCCGCCCCCTACCTGAGCCTGTAGATCCTAGACCACGTCATCGGTTTGGGCTTCTGTTGCTCGATGAAGGTCTGTTCCGTTCATATGTCGACGACGAATCGTATCTCCAGGTACCCCTTTCCCACCCTCCGAATCCAATCCCTCCTTCGTGGACCTGATATCCGACAAATCTACGGGTAAGCTGATTGGTCAGTTCGATCAGCGAATCGCTGAGGTCCATCTTGGTCCCCTTTCACACTCTGTTCTTCGTGATGCTCTGCTTAACTTCTCCTTGCGGGCGCCTCTTCGTATCTTCCCCGGTCTTCATCCTCGAAGACGAACTAGGAGCACGGATCAGGCGTAAGTGCGCTCTGATCGAGATAGCTGGAAAAAAGGCGCGGATAGCATAATACAGATTTATTTCATATAAAGATTTAAGCCGTTAATCTTACAGGTCTAGACCCAAGTGTTAAAATAATTCACGCTCTGTTTTCCGAACTTTCTATGTTTTGAAAGCGCCTCTCCTTAACCCTAGATCTTATCTCATTCGCTAGTTTGTGTACCACGCGGCTCCAGTCGTAGTTATCGCGCATGTACTCGTATTGCTTCATTTTAAGTTCTTGATTACGGTATTTATCGAGATTGTGCGTAGCGCTCATGATGCGCTCCGCTAGAATTACTGGGTCCCTCGGTACATATTCTAGGAACCCGAGCTTTTCCTCCCTATCCCATATCCCTCTCAGATAGTCAGACACTATAGCATGACAACCTGATGCGAGAGCTTCAGTCACGGTTAAAGAGAAAGTGTCATAGGAAGTGGGATAAACCAAAAAATCCATTTCGCGAACCATACTCGCTAGGTTCAATTCGGAAAAATTTCCGTGGTAAACAACGCGAGGGAGCTTTTCTTTTAATAAGATAGAATCTGGGCCTGTGCCGAAAATGTGAAGTTCTGCGTTTGAGAGACCTTTTTCTAGTGCGATCCTCCACGCATCGAGCAGCAACCGTAATCCCTTGAGAGGTATTAGCCTAGCCGCAAAATAGAATTTTACGGTGCTATCGTCTTTCCGTTTGCCTATATATGGGTAAAATACGTCGCTCCGAAAACCGCTGGGTACAAGAAATGTTCTGACCCCTGCATAAGTCTCCCCTATATTCCTATTGGAAAGTCTGTGAATGTAATCGAACCTCGCAAGGTCATGCAAAAGCGCTAGGTACTGTAACCAGCCGACCACTCCCCGTGGCTTAGGAAAATCGCGAGTGATTTCAGACCCTATCCAGACTGCGTCATCGGCATCACGGGGGAAGTAAAAGGACATTGAAAACGACACAAAGTAAATTATGTCGAAATGATAAGGGCGGAGGGCCTCGAGGATCTCGTCGCGATGCCTGAGCGCGTAGTAGTGCAAAAAGGCGTAATCGAACGCGTCGCCCACATAGGGGATCCCGGTTAGGCGAGCTGCGACCCCACGTGGCCTGTATGCCTTAACGCGTATTACCCGGTCCCCAAGCTCGTCGATTAAAGAGTCGGGAAACCGCTTCTCGCCCAGTAAATTAGTCATGAGCAAGTATGGCTCAAAGCCTTCATGAGGAAGCATCTTCATGTAATAATATATGATCTTCTCCGCGCCACCGCCAACCCTTATGTCAGCTCCATGTACAAATAATATCCTGAGCTTCGACCCTTCCTCCATGGGCTACCAGATGTTTGGGTTATGGATATATAAAGCTTCTCTTTAGTGTGGTTTTGACCATAAATTGTCACATACAAGAGCTATAACATAACAACATTGGCCTTGACTTCTCTCTCTTAACGCTTATATTTGTCTCAATAAAATAAATCTCTGCTGAAACAGAGTCATGCTATCCGTTCTCTCTTCTCAATGGTAGCTGACCCTGTGTAAGTGGAGGCTGATGGTGTTAAGCAAAAACCATGGAAAGAGGTCAATGCCAAGGGACTTGAAGAAGTACGATGAATTCAGAAGGTTAGATGAAATGATTGTCCTTAACATAATATTAAAGGCAGTGAATGCCCTTGATCCTGCATACAAGGTCAGGGAGAAGGGTAGCGGCGGAAGGCCCGACGCTGATTCAAGAGTGAAGCTTTTGATCTTCAGAGCCTTCTTGAGCACCTCATACCGCTCCATCTTCTCCAAGCTCCACGACAACGTGGAGTACAGCTCGGTGTTGAACACCTACCTGCACCCAGTACTATGCAGGCCCACAATAAAGACATTTCTGAGGCCTACTTTCAGAGGGTCATTGGGCTCATTGCGCTGATGATAATGAACCTGCAGGGCACCGTTAACGCTGCAGCTGACAGCCTTTCAACTACTAACATGTACAACAGGTGGTACACTGTTAAGTACGGTGAAGGTGACAGGAGGCAATACATCAAGCTGCACGCAATCGTTACGGCTGACACTGACATGCCTTTCTTTATTTATGCAAAAGTAACTGATGAGGGTACAGACGCAGCAGAGCTGATGGATATGATCTCTAACGTTGATGTCAATGTTGGTGAAATGTACCTTGATAAAGGATACCTATCAAGGGCAAATGCTCAGCTTATAGCAGATATTGGGGCCGTTCCTTAGATAGCAATAAAAAGTAATGTGAAGTCAAAATCTTATGGCTATCCTGCATGGAACAGGATGGTTAATAATATGTACAGAGAAAGAAAACCCTGATGATTATGCTAAGCATTACCACTACAGGAGAAGCATAATAGAGGGAGTATTTTCAGCAATGAAGAGAAGGATGCAATCTTCAGTAAGGTCAAGGATAATCAGGTGGTGGAGGCATTATGCAGGGCAGCAGTTTGGAATGCAATATCCTTAGCTACCACATGGTATGAATGAAAAACAAAGAAGATGGCTGCTAGCTAATGCCATGGCTCATAAAAAGGCAAATAAAAGGTGCAGCATTGCAGCAGATTAATTGGTACAAGCAAACAAGCATCACGGAAAGCCGTTGCGTTAGCTTATATAATGATTAAATTTGGGAATTTATGGTCAAAACCCTTTAGTGTTGCTGTGTTGAATAATTGTTTAGCAGTTTGGCATATTAATTTTGATAGCCTAGATCGTTGACAACAATGAATTCCTCCCATAGCTTACCATATCATCATAAATAAATCCACATTTTCTGCATAGCTTCCGCTATCAGTCCAATAGAGCTTCTTGCCCTAAGGTCATCCCCCAACTTCCTCTTCACTGATGAAAATATCCCTTCGATAGCCCATCTCAGCCCATACTTGGTGTCTTTTGCCCATGTCTTGTACCCAAGCTTCATGTACTTCCTAACTTCCTGCCTTCTTCTCCGGCTTCCCCTACAACGACAAGTTGTAGCGTTCTTCCTTATCTTCACTGCTGATTCTGCATCAACAATTGCATTGAATATTTCATTTGTGTCATATGCATCATCACCGTAGAACTTCTTCAGTTTAATCCCTTTTACAGCTCTATGTGCTTTGCAGCTGCCTTTGGCTCAGAACTTCCCTCGATTTTTACATCAACCGCCAGCAGCCTCTTTGACTTCACATCTGCAGTTATAGTTACCTTTACGTGCTTTCTCCTTATTTTTCCATACACAAAAGTCCTATATTCCCCAGCATTGCCAGTCTTGAATCCAGTGCCATCTGAGCCAGCCTCGACTTCATCGTATGTTGGTAGCTTTATTTCAGGCTTCATGCCGTGCACTCTGTGCCATATGGTTGTGTAATCATCATGGTAAGGTATCAAGCATAACCTTTCCAGTGAGCTTGCTATCCCCTCAAGTCCCCTGTAATCAACCCACTGCTGATGCCATACAGCCTGGGTTTTAATGAAGGATTCAGGAAATTCATACGGCCTACCTTTCTTGCCATCATTCATCTTATCCAATTCTTCATACCAGTTGCCAAACATATCTATTGGCAGCGAAAACTCACCCCTTAATACAAGCTCCTCATTGTAACTTTTCGAGTTCCTTTTGTCGACAAATTTATTACCCCATCTTTTGCTATTATTATTGCGGCTGTCTTTTTCTTTTGTGGACATACTTAAGGAATTGACAGACGCGCTATAAATAATTATTCAACACAGCACCATAACCAGCATTATGTATGATTATATTCTGAAGATTGTTCAATTTAACATTTTTTTCTTCATAGGAAAATGCATATGGATATGGTTCTAATCCTATTACTCTTCTGACGCCATTTAATGCAAAATAAATAGTACTATCTCCTATACTCATGCCAACATCAATTACATCACGATCTTTAACATTGAGAAAATTGTATTCCTTTTTAAAAAACACTGCTTCCGGATCTGAAAATCTGGCTGGATTTAGAATCACTGGAAAGCCCTTATAACGAAATGATATTCCTTCCTTAACTCTAAAGAAAGATTTGAAATATTCTCGTTTTGATATGTATGAAAATTAGCGAATTTAATAACCCATCCGTATGGCGCATTTATCTCTTTTCCATCTTTCAAGATCACTTTTATCTTCACATTATCGTTTTGAAGGCTCTCTTTTCTTTTAAAATACAGTTTAAAAAAACGCTAAAATAATTCTTATACACTCCTCTATAATTCCTAATTGTTTGAACCTTATCTTTTATCAATCAATCTCCACCATGGTCTCATTATAAACCTTAAGGGTCTTTCCTTCTTTAATCTTTTTCTTTTTATACCAGTACTCCCGCAAGTATAATGCTTCACTCTTCTGAGGAAATTTATTAGGGGCCTCATCAGTTTTAACGGTTTAGTGTATAACAAATGAGGCCCAACAGGAAATTGGTAAGGAAATTATATAAACTCTGCTATAAAGCTCTGAAAGATGACCTTGGGATAAATGCTGCAAGCAATTCAAAGCATAAGGATATGATAAAGCCTTTGATTTATATCTCAATAAATAATGCATCTGCAGAATCTTTGAAATACACTAAGGGATTCCCTTCACCAGATACACTGCTACGAAGACTTGAAAGCTTGAATTTAAGCCATGTAGTTGATGCCTTAAATTCAGCTAACAGGGTCGTATTAACTGGTCACGCCAGAGATGGGATGAAGATGGCAATTGACTTCACTGAAGAGCCATATTATGGAAAGTTAGACATGTACGTGACGAGGAGCAAATATAAGAGCGGAACTTACACATTTCATACTTTTGCTACTATAAGCGTTGTAGGAAAAGATGAGAAGGAAAAGCTAACTTTGTACTCCTTGCCCGTTACTATGCTAGATAATAAAGAAGATATCGTAAAGAAATTGCTAGAAAACTCGCCAAGGCCATCAGTGTTATTGATGGACAGAGGTTTTTTCAAAACAGAAATGATAAAATTGCTTGAAAGCATGGGCATAAACTTCATAATGCCAGCAGTTAGGAACGAAAGGATAAAGAGGATGCTTGACGAATACGCAAAAGGTAACATCCCTTCTGTCATAGAATATGAAATGGGATCAAAGGTTTATTTGATAATAGCAAGAAAGAAAGGATCAAGGGAAGAAGATAAGCCCGTTGATAAGTTCATAGCTTTTATAACAAACATAAAGTTTGATGATCCTCAAAGGATTGTCGATATAATACCCGAAGAGTACAGGTGGGGAATTGAAACGTCTTACAGGGTTGAAGATGGATTTGAGGCTAAGACGACAAGCAGTAGCTTTACGCTAAGGGTGATATACTTCATGCTCTCCATAACTCTCTACAACTTATGGATACTAACTAGGGTTGAAGTTCAAAGCATGACTGCATACTTTTTCAAGCATATGGTTGAAATGGAAATAACTTTAAGCAGATTAGGGCCTCCTAAGTGATCATTTGAACAGGCTGAATAGGAGGCCATTAGTTTGAACTATAAACTGAGGGCCAAAATTTGACCTAAAACAAAGCTATATGGCATTAAACCAAAGTTAATTAAAACCAAAAATCATCAATTACATTTTAATTATAATTGAAATGCTGTACTTGCGGGAGTACTGGTATAAAAAGAAAAGCAAATAAGTGATTTCTGAACAATTTTAGTGTGGTTAAAAAAATTCTTATCCTCTTGAGGACTCTTTGGACAGCCGGAGCTCAAAGGATTGCCATAAATGAATATAATTGGTTAAAAAAACTCGGTTACGAGCCAGAGTTAGTGTTTCTAAGGAAGGGAAACGCAAAGGGTTATGAAGAAATGTTGAAAGATATAAATTATAAAGTTGTAAGGGAAGGAAATGGAATCCTTACACCTTTATTTTACGCAGGAACAAAGCTTTTCGCTAGGGACAGAGGTATTGAGAGCACTATCGACCTAGATCTTATAATGAAAGTTCCTGAAATTGCAAAAATGGAAGGGGCAGATTATTTAATATGCCATGACCAGTTTGCAGGGATAGGTGGGCTAAGAGCTAAGGAAAAGTATAACATACCTTACAGCGTTTTTATACATGAAAAAGTTGTAACCTATTCGTTTCCTTTTTTGGGCAAGTTTGTTAACGACTTAGAAAGAAAGGTTCTTACTAAAGCAAGTAAAGTTTTTGCTGTAACTGAAAAGGTTAAAGAAACAATCTATCAAAAGCATGAAATAATGGCAGAGGTAAACTATCCAGGGATGGATAAAATTTCTGAAGTGCCATACTCTAAAAAAGAAAATTTATTGATTTCCGTTTCATTTTGGGACTTTGGAAGGAGGCCTTGGGATTATGTGGAGCTTATGAAAAACGTAGAAGATTATAAATTATTGATGGTTGGAAACTGGAGGCTAAGGTCAGCTAAGGAAAATTTTTTGGAAAAATTAAAGGAGGAAAAGATGGATGATAAGGTGATATTAAAAGAAGGAGTTTCAGAAAGCGAGCTACACAGTTTGTATGAAAAGAGCAAGTTCGGTATAAGGTTTGGTTACGGAGAGTATGGCCCATCTATGTTAACAATTGAAGCTATCCAACATACTCTGCCCCTTATAATAAACGACGAGCTTGGAACTGCAAAAATGATTAAAGAGAACGGAGCCGGATATGTAGTTCATGAAATCAACTATTCTGAAATAAAAGAATTTCTTAATAAAATAGACCAAAATAAATATCAAGATCTTCAAAACAACATAAAAAAGCTTCAGCAAAAGTACTCGTGGCTAAATCATGCGAAGAAGTTAGTAGATATCTAACATTAAGTTACATTTTTATTCGTTATTATATCTTTCTTCCACAGCTTGATTAACAGTATCTTTTGAGGAAAGCATGGGTTTCCACCCTAAGCTCTTTATATTTTTTATGTCCAAGAGCATAAGTCTAACGTCCCCAGCCCATCCTCTTCCATCACTCTCATCCACGTAAATGCGCTTTGGATTCAAGCTTAACTTATCTTCTATTATTTTTATTATTTCGTCAACAGTTATCCAATCTTCATTACCTACGTTAAAAACGGAATATTTTTCTTTCTGCTTTTCAATAATAAGATCAAAAGCGTGAAGCAGGTCATCTATGTAAAGGTAGCTCTTTTTCTGTTTGCCGTTGCCCAAGATTTCTAGCTCATCTTTTTTATTTTTCAATTTATTTATCATGTCTACAATTATTCCGTGAGATGTCCTTCCTCCTATTACGTTGGCAAGCCTCAAAGATGTACCCTTTGTGCTATAGTTTCTTGAGTAAAACTCAACTAAGCTTTCCCCAAACATTTTAAAAAGCCCATAGTAAGAAATCGGCCTTAAGGGGGCGCTTTCAGGTGTAGGAATCATTTCTGCTTCTCCATAAACTGTTGAAGAGGAAGAAAATATAACATGCTCAGCATCGCTTTTCCTAGCAGCCTCTAAAACGTTTAATGTTGCAGTTACATCGTTCTCATAGTGCCCTTTAATGTCCAGCATCGAAGACCTAACGTCAGGGTTAGCTGCAAGGTGAAAGACCATAGATCCTTTAGGGAAATCAAATTTGTCTTTACTTAAGTCCACTATATGGTATTTTGCCTTTTCGCTTTTATAATTTCCTGATGAAAAGTTATCATAGACTTCAACTTTATACCCTTTCTCTAAAAGGTAATCAACTAGGTGACCTCCTATATAACCCGCTCCTCCAGTTACAACTGCTAACAAGACAGTAACTATGTACAATAGTGCTTAATAATGTATTGGTAATTGTTACTTATGTATCAGCTTACGCTTTAAACTCTTACAGCTGTTTCTTAGACCAAATTTTACTCTTTAGTTCATAGTTCAAACTAAGGACCTCATATTAGCTTATTTAATTTCTTATTCAGGAGGCCCCAGTCCGCTTAAAGTTATTTCCATTTCAACCATATGCTTGAAAAAGTACACTGTTAGGGCTGTTCCTTGAACTTCAACCCTTGTGAGTACCCATAAGTTGTAGAGAATTATGGATAGCATGAAGTATATCACCCTTAATGTAAAGTTCCTGCTTGTCGTCTTCGCTTCAAACCCATCCTCAACCCTGTAAGACGTTTCTATTCCCCACCTGTACCTGTACTCTTCGGGTATTATATCGACAATCCTTTGAGGATCATCAAACTTTATGTTTGTTACAAAAGCTATGAACTTATCAACGGGCTTATCTTCTTCCTTTGACCCATTCTTTTTTGCTATTACCAAATAAACCTTTGATCCCATTTCATATTCTATCACAGATGGGATGTTACCTTTTGCATATTCATTCAGCATCCTCTTTACCCTTTCGTTCCTAACTGCTGGCATTATGAAGTTTATGTCCATGCTTTCAAGCAATTTTATTATCATTTCTGTTTTGAAAAAACCTCTGTCCATCATCAAGACTGATGGCCTTGGTGAGTTTTCTAGCAATTCCTTGGCAATATCTTCTTTAGTATCAAGCATCGTAACGGGCAAGGAGTACAAAGTCAGCCTTTCTTTTTCATCTTTACTTACAACGCTTATTGTAGCAAATGTATGAAATGCGTCTGTCCCACTCTTATATTTGCTCCTAGTAACCCACATGTCTAACTTTCCATAATATGGCTCTTCAGTGAAGTCAATTGCCATCTTCATCCCATCTTTGGCATGGCCAGTTAATACGACCCTGTTGGCTTCGTTTAAAGCATCAACTACATGGCTTAAATTCAAGCTTTCAAGTCTTCGTAGCAGTGTATCTGGTGAAGGGAAGCCTTTCATGTATTTCAAAGATTCCGCAGATGCATTATTTATGGAGATATAAATCAACGGCTTTATCATATTCTTGTGCTTTGAATTTTTTGCAACGTTTATCCCGAGTTTATCATGTAAGGCTTTAGAGCAGAGTTTATATAATTTCCTTACTAATTTCCTGTTGGGCCTCATTTGTTCATTCCCTAAACCGTTAAAACAGATGAGGCCCCTAATAAATTTCCTTAGAAGAGTGAAATTTTATACTTGCAGGAGTACTGGTTCATTATTGTCTCCAGCGTTTCTTTCACGGTCTTTCTCACTACTTCCGAAAGTATTTTATCCAGATCTTCCATATTATTCATGCCTCCTTACCTGGAATTTTGCCAAGGAGGTATCTTTAACCTTATACACAAAATTTTTGGACGCTATCTAGCTATTCATTAAATACATATTTTATTAAATTAATTTGTTCTTGACATGTTTTCTCCCAGCTAAATTCATTAAAAATTGACAATGATGCCATCTCTGATAATTTTTTAAATTCATCCGGCTTCTCGTAACTCATTTTTAATAGGTCGGCAACTTTTTCACTATATGATTTCAAATCTTTATACTTGATTCTAAAGAGTGCACCAGAATTAAATTGTTCAGTAAATGGAACTTTAAATACTACGGAAGGTAGACCTGAGGCTAACGCTTCTGCAAGTGATATAGAGAATACATCTTTTATTGATGGATAGACAAAAATCCTGCTTGATCTCAATAAATTAAATTTTTCATACCCCGAAACAAAACCGGTTAATGTGAAACTAGACCTAAGGCCATATTTATCAATCTTTTTTAAAAATTTCTCTCTTATATCTTCATCTACAAATCTCCCCATTATAACCACCTTAATGTCTTTCCTTAAATTCTTACTTGCCCTATAAACTATTTCAGGCAATAATAAAACACCTTTTCCTTTTTCATTTCTTGCTGACATGAAACAAATATCATATTTATACTCACGAACCATATCAGAATTATTTTTACTTATATCTACGGCAGCATTATGCTCGACCATTTTTACATTTTTAAAAATATGCAAATATTCATTAACATAAAAAAGGCTAGCAGGACCCATCGCTATTAACAAGTCAAAATACTTTATTCCATTTTTCACATCTTGAAATTGCAATATTTTTTCTTTAATTATTTTAATAAGCTTTGATCTAAAATGGTCTTTAATATAAGGGCTTTTCTGTTTATTCGTTAATTCCTCATGAGATATTAAAATTTTGTGTCTTAAATAATAAAAACCTTTGCCTAAAGCACTTCGAATTATATATAAAGTTGCTAATAAATAAAAATTCTTAAAATATCTATTTACTGGGGTACTGATATATGGTAGCTCGTGAATCAGTAAGATAACCCTTATTCCCGTTTTCATCTTTACCCTGTATGAAATTGATATCCATTCTGGATTTTCCCATTGAATCAATATGGCCTCTATTCCATATTGATTTATAATTTCGATAATTTCATTTTCATTTAGATCATCAACTAAAAAGGACTTTATACCTAATATTTTGATAAGACTAAGAAATTCTTCACTGACATCTTTTTTTGAATATATAATAATATTGAAATATTCAGAAATACACTTAAGTGTTTTATAAGTATTTTTTTGGGCCCCCCCATTTGGTAACTTTAAGTCGCATAAAAGTAGAATATTATGCTTCATATTTTTCACCATTACAGCTTTTTTACTGCTTTGAATATTCCAGTATATGCATATGGGTTTTTATTAAAGTAAGCATAAAATGGCGCTGGTTTGGTAGCAGAAAATTCAAAACCTGCTTCTTCAAGGACTTCCTTTAATTTATCATACCCATAATGATATTCTCCCATTATATGAGAAAATTTTCTTAATGAGTCCATATTTTCTTTATTAATCACATCGTACTCACAACCTTCACAATCAATTTTCATTACAGCATTCTCTATACCCAGTTCATTAACCACTTTATTCAGTGATTTTATCCTGACCTCTACTCCATCCACATTTTCTTTCAACATAGTTGTGCTAGTGCTAAAACTTCCGTCCGCGATAATATCATATGGAATCCTGATAGTCCCTTCTTTTCCTAATCCCTCATTTAAAACAGTAATTTTATCATCTAAATTATTCAAACTTATATTCTCCTTGGCTAACTGAAATGTAGATGGAACTATTTCAAAGGCATAAACATGTTTAGCCCCCTTTAATGCAAAAAAATTGCCGTATCCCCTATATTTGCCGCCTACATCTATTACTATTTTATCTTTTACGGGTAGCCATTCATAGGACCTTGCATTAAATACTTCTTCTACTTCTCCCCTCTCTGCATTTTTAATCATGACTTTCTTGCCATTAAAGTAAAATTCAAATTGGTAATTATTTTTGGATCTAATATCGTAAAACTTCCATGGATCATAACTCTGGAATGTGTGCCCATCTTTATACTCTATAGTCCAGGGAAATTTACCAAATATAAGTATTAGGCTACTAAGGTATGGATGTTTGAACAATTTTTTTGCCTTTGGAAAATTTAAAATTACCAATATTATAATTCTTAACCTGTATTTTGTCCACCATAAAAATTCAGCTTGCTTTTTATTGTTTTCATTAGACAACTATTATCCCTCTATTATTTATTATTAAACTTATTATTAAACTTTATGATAATCATAAGTGTGTTGCATAATTAATAGGCCTCGGTCATACTTCTCATAATATTATAATAATGGACCTTCATTGCTATCTCCTGAGCTATGTATTCAGGTCTCCTTGCCTTTGTGATTTCACCCATAACCCTCTTTAGACCTGAGAAACATGTTTCCACAATCCATCTCCTGCCATAATTATTGTTATTTTTCCATTCACTCTCTGATGTTCTTCTTATTTCTCTTGCTATTCTTGCCCTGTAGGGAGAACCCCTTGAAAGTGTGGAATAGTTCTTCCTCACTGGCTGGAGTGATAGCCTTGCCACAAAGAGCATTGTATATGCTCTTTGAATCGTATGCCTTGTCACCGTAGAGTTTTGATATTTTATCCCTTATTCTATTTACAAGATTCAGTGCTTCCCTTGAATCATGTATGTGCTCATCTGCTATTGAAAAAGTCAATGCCCTTATTTCATTGATATCAACAATAACATGCAGCTTCACCCATCCATCACTTTCTATCCCTTTTCCATTTATCTCCAAGGTAATCCCCCCTTATTGTTATCTTGAACCCAGTTGAATCAACTGCACACTCCACATTCTCAGAGTTATTCTCTGTATTCATGGCTTCCATGCTCCTTATCCTCCTGAATATATTTGTGTAATGGATTGCATTCAAACCCATAATACCTGAGAGTATTCTGAGGATGGATTCAGGAGATCTGAATGGTATGGAATAATTGGACCTGATTTTCGCAAGGAAATTTATGAGAGCATCAGGCACCTTGAAGGGCCTCCCTCTCTTGCATTTATTTTCTTCTTCTAGGGAATTCTTCCATTTGGAGAGGGAATTTGTATCCAGTAAACTAAACATCCCCTCAACAAGGGACCTGTTGTACTTACTCCAATCCCTAACAGATGACCGATATCCTAATATTCCTTCCTTTAATTCATCATTGATTGGGGGGTTGTTCATAAATCCCCAATCAACTCATAATATTTCAATGTCTGTTATACGTCAGACATTATGCAACACACTTGTGTTTTGAAATAAGCTTAAAGTAATCTCTGTACAGTGCTAGCCTGTTCATGTGATAATTTTATCAAATGTTCTAACTTAAGGCTTATCCTGGGTGGCGCTTTCTGCTAAACCTGCACTGTTTGTGAGGGTTCGATGACTATGTTCTTTAATGACTGATATCGAGTTTTTAAACATGTTTTGTATCGACTCTACCATGACAGGTGGCTCAGTCGGTTGTCCTAGCCCAAAAGTGCTGAGTATATGATACGTATTTATTGCAACAAGCATGCACAACCCTTTACTGTTTAAGGCTTTGGAATCCTCCTTAACACTCCAACTCCTAATTTAGGGCAGAATCACTTGAGGAATTAACGCTTAAATGTTTAATTCATAAAATAGGTATGTTATCTAACGCATATTTTCGTAAACTTAGGGTACCATCTTATTAAATCTATAATTTTACAACAATCGAAGTATCAGCCATTTTATTTTTAGGTATCTACTAAACTTCTATTTGGTCGTGTCTCCAAAGTCCAAACTGATACTCGTATCCAAGCCCGTGAATTATTGGTCGTAGGTCTGGATGAGTCTTTGCAAAATC